>Ga0256404_1010574_pt1 | contig 12706 bp, 11 predicted proteins | sample RumenRJG_01DNA_FD_185990 | JGI IMG/M metagenome (GOLD analysis project Ga0256404, IMG submission 185990) | Bovine rumen microbial communities from Lethbridge, Alberta, Canada - RJG_01 | ecosystem: Host-associated > Mammals > Digestive system > Stomach > Rumen | place: Canada: Alberta | collected...
GCCCAGCGATGCTGCGCCACCGACGAGAGAGAAAAGCACGAGCGGCACGACGACCATCTTGATGAGCTGCATGAAGAGGTCGCCCATAGGCGCAAACATATGCGCCGGCTTCCCCATCACAAGACCAACCACCGCGCCCAGAATGGTCGCGACGATGATCCATTTGCCCAGCTTGTCGAGACTGAGCTTCGTCTTCTTTGGCTCTGACATGAAAACAATCCCTCCTGAACAATTCCTGATACGCAAAGAGACCTCATGAAGCCCTCTCCCACAGGACTCCATAAGGCCTCATTGCCCGTCTATTCTTACGTTATCATTATATCAGCTATTGTTCGGCTTGTCTACTACAAAAATACACAGTCACAAAATGTCTTTTCACAATAGGCATTAGTTCCCCATGCGTATAGCATTTTATCGCATCTCCTTCGCTAGCCAGCGGTTTAAGTTGTCGTATATGCCACGCAGTGGGCGGATACGCGGACCGCAAAGCAGGAGAAGAAGTTGCCAGAAGTGATTAAGCAATACATCGGGTCCCATGCCGACAGCCTCGGTAAACGATGCTCGCGTCACGTTCACCATCTCATGTGCGGCGTAGTTCCGCAGCTCGCGTGCGCACGCCACCTGGTCCAGCTCTGCCATTACGCGCTCGTGCAGCTCCGCATCCTTGATGCCCGTTTTCCCCTTGAGATACTCCCCGTGATAGTAAAGCACCAGGAAGGAAAGGTCTCCCTCACGATATTCTGGGAAGAATTTTTGATCAAGGTACGAAAGGAAGCCATCATCTGCCTCTGCCAGCAATGCGCGCTGCAGGCTGTAACCACCTTTCGACTTCCTTTTACAGAAAGACCGAAGCTGCGACGTGAGATTCGCCCGCTCGTATGCCAGCATGTAGCTGTAAAGGAACGGAATCACTCGCACCATCATATTGGAAAGCCGCCCGCAGCGCTCATCGATCTGCATGAGCAGATAATATTCCAAAAGCTCGCCCGCCTCGCCATCGACAGGAAAAAGCTCTTTGCCGTCATACCGGCTGAGCGCCTTCCTGGCGGCCTCTGCCTGCAATGCACTCCGTGCGGCTGCATGCTCGAGCAGTTGAAGCGCCGTCTGCGGCAACTCCGGACAGGCACGCGCGAGGCGCATTGCTGCCGGATATTCATACGTCCCAGCCAGCGAGAGGATGCGACTCCGCTCCGCATAGTAGCGGAATACACGCAGCTCTGGCTCATGGCAGCGGTTCACCGCCTCCGGCTCATCATCGAAATTATTCTCCAGCAGCGCATCGACATCCTCGTCATCCTGCGCCGCAAACGCGCTGCGATTCGAGCCATGTACCGGCGTATCCACCTGTACCCCGACGCAGTTCGGGAAATCAACGGACAATAGTGCCATAACCGTCTTCATCTGCGGCGTCCCCGAACTCAGGTTCAGTAAAATCTGCGCCTCGGGATGCGCATCCGCCAGCTCGCTCACCTCCGCAGGCAACACATCCTTGAAAGCATCGAACTGCTGCGGATTCTTAATCCCGGAGAAAATTTCCTGCACATCGCATTGCGGCGCCAGCCGCTTCAGCGCACGCGTATACCGGTGATCGCGCCGCTCCTTTCGCTCCATTTCCGCGGTATAGAACAGAACAACCTTCGTCGGCTGGTAGTGACGCACGATATGCAGGCAAGCTCCGTCATAGCAATTCCTGATGGGATCGGAATCCCCCAGCGGCGAAAACAATATGCGCTCCAACGCACTCACTCCTTCCAGCGGACATCCACAGCTCCCATGCCGAGCGCCGTCTTTATACCGACCCCCGCGAACGGAGCAAAAGAAAACAGCAGGCGAAAAATGCGGCGCACCATATCGTTACCAGCGAAATAGAAGCGCAGCTGCCCACGGAAACCGTGAATCGTGTGACGCTCCAGCGAAAATGGTGCCGACTGAAGCCGGTAAGACGAAATACGACAAGCGGGCGCCAGGCGCTCGGCAAGGTCCGGCTCATCAAGCCGTACCCGCTCGGAAAACCTCCCCCACCTGGCCAGCAGGCTCTGTAGGATCAGCTGTGCCTCAGGAAATATCTGATATACGCCATCCCGCTTGAAACTCGTCGGCGTCAGGAACTGGCACGTAACCGTCCGCAAAACCTCATCCGTCTCGAACGCCGCATCCGCTAGCTCCTCCTCCGAGGCAGCCTGTAGCAGATGAGGCTCCCCGAGCAGGACGGAAAATCCCTTCTGCCGCAGCTCGATGGCCCTGATTTCTGAAAATATAGACCATAGCAAGGCGAAAAGGCCCTCGTCCAGCACGCCGAACCGCCAGACCGGCCCATCCTCACTCGAGAACAATATACTCTGATGATAGGGCCGTAACTCCTCGGTATGGAGATGCGCCGCTACCTCTGGCGGCAATTGCTCCATCAGCGCACCATGAAAGACCGACCCCATCGAGGAAACGACACGGACGCCTTCGGGGAATGCGAGCGGCACCTCGAACAAATAGAGCTTCATGACGGACACTCCTCGAACCGGCAAAGCCCCAGCAGCCATGTCTCCTGCCCTTGTTCCACCGTTTTCAGTGTGCGCGGCGAAAGGTCTTTGTCGAGCTGCACGTGATTGTGCGATGGACGCCGTCTCCTCGTCTGTCGATCGTAATCGGTGAACTTCTCATCTAGGAAATGCGCCGTAAAATATCGTGCCTCCCGCTGATTACGTGCAAGCGCATAAACGAGCGTCTTTGAAAGAAAGCCTGTTCCGCCTCCCAACAGGCAATCAGCGGTCTTGGCCTCATCAAATAACGGGCCATACTCTTTGAACTGCTGCTCCTCCAGCGCCAGGCCATGTGATGTAAATGCCCGTAGCCCCTGAAAAATATCCTCGAACGACTTGATGCCGATCGTACGCAGCATGGAAAAATCCGCCGTCAGCGTAAAATGCAGCCTGCGCTTCGCTGGAATGCACTCGCGGAAAAGCGGCACTGTCTTGCGATTCTCCCCTCGTCGATTGACCTTCGCAAGCGCATCGATTTTCTGCAGCAACAAGGTATCCGTCGTCTGGCTGGATGCAAGTGCAGCGTCTGAGACACGCAAGCCGCGCAACGCACTGTTCACCATCTCCGAAGGCTTGTCTTTCATCTGCAGCGTATGAAGTGCCTTTACCTCCAACTGACGCAAGTCTTGTCTCCAGATGTTCTCCTTATAGCGCAGCTTATCGTTCGAACCCGCCTCACGCAGGATATCATCCCAAAGGCTGCGGAATCGTTCCGGTTCCTGCTTGATGATCCGATAGAGGATACCTGTCCGCAGCGCTCCTTTGATCGTGCTCCCGGGTACATACGGCCGTCCATCGGCCAACGCCATCTGTAGATGCACATCATTTAATGAACCCTTCGTAATCACATTTTGCCCTGCCTGCGCCCGACGCACAGCCAGCGCCGCCATCTCCCGCGGCTGGACGCCCTGCGCACGCAACCAGTCCCATAGGTTCTGTCCGCGGAACTGTCCCCGCCGCTGCCCAAGCTGACGGCTGCTCTCCTCGATATAGGCAAGGAACGGTTCCATAAGCTTCTTCCGGGTGAGGAAGGAAACCCACTTCGTCTCATCGAGGAAATACGCCATGCCATGTTCCCGATCGTAGAGATACTCATTGGCGCGCCGTATCTCGCCGGAGCCGACATGCATCGGTGCCACCGTCACGAGGTCATACGCCCGGCATTCGATATCGCCTTCCCTCATATCCTCACCCCCACATAGAGTCCCTTGCCGTAGCGCAGAACCTCATGACCATCGCTGGTGCCCAGTGATGCGACCTGTCCTGCGAGGCGCTCATGAAAGCACGACCCGGACTCCACGAGATACACGCCGCGTTTCTTCTCCGCATGTGCTGCCGACGCGATAAAGCTACCCACATGGCGCAATGCATAGCTGCCCTGCTTCACAGCGGGAATCTCCTCCCGCTCCGGTAGCAAGGGCGAAAGCGCCATCTGCCAAGGTGCAGATTTATCCTGAAGCATGCGGTAGATGGCTGCGTCATCCGCATAGAGCCCGAATTCATCGAGCGCCAGCGCATCCTCCGCTAAATGGAACTTCCCATAGCCGCTGCTGCGCTTGCCGCCGATGCCCAGACAACCGAGCCAGCGAAGCAGCTCCTCCAGCCAATCCTGGTCCTCCTCGCGTTCCATCCCCGCGAGCAGATAGAGCCCCGCCTCTCGGTCAAAAGAAAACGCCCCGACGAAATACGGCAACGGTTCCTCTCCGCGGCAATTCACGCGCTCTGCGAGCATCTGCGCGCCAAACTCTGGCGTATCCTCCTCCCAACGGGCACCTTCCTGCATCGTCTGCAAATAGTCCGCAAGCTTGCTTGCGCGCAGATACTTCAATTTCTTCGCACGCTTGCGCGCTGTTGCCTGCACGCACGTCTCCCGATAGGCGAGTGGCTGCTGCTTACGCCGTGGCACTAGTTGCAGCACCGGGCGCGGCAGATAGTACGCCATCTCTCCCTCTACCACATGCCACGGCAGCAGGTCAGAAAACAGCAACTGCCCCGACGCGACGCCATCACGCAAGCGCGCGAGATCTGCGAGCGCTCCCTCAGCGGCCAGCTCCGTGCATAGCGCACTGAAAAGCGAATCCGCGGGGTACTGCATCCCTGCCTGCTCGAGCTTGCCGCCCTGCGCTGCCGTGCCGAAATGCACCGGCGCATCAAACGCCAGAGAATATATCACGAACCTCATAAGGCAGCCCCGCTTTTCTCCAAGCGCGCTGCAATCTCAGCGAGCTGTTCCTCTGTCACCGCCCCTGAATGGAGCGCACAACTCTCTACTGTGAAGTCTGAGAACGAAACTCTGCCATAGCCGCGGGAACCATGACCGCCGAGATAATCATAGACGAGCAGTCGGATGCCCTCAGCGAGCGCTTCCATATCCTCTGCCAGCTCGCGCTCATCCTCCATATTATACACGAGACGGAATGCGAACTCTGCCCCCGCTGGCACACGCTCGATCTGGCGCGGATTCGCCCCGGCTGTGATGCGGTCGATGGCATTTTCCGACTTGATCTCCCCAATGTACGTATCGAGCTCCATGCCGCTGAGCTCCTCGCGCGACGCATCCGTCAGGTGCAGATCGAAAAACTGCAGCCGCGCGGGCCGTCCGCCCGCATTCCCTACAGCCGCCGCACCGAACAAACGGCGGATCGGCTCGCCGTCCTCAGAGATCTCATTGAGCACATACCCTTCCGCCCGGCTGCGCGCGAGCAGCGTGCGGATCTTCCCCTTCAGCGAGCTGCCGGGGATGACCGGCTCTTTCGTCAACGGATCGCGCCCGAATGGTGAATCCACTGCACCAATCGGCGCGAAATCCGACGTTACGCCTATATGAAGGCCTGTCTCCAGACGGAGCACCGCCTTGAACAAAATCTTTTCCTTGAGTGCCTGCTGCTGTTCCATCAGACCCTGCCCCCTTAATTATCGTTTCCACCATAATATCTATGATATGCTACTAATGCTTCTATATACTGAGCAAAGTTTCGATATCGTGTCAAATCATCGCCGATATCATCGATACGGTTCATTAAATCTGCTTTTTCCACAAAATCTTTGACCACTTTTCCGTGCTTGTCACGCCCTGCCTGATAAGCTAATTTCACCTTGAGAAACTCTATCTGATTAACAAGGTCCAATGGTATATTCTTTTCATCTTGATGTTGGGAAAAATATATGTCCACTCTATTGGTTATTGCATTGACTGCTCCTAAAAACTTACGAATCTGGTTTTTCGTTAGTTTTATGTTTCCGTATTTATCAGTGTCCAATGATTTAATGACTTCTTCGGCTTTCTTTACATCAGAAATTTCTTTTCTTTTTCTATCCATCTATCTCGTCTCCTTTTCCCGGACACTATAAATCATCAGCTGAAGTGCGGTCACGAGCTGCATGCGCGACCGTGCATCCCGGTACCACGTATAAAACTGTCTGCGCACCTCCTGATAGGCAGGCTGCGCCTCCGCCTGCGCGCCCGGATCGAGACGCGCGAGCGTATACGCGAACCGGGCGAGCTCGATGCCCTCTCCAGCGGACGTCAGCAGGCTGAGCAGCCGGTACGCGCCGCTCTTGCCGAGCACGATGCGCCGCCCCGCGCTGCCGCCCTCGGTAAAGGAGAAATGCGACTGCAGGAACCTCAGCTTCTCCCCGCAGACCTCATCGATAAACTCCTCCCATCCGTAGACCGCCGGTAGATCCTCCGTACGGCCCGCGCGCGGAGACGCCGCCGCGCCGAAAAGCGCGATCGCGTTCTTCCCCGCGTGCTGCTTCGCCACGTCCTCGAGCACACCCGTCCGCCGCGCCATCTCCGCCACCGGGAACGACGCCTCGAACATGCCGAACCCTGCGGAGAAATGCAGCCGTCCGCCCGTGAACTTCCGGAACGCGCGGTAAAGATCCACCGCAAGCTCCAAAAGGTCATCCCAAGCGCCGACGAGGAACACATCATCGCCGCCGGAATACACGATATGCACAAACCGCTCGCGCGCCTTCTCCCTGCCGAACAGAGAAAACGGCTCTACCCCGTCCTCCGCGAGCCGGCCCGCGCACACATCATTGATATACCGCTTGAAAAAGAGCGACAACGCCCGCGAGAGCGCCGCCGTCCGCGAAAGCGTCGCGTACTGCGCGGGGAACCCCGCGAGGAACGCCGCGCCGAGATTGTCCACATCCGCGCGCAGCACGCCGAGACGGCAGATGCCCCGCGCCGTGAGCGAGCCGCCGCTCCGCCGCGCCAGCTCCGAGAACTCCTGCACGCCGCCCTTCTCCGTCCGCGCCGAATAATCGCCCAGCCAGAGATGTGTCATGAGGCGCTCACCCGTATCGACACGGTTCTTCACATAGAGACGCACCCAATCCGCATGCGCCTCCGCCTCGCGCTCCGAGAGCGCGCACAGATACAGACTGCGCCCGATGCCCGGCACCGGCAGACTCGCATCCCCCACCGGCTCCGCCGCCACGCCGAACACATCCGCCGTGAGGATCCGCTCGCCGAAGCGGAACAGCCCCGCACAGAGCGGGCAGGCCTCCGCCCCCTCATCGCGGTACGGCACCAGCTCCACCGACGACGTATGGCAGATGCTGCACTCCCGGCCCTCCGCCAGCGTCTTGTTATAATCGCTCTCCGGCGAAAACATCGCCGCGAGCTGCGTCTCGGAGTACCGGTGCAGCTTCTCCGCCGCCAGGAGCTCCCCCACGCGGCGGAACACGCCGCGCGTCCCCGGCTCCGCGCCGGGCAGGAACTCCCGCGACGCGAACGGCGTCCATGCGAGCGCAAGATACAAGCGGCTGCCGAGTCGTGCGAGCATCCAGTCATTGATGCTCTCCCGCGCCTCCGCTAGCGCCGCGCGCGCCTCCGGCGTATGCGGCAGCAGCAGATAAAAATGACCGCCGCCCGTATAAAGCAGCGAGTTCCGGCTCATCCCCGCCCGCGCGAGAATCTCATCGGCGATATTCTCCATGAGAATCTCGAGATAAAACGACCGCCCGCGCAGACTCTTGAGCGCGCCCGCCGACGGAATCGTATAGATGAAGGACTGGATGCCGGAAAGATCCCCCGACACCAGCAGCCCCGTCGTCTCCTGTCGCAGTGCCTGCGCAGAATCTCGCGAAAACAGTGCCCCGCGGTAGTCCGTCACGCCTTTCGACGCAAGATAGCGATAAAGCATCACCGCATACGCCGCTGTCAGCCGCACATGATCATAGAGCGAAATATCCGCCGCCTCGCCGAGCGCCGTACTCGACGGCACATAGGAAAGCACTCCCTCCAGCACGCGCGCGAGCTCGTGGATCTCCATCCGGAACGGCGAGCGCCTCTGAAAATTCGCCTCCAAATACGCATAGAGATCCTCATACTCCGCCGTTGTCGCCTGTACGCGCGCCGACGGCTGCGGATACTGGGGCCGTTCCTTTTCGAGCAGCCCCTGCAGATGATACGCACCGACCTCCGGCACCTCATCAGCGCCCGCGGCCTCCCGCCCGAACATCGTAAAGATGCTGTCGAGCGGCTTGCGCGCGGAAAATCCCTCCTGCTCCGGCTCCTCCAGCGCGCGGCGGTCACTCCCCGCCGCCAGATTGTCCGCCTCATACACGAGATAGCTCAGATCCGAAGGCGACGCATGTGAAAGCGTGCGGAGCGCCGACGCGTGATGATGCCCGACCGCCCGCAGGATATCCTCATCCTCCGGCCCCGCATACCGCCGCAGGAACGCCACGCCCGCCTCCGAATGATTCATTCGCGCGGGATGCGCGCGCAAAACGAGCTTGCCGATATCATGCAAAAGGGCTGCTCGCTCCACTCGTACGCCGAAGTCCTCCATAGCTTCATCCCCTTAAAAACTTTTAAGATTAATATTCGTTATAAATGATAATTTTCCTTCCTAAAATCTAAAAAATAATTACATCTTCCTGATGCTTATCCCCAATTCCCCATGAGCGCACCGACGTATGGTTCGCGAGCAGATAAATCCGCAGCGAATCTTCCGCTGGATCGATGAGCGCGCTTGTCTCCTGCATCAACCGTTCATACTTCCGTTTGCTGAGGAACGCCTCGAACGCCGACTTCTGCACGCGCACACCATAGCGTTCCAGACACTTCACCATCTTGGAGCGCCGCTTATTCTCCACAATATCGTAAATGACGAGTACGATATACCGCCTCGTATCCTCCACGAGGAACTCGCTCTCCTCAAACTCCATCGCCACCGCCTCCTCGGCGCAGAAAAATTCCGCGCCCCGCTCAGCGCAGGCGGATTGGCTCATACATCTCCGCATTCTCCGCCATGAGCGCCTGCGCGTACTGCGCCGCCTGATAGCCAAGGCTGTGGCGGTAGGAATGTTTCCCCTCGATGTATTGATTCACCGTCCGCATCTTCTTCTCATACGCGCGCAGGAAAATCCCTCGCCCCTCGCGCGTCAAAAAAATCCCCGGCGTACCATCCTCCGCCCGGACAAAATGCTCCAAGCGAATCTCATGATGGTTCACCAAGGAAAGCACCATGGAGTCCACAATCACCGCACGCCACTCCTCCATGAGATCCGATGCAAGCGCCGGATGATGATTCTTGAGCGCATGAAGGAAGCCGAAATACGGATGAAGCCCCTCATTCGTGAGGGACGTATAGACATCATACATCAAAAGCGTATATCCAAAACTCAACATTGAATTAAACGGGTCAAGGGGTGGGCGTTTGCTACGCCGCTTAAAGCGAAATTCTTCCGGCACGACTGCACCAATCACATGAAAATATGTCTTTGCAATGATTCCCTCATAACCCATGAGTTCCTCCGCAGACTCCGACTGGAAAATATGCTTCCAAAAAGACAATATTTCCTTGATCGCCCGTGCTATATCCTCGGACTCTATGGAACGGTTCAGCCGACGCATAATAGTAAGTTGATTATGTGTCTTCGCAGCAATACAACGTTTCCCTATCTCCAGGTAAAATGGCGAATCCATTAGCTCAATCTGCTTGGCCTGACGGAAAACATGCACATGTCGCGTCGACTCCAACCGCCCGAAAAAAGCCCCGCGACTCGAAAGCCACGTCACGGGAATCCCAAGCTGCAAAAGTTCCACCATTGCACGCGAAGAAACCTGCACGCCATCGATGAGCGTCAGCCCCTCCAGCGTCTCCTCGGGGATCTCCATGACCACTTCCTGATTGCGCCCCACGACAAACACACCACCACGCTTCTTGATATATGCGCCCTCCTCCGTAATATAGGCAAAGCTCATCCCGATCACTCCTCAAAAATAAAACGATTTCAGCAAAACAGACTCCCGTCCCCTTACGGGGCTTAGTATTTCGAACTGAAAAGAGCAAGCGAGAAATCATCTCCCGCATTAAAATCGTTTCCGTCCCCTTACGGGGCTTAGTATTTCGAACTTAACAACAAAGGAGTAAAAATCATGGAAAAGAATATCAAGGTTTCCGTCCCCTTACGGGGCTTAGTATTTCGAACGTCTGTCGGCGCGAAGTGGGAGGAGGTCGAGCCGTACGTTTCCGTCCCCTTACGGGGCTTAGTATTTCGAACAGGAAGGAGATAGATATGAAAGAGATCATTTTCGGTGCAGTTTCCGTCCCCTTACGGGGCTTAGTATTTCGAACATAGCCGGTGATGCGACGGATGCGCTCGAACTTGCGAGCGTCGTTTCCGTCCCCTTACGGGGCTTAGTATTTCGAACGGCGAGTGGCGACCGGCTAAAGATGGCCGTAACGGATGCTTTCAGTTTCCGTCCCCTTACGGGGCTTAGTATTTCGAACCTCTCGAATATCATGTATTGGTATTGGCATGGTATTGTTTCCGTCCCCTTACGGGGCTTAGTATTTCGAACGGAAATCACAGAAAAGAATCTTCTCAACGGCGCTGATAAGTTTCCGTCCCCTTACGGGGCTTAGTATTTCGAACTTGTCCAAAAGAAAGGACGAGAAAAAATAATTGGTGTTGCGTTTCCGTCCCCTTACGGGGCTTAGTATTTCGAACTTTTTAGAAAGGATGAGAATGATGAGGTATAAACAGGTTTCCGTCCCCTTACGGGGCTTAGTATTTCGAACGAAATGATACTAAAAGACAAAATCACAGTAGCAATCCGGCAGGAGTTTCCGTCCCCTTACGGGGCTTAGTATTTCGAACTACAAATCCCGCCGCATGAAAAAGAGCACGGAGGACGAGCAGTTTCCGTCCCCTTACGGGGCTTAGTATTTCGAACTCCCTTTTTAGAAAGAAGGTATATCATGAGATATAAGCAAGTTTCCGTCCCCTTACGGGGCTTAGTATTTCGAACGCCTTGGACGCGTTGCTGAAAGCGTCCGACTATTTCAAGGTTTCCGTCCCCTTACGGGGCTTAGTATTTCGAACGGAGGACAGCAGCTTTCTTGCTCTCCTCCTCCGCCGCCTGGTTTCCGTCCCCTTACGGGGCTTAGTATTTCGAACGTAACCTTCCAGTGGGACTATCAGAAGGAGGCGTTCCGTTTCCGTCCCCTTACGGGGCTTAGTATTTCGAACTACAGCAGGACGACCCTGAACGCAACATCTTTAAAACTAGTTTCCGTCCCCTTACGGGGCTTAGTATTTCGAACGATTATGAAGGAAAGCCTTATTGTGAGTTACGGAAAAAGGAGTTTCCGTCCCCTTACGGGGCTTAGTATTTCGAACTAGGGGCTTCTATGGCCTTCTCAGGCTTGTCCTGCGGCAGTTTCCGTCCCCTTACGGGGCTTAGTATTTCGAACAGCTTATAAACCTCTGGAACATCGAGGAAAGCACGCTGTTTCCGTCCCCTTACGGGGCTTAGTATTTCGAACCTCGATGACGAGAGAAGGAACGCCCGATTTCTTACCGCAGTTTCCGTCCCCTTACGGGGCTTAGTATTTCGAACATGTAAATAAAAGAAAATATAAATCATTTTATAGCCCCATCGTTTCCGTCCCCTTACGGGGCTTAGTATTTCGAACGGAATGCTGACATAGTGGTTCCTTCTCTTTCAGCCATAGCGTTTCCGTCCCCTTACGGGGCTTAGTATTTCGAACGAGCAGGACAAGCCGCAGGACGTGCAGGAAGTCAAGACGTTTCCGTCCCCTTACGGGGCTTAGTATTTCGAACATGAAAAAGGTGGTGATTCGATGCACACATTGAAAAGTTTCCGTCCCCTTACGGGGCTTAGTATTTCGAACAGGGTGGAAAAGCAAAAGGAAGTGTGGAGATTTATTTTAAGTTTCCGTCCCCTTACGGGGCTTAGTATTTCGAACTTGACGTGGCGTAGGCTTGATCATAATGCATCTTCCTTTCCGTTTCCGTCCCCTTACGGGGCTTAGTATTTCGAACAATGCTGCGGCTATTCGTGAACGGATCTAGGCCCAGCCGTGTTTCCGTCCCCTTACGGGGCTTAGTATTTCGAACGCCGCACCTATCACCCGCCGTGACATGGAAGGCTATATCGGAGTTTCCGTCCCCTTACGGGGCTTAGTATTTCGAACGGCAACTCCATTATGATGGTGTTACCGAGTGGATCCGCTGTTTCCGTCCCCTTACGGGGCTTAGTATTTCGAACCCAAGGGAACAAGAGAAAAAACATGTGGTTGCCGTCATAAGGTTTCCGTCCCCTTACGGGGCTTAGTATTTCGAACTTGTTGCATATTCGTGACACCTGTGTTATAATAAGAGCAGTTTCCGTCCCCTTACGGGGCTTAGTATTTCGAACAGCATCCCTGAAAAGCCTTGGTATTCATGGCCCAAGCCGTGACTTTGCGGGGCGGATAGTGAAACTTCCCTCGGCTGAGGCTGAGACCAATCCGAAAATCCCCCTCTGCCCTTATGTGGCAAGGCGCGGAGCGGATTTGGGCTTTCCAAATGAGCTTTTCTGCATTAGATATTCGCGATTTCTGGATAATTTCCTTCTAAATATTGAAATCTGTCACAAAAAAGCCAGTCAGATATGCATCTGGCTGGCTTTGTCCTCATCTTTTTTATTCAGTCTTTGATATTCGTGATGATGCGTCCCAGGCGCGTGCCGAAGAGGAAGTTCCAGATCCACTTGACGGTGACCGTGAAGTTCGAGTAGGTTCCGGCCAGGCGTATGAGATGGACGAACATCCAGGAGGCCCAAGCAAAGAAGCCGCTGAACTCCATTCCCTTCCATGCCATGACGGCCTTGCTGCGTCCGATGGTCGCCATCGAGCCGAGGT
>Ga0256404_1010580_pt1 | contig 12702 bp, 10 predicted proteins | sample RumenRJG_01DNA_FD_185990 | JGI IMG/M metagenome (GOLD analysis project Ga0256404, IMG submission 185990) | Bovine rumen microbial communities from Lethbridge, Alberta, Canada - RJG_01 | ecosystem: Host-associated > Mammals > Digestive system > Stomach > Rumen | place: Canada: Alberta | collected...
GCAGGTCCTGGATAGCTGTCGCCGACAAAGTCGGTGACTGAGAGGTCGTTCCCCGTTAGCCCGTTAACTATCATTTCATCACAGCAAAACTGAGCAGATACGAATGAAGAGCTTCAAGTATACAAAGCCCCTCAAAACCGCAGCGTTTTCAATCGAAGTCCCAACCCGTGCCGTAACTCCCCCTACTCCCTACTCCCTACTCCCTACTCCCTACTGCCTACTCCCTACCTTTTCACCCGCAGCCGCAGCAGATTGGGCAGGGGCGCGCCGTCCTCGCGGGTGTGATCGACGATCTCGCTCATGCCCTGGAGCACGGAGATGGCGAGCTGGTCTTCGGCGCCGGGGATGTCCAGGGGCTTGCCGGGATAGCGAATCAGCCACTCCGCCGTCTCCGCCGCCTCGGAATACTCCGCCACGGCCTGCACCCGCGGGGTCTCCAGCTGGGGCAGGAGCACGCGCATGACCTCCTCGAAGGCCAGCTGGACGTGGTTGGCCAGCTTGGGCGCGATCTGGTTCTTGTTGCAATAGACCTCGATCCGGGAAGCCATGCCCAGGAAGTCGTAGTCCCGGCTCTCGATGTCCAGCTCCAGCACCTTGAGCCTGCGCACGAAGCGGCGGGTGTTTTCGCGCCTGGGATGGTCGAAGATCTGCTCCGGGGCGCCGTCCTCGTAGATGCCGCCCTCGTCCATGTAAAACACGCGGTTGCAGATCGCCCGGGCGAAGGCCATCTCGTGGGTGACGATCATCAGGGTCTTGCCCGTGGTGGCCAGGTCGCGGATGACCGCCTGCACCTCGCCCACCATGGTGGGGTCCAGGGCGGAGGTGGGCTCGTCCAGCAGGATCACCTCCGGGTCCATGGCCAGCGTGCGGGCGATGGCGATGCGCTGCTTCTGCCCGCCGGACAGCTCGTCCGGGTAGCTCAGCGCCTTCTCCGCCAGGCCCACCGTCCGAAGCAGCCGCATGCCGGTGTCGTATGCCTCCTGCTTCGATTTCCCCAGCAGGTCCATCGGGGCCATCATGATGTTCTCGATCACCGTCTTGTGGCCGAACAGGTTGAAGGCCTGGAACACCATGCCCATCCGCTGGCGGACCTTGTTGATGTCGCAGCGCCTGTCCGTGATCTCGATGTCGTCGATCCAGATCCTGCCCGAGGTGGGCTTCTCCAGCTGGTTGATGCACCTCAGCAGCGTGCTCTTGCCGGTGCCGGAGGGGCCGATGACGGAGATCACGTCGCCGTCGTGGATCTCCGCGCTCACATCCTTCAGGGGGGTGACGTTGGGATATTCCTTCTTCAAATGCTCAATTCGGATCATCGGTCTTAACTCCTCTCAGGATGCTCTTGGCGCTGCGCCGCCTGGGGTTGAAATTGATGCCGGCGCGTCCCACGAGGAACCCGACCAGGCCCTCCAGCAGGAAGTAGATGACGGTCACGGCGATCAGCGGGAAGAAGGCCTCGTAGGTGCGGCTTCGGACGATGTCGCCCATCTTGGTCAGGTCCTGCACGGCGATGTAGCCCACCACCGCCGTGGCCTTGATGAGGCTCACGATCTCGCCCCGATAGGCGGACAGCACGTGGGGCAGCGCCTGGGGCAGGATGATCTTATAGAAGGTGCGGCGGTTGGAGTAGCCCAGGGCGTAGGCCGCCTCGTACTGGCCCGGGTCCACCGCGCCCACGCCCATCTTCAACAGCCCGAAGACCGCCGAGCCGAAGGTGAGCGTGAAGCCGATCACCGCCACGGCGACGCCGCTGATGGACACCCTGCCGAAGACGACGTAGTAGAGGATCATCAGAAGCACCACCATGGGCATGCCCTGCACCAGCCACAGGCAGAAGCGGGTGACGAGGTTCGCGGCGGGGTTGCCGTTGCGGCACAGCATGAACACCCCGAAGCCCAGCGCCGTGCCGAAGAGGATGGTCAGCACGGTGATCAGCAGCGTGATCCCCACGCCGCTGAGGAACAGCCGCCAGCGGTTCTCCCGGATGAACGTCTTCTCAAAGCTGGTCCTGATCTGCTCGAAGAAGCCCGGATCGGCCGCTGCCGGAGCGACGGTTTCGGCCCTGCGCGTCATGGCCAGCAGCTCCGTCGCGTGATAGGGGATGGAGAAATCGACGCTCTCCCGGCGCTCATCGGTGATGACCATGTCGGACAGCGCGAAGTCATACGTCCCCGTCGCGATGCCGGGGATGATGCCGGCGGTGTCCACGATGTTGACCTCGATGCCATAGCCGTATTCCCGGCAGAACCTGACCGCGATGTCCGGGTCGGTCCCGGCGATCTGCCCGTCGGCCACGAAGGAGACGGGGAGCTTGGTGCCGCTGGTGGCAAATTGCAGCGTGCCGTTCTCGCCGGTCAGGCCGGTCATGTCCACCGGGACGGCCTCATGGGCGGGGTCGCTCCAGTAGGAGTAGATCTCGTCCAGCGTGCCGTCCGCCTTGAGCTTTTCGATGAAGGCGTCCATCTGGGCGCGCAGCGCGCCGCCCTTCTCGGTCCTGGCGAACATCGCGCCGATGTCCAGCGTCCGCACGGGCGTCTGGAGGGCCGCCACCGCGTCGTCCGCCTCCATGAGATGGGTGGCGACCTCCGTGGAGGCCAGGAAGTAGTCGATCTTGCCCGTCTTGAGCGCCGCCACCATGTCGGTGTAGCTGCTGTACTGGCTGATCTCGGAGTCCGGCAGCTCCTCCGCGATCACCGCGTCGTGGAACGAGCCGGTGATGACGCCCGCGCGCCTGCCATTCAGCCCGGACAGGCTGTCGGACCGCCCCGCGAGGTCGCTGCTCTTCACGACCAGCACGATGCCGCCGTAGCTGGTGGGATCGGAGAACAGCACCTGCTCCTCCCGCTCCGGGGTGACGTTCATGTCGGTGGTGAAGTCGTACTTCCCGGATTCCACGGCGGGGATGCGGCCCGAGAAGTCCACGTCCCCCAGCTCCAGCGCGTAGCCCCGATCCCGGCAGAAGCGCACCACCAGGTCGATGTCGTAGCCCACGTTCTTGCCGTCCTTGATGTAGGAGAAGGGCATGTCCGTGGAGGTGGTGACCACGCGGATGACACCGTTTTCCCCGGTGAGACCGGACATGTCCACCACCTTTTTGTCCTCGTCGTCGCCGAACCAAAGGGCGTCCAGCGCGTCCAGCGTGCCGTCCGCCCGGCAGCGGGCGAGGAAGTCGTTCAGCTCCGCGCACAGCGCCGCGCTCTTGGGGTCGTTCTTGCGGAAGGCGAAGCTGTAGTTGTTCTGTGTGAGGCGCTGGGGGATGTAGTCGATCCTCGGCTCCGTCATGCGGATGACCTTCGTGCTGGGCTCATCCGCCAGATAGGCGTCGATCTTGCCCGTCAGCAGCGCCGTGATACAGTCCGGATAGCTGTTGAAGATCAGGCATTCGCTGTCGGGGAAGAATTCCCTGGCGGCGTCCTCCATCAGCGGGCCCGTCAGCACGCCCAGGCGCTTGCCGTTGTAGTCCTGATAGCTGACGTCCGCCGACGCCTGCGCCGACGCGGCGTTTCCCTTGAGCACCGCCAGCACCGCGCCGCCTTTGAAGTTGGGCTCGGAGAACAGCACGCTCTCCATGCGCTCAGGGGTGATGCTGATGCCCGCCGCGGCGAATTCGCACCGCCCGGCCTGCACCGCGGACAGTATGCTGTCGTAGCTCATGTCCACGATCTCCAGGCCGTAGCCGCAGGCCTGGCAGAACTGGGCCGCGATGTCCATGTCGTAGCCCACCACGGCGCCGTCGCGCACGTACTCGAAGGGGGCGTAGCCCGACTCCGTCGCCAGCCGCAGCGTGCCGCGCGTGGCGGGCAGCGCGGACGGGTCGGGCATGGTCTTGGCCGCCTCGTCGTCGCCGAACCACTCGTCAGCCAGCGCGTCCAGCGCGCCCTGGGCCTTCAGGTCGCTCAGAAAGCCGTTGAACTCGTCCCGAAGCGCCTCCCCCTCCGCGGTCTTGGGAAACACGAGGGCGAACTCGTAAGCGTCCAGGTATTCCGGGAGATAGGTGATCTGGTCATTCTCCCCCATCAGCAGCTGCACCACCGGCTCGTCCATGGCGAAGGCCTCCACCTTCTGCCCGGTCAGGGCCGCCACCAGGTCGGCCTTGGTGTTGTAGTATTCCACCTGGGCGTTGGGCAGTCTGTCCGTCACCATCCTGTCAAAGCTGGTGCCGGTCTGCACGCCGATCCGCGTGCCGTCCAGCTGGTCGATCCCGGTATAGACCTCTCCCAGCGCCGCCCCTGCCAAAAGCGCAAGCAGCGCCAGCCAAATTGCGATAAGTCTCCTCATGCCTGGGCTCCTTCTTTGAATGGAGAATGTCCTGCCCACCCGGGCACAGTCCATCCTCTCCCTATATTACATACCTGATTCTACCACAAATCCACTATTCCGTCTATACTCCACAACGTGAAAAAACCGGCGTGGAACGCGCCACGCCGGGGATGAGAAGGCATTAGGGAATTAGAAATTAGGAATTGGGAATTAGGAACTGGGAATTGGGAATTGGGAATTGGGAATTGAAATGGCTTAGCGGCGTAGGAACGGTATGCGCCGTCCACTGGGGTGTACGCTTTGTTTCGGCACAGGGCGGGCGGCCATTGGCCGCCCTACAGGGTACGCGGCAGCCGGTATCTTTAATTCCCAATTCCCAATTCCCAATTCCTAATTAATATATCCCAATTCCTAATTCTTAACCGCCTGCCTCCTCCTGATGGGATGCTCGACAAAGTAGTTGAGGACCATGACCAGCAGCAGCACGGCGCCCCAGATGAGGGTGATGTAGTAGCTGGAGATCTGGGGGAAGCGGTTGATGCCGGCCTCCAGCAGGGAGAGGAGGATGATGGACAGCATCACGCCGGAGATCTTACCCTTGCCGCCGGAGGGGCTGACGCCGCCGAGCACCACGATCAGTATGCACTGGAGGGTGTAGACGGTGCCGTAGTCGGAGCGGGCGGAGTTGTAGTTGGCCAGCATGATCATGCCGCCCATGGCCGCCAGGATGCCCGACAGGGCGTAGGTCTTGATGATGAGCCAGTCCACCTTCAGGCCGGAGAAGCGGGCCACGTTCTCGCTGGTGCCCATCAGGTACAGCTTTTTGCCATAGGTGGTGCGGGAGAGCAGGAACCACACCAGCACCGCCGCCACCACGAAGAAGATCAGCTGCACGGGAATCAGCCCCATCATCGCGCCGCGCTTGCCGGGCACGACCTTCAGCAGCTTCTGGTTGATGATGGAGGAGTACACGGTGGGGATGTCCGAGACGGCCTTGCCGTTGGTCACCACCAGCGCGATGCCGGTGAGCAGCTGGTTCACACCCAGGGTGGCCAGTATCGGCGGGATGTGGATCCTGGAGATCAGCACGCCGTTGAGCGCGCCCGCCGCGCAGCCGATAACCGCCGCGATCACCAGTACCTCCGCCACGATGAAGGCGGACACGGTGCCGCTGTCGCCGGCGCGGGAGCGCATGTACATGGCCATCAGTATGCTGGTGAGGTTGGCGACGCCCACGCTGGAGAGGTCGATGCCGCCGGTGATCATGCACAGCATCGCGCCCAGGGCCATCACGCCGAATTCGGGGAACTTGCCCGCGATGGTCTGGAAGTTGGCGATGGTGTAGAACTTGTCAAACCGGGTGATCGCCATGAACGCCAGCCAGATCACCGTCATGATCAGCAGACGGGCGATGTGGCGATCCTTCTGATAGAACTTGCTCAGGGCGTTCATTTGGCCGCCTCCTTCCTCAGGCTGCGCGCGCCGGGCCGGTTGGCGGCGTACACGCGCATGGCGGAGATGCCGGTGCCGATGATGATAAGCGCGCCGACGAAGAAGTCCTTCCACACGGTGGGGATGCCGATGAGGATCATGGAGTTCTCCACCACCACGATCAGCGCCGTGCCCAGCATGCAGCCCAGCAGCGTGCCGCTGCCGCCCACCACCGCGGTGCCGCCCAGGACGACGCCTGCGATGATGTTCATCTCCATGCCCAGCATGTTGGTGGGGTGCATCTGCTGCATCATGCAGGTGCGGCACATGCCCGCCAGCGCGGAGATCATGCCCACGAACACGAACATGAAAAAGCGCGTGCGCTTGACGTTGAAGCCCGCCCGGTGCGCCGACACCGCGTTGCCGCCCACGGCGTAGATGCCGCGGCCGAACATGGTGCGGGTCAGTATGAACCAGGCCGCGATCAGCACCAGCACGAAGCAAATGAACGTCATGGGCATGCGGCTGGTCAGGCCGGACTGGGCGTTCTGGGCCACGAAGATGGCCGAGGTGCCGAAGCTGCGCATGCCCTGGGGGATGACCGCCAGCTGCTTGGAATTGAGGGTGCCCTGCATGAAGCCCTTGAACACCGAGGAGGTGCCCAGGGTGACGATCATGGCGGGCAGCTCGAAGTAGCCGATGAACAGGCCGTTGAGCGCGCCCAGCACCGCGCCGATCAACACAGCCACCAGCAGCGGCAGCAGCGCGCTGCCCTCATAGTTCATGTTGAGGAACAGCTTGGTGGTGGCGTAGGCCGACAGCGAGGCCAGCGCCGGGAAGGACACGTCGAAGCCGCCCGACACGATGACCATGAACTCGCCCACAGCGAATATGCCCGGCACCACCAGCGCCGACAGGATATCGACGATGTTGTTGGGGGTGAAGAACTGCCCGGAGCGCACCTGGATGAGCAGGCACAGGGCGACCAGCACCAGGCCGATGTAGAACTCCACGCGCCCGGTGAATTTGCGGATCGATTTCATAGCGCGCACCCCCTTACATCATGTGCTGGAGAACCAGCGCTTCATCCGTCGTGGCGGGGTCCAGCTGGGCGACGATGCGGCCCGCGCGCATCACCAGCAGATCGGAGCAGTTTTCCAGCACCTCGGGCAGGTCGTCGGAAATGATAATGACCGCCATGCCCTGGTTGGCCAGGCGCTGCAGGATGGCGTGGATGTCGTGCTTGGAGCCGATGTCCACGCCCACGGTGGGCCCGTTCAGAATCAGCACGTCGGGCTTGCAGGCCAGCCACTTGGCCAGCACGATGCGCTGCTGGTTGCCGCCGGAGAGGGTGGTGCAGGCGTTGTCCGGGTTGGGGGTGGCGATGGCCAGGTCCCTGACCCACTTGTCCACCTCGTCCTGGCGGCGCTTGCGGTCCACCACGCTCAGCGCCCCGGACAGCCCGTCGATCTCGGAGATGACGATGTTGTCGGAGATGGGCTGGGGCAGGAACAGGCCCTCGCTCAGGCGGTCCTCCGGCACCAGGCCGATGCCCGCGGCGATGGCGTCCCGGGGATTTTCAATGGTCACCTTCTGGCCCTTCATCAGGATATCGCCGCCCGAGGCCTTGCGCAGCCCAAACAGCGCCAGCGACAGCTCCGTGCGCCCGGAGTCCAGAAGCCCGGTGATGCCCAGGATCTGCCCCGGCTTCAGCTCGAAGGAGACGTCCTCGAACGCGCCGGGGACCGTCAGGTTTTTGACCTCCAGCACCGGCTTCTCCGCCTCAAAGGCGGGCTTGAACTTCACGTCCTCGAACTCGCGGCCGGTCATGTAGAAGGTGAACTTCTTGTCGTCCAGGTCCGAGGTGTTGCCGGTGGCGATCAGCTGGCCGGAGCGGAGGATGGTGAAGCGCTCGGAAATCTCGAACACCTCGTTGAGCTTGTGGCTGACGAAGAGTATGGCGATGCCCTGGGCCTTGAGCTTGAGTATGATCTCAAACAGCGCCGCGACCTCCTTCTTGGTCAGCGCGGTGGTGGGCTCGTCCATGATGATGAGCTTGGCGTCGAACATCAGCGCGCGGCAGATGGCCACCATCTGCTTTTCCGCCACGCTCAGCGAGCCCACCAGGCGGTCCAGCTCCACGTCGAAGTTGATCTTGGAGAGGGCCTCCGTGGCGATCTGGCGCATGCGCTTTTTGTTGACGAATTTGTGTCCCGCCGCCAGCTCCGTGTTGAAGGCCAGGTTTTCCATGACAGTCAGGTTCGGAAAGATGGCGAAATCCTGATAGATGACCTGAATGCCCATGGCGATGGATTCGCGGGGCGTGATCGACGTGTAGCGCTGCCCGTTGAATTCGATATAGCCCCCGTCGGGCTGGTACACGCCTGATATGACCTTGATCAGCGTGGATTTTCCGCAGCCGTTCTCGCCCGCCAGGCAGTGGATCTCGCCCGGCTTGATGTCCAGCGAGACGCCCTGCAGCGCCTTGACGCCGGCGAAGTTCTTTACGATGTCCACGGCTCTGAGAAGGTACTCAGACATGGCTATCATTCCTTCCTAATTGGGGCGCGACGCGCCCGGAGTAAACGACGGGCGGAGAGACCGAAGCCCCTCCGCCAGCCTCAATGAATCAAGCTGTCACACGTCGGAACGATCAGAAGCCGAAGGAATCCACGTTCTCGGCGGTGATGGTGATCCAGCCCTGGCCCTCGAGCACGGTCTCGGAGCCTTCCTTGAACTGGAGCTCGGTGTAGCCCTCCACACCCAGATCGACGGGCGCGGCGATCTCCTCATCGGCCAGCAGCTTCTGGGCCAGCGCCACCATGGCCTGACCGGCCAGCGCGGGATCCCACAGGGTCAGATACTGGACCGCGCCGGACTTGAGCAGCTCGGCGTTGTCAGCGGGCATGCCGGTGCCGGCGGTGAACACCTTGCCGGACAGGCCCAGCTCCTCGATGGCGCGGGCGACGCCGGGGGCGTCGAAGGAGGAGGTGCCCATGATGCCCTTCAGATCGGGATACTTCTTGAACAGCTCCTTGGCCACGTTGTAGGCGGTGTCGCCGTTGTCATGGGACTCCACGCGGGGGTCGGACTCCAGCAGGGTCATGTTGGGATAGGCCTCGGTGGCGCGCTTCACGCCGCCGTCCGCCCACTCGTTGTGGGAGCCGTTGGTCAGGTCGGCGACCATGGTGGTGTAGACGCCCTCTTCGCCCATGGCGGCGGCCAGGTTGTCCATGATGAACGCGCCGTACAGCTCGTTGTTGAAGGCCTCGATGTCATAGTCGACATTCTCCAGGGCCGCGCCCTCATGGGCGATGACCACGATGCCGGCATCGCGGGCGGCCTTCAGCGCGGGCTCAATGGACTCCAGATCGACGGGGACCACGCAGATGGCGTCCACGCCCTGGGCCACCAGATCCATGACCAGCTGATACTGGAGGGTGGGGTCGATCTCAGGGGTGCCCTTCTGATAGATGGTATCCTCGGGATGGGCGGCGGCGTACTCCTCGACGCCGGTGTTCATGCGAACGAACCAGGGGTTGGAGGCGTCCTTGGGCACGACCACGATCTCGTGGCCCTCGGCCAGCGCGGCCGCGCAGGTCATGACCATCATGACAGCGATAACCAGAGCAAGAATCTTCTTCATGGATAGTTCCTCCTTATCTATATATGTCAAGCCCTTCCGGGCCGGACGTCATTCGTCGCCGCGCAGCTGGAAGCGCAGGTCGTCCTTGGTATCCAGGGTCAGCGGGTAGTCGCCCAGGTGCTTGAGCTTGAACCCGTTCTTCTTGTACTCCTCGTAGTCGAAGGCCTCCAGCTCATCGATGGCCAGCTTGTGGAACTCGTAGAAGTTGTGCCACCACTCGTAGCCGCTGCCCAGCTCGGCGTTGAGATAGGCGTCGGCGATGTCGCAGCCCATCTGGGGCGCCACGTAGAACGCGCCCATGGCCAGCACGTTCACGCCGTTGCCGGTGATGGCCCGCAGCGCCGCCGGGACCGACTCCACCACGCCCGCGTGCACATGGGGACACTTGCTGGCCGCGATGTGGATGCCCATGCCGGTGCCGCAGAACACCAGCGCGCGCTCAAATTCGCCCTCGGAGATCATCGCGCCGACGCGCAGGCCGATGCGGTGGAACATGTTCTCGGTGTCGTCCACGTTGGGATCGGTGACGCCCACGTCCGTGATCGTCCAGCCCTTCGCCCGCAGATGGGCGCACACGGCCTCCTTCAGCGGATACCCCGCAAAGTCAGCGCCGACCAGCAGCTGCTTGTCCTTGATCGTCTTCAAGCACTATCATCCTCTCTCTTAACATATATCGGAAAACTGCTTGTCCTCATGCTTCAGCATGTCAATTATAGCGCTTTATTTTTGCCGTGTCAATATAAATTATTAATTCTTTTGTGGATGAATCGGGCTCCCTCTGTGAGCATCCATCCGTTACTCTATCAACAGATTGGATTTGTTGAATTAGGAATTAGGAATGAGGAATTAGGAATTAATAGCGGCTGCCGCGCACTCAGCATGGACGGCCGCCCCTACAGTGCGCGCGGCAGCAGCTATCTTTAATTCCTAATTCCCAATTCCTAATTCTAAAATTCCCTACTGCCTACTCCTTACTCCCTTATTTCCCCCGCCCTTGCATTCCTCCATCCGTGATGCTATACTGTTTTCAGTCAACATGAGAGGAGATGTTTATATGCGCAAACCGAGGATACTGTTCGTCGGGGAGTCCTGGCAGGTCCACGTCCAGGAGACCAAGGGCTTCGACGTGTTCACCTACGACTACTACGAGACCGCCGTCCAGTACATCCAGAAGGCGCTCACCGACGCGGGCTGCGAATTCACCCACGTCCCGGCGCACATGGTGGAGTTCAGCTTTCCCAACGACCCGGAGGCGCTGAAGGCCTACGACGCGGTCATGTTCTCCGACGTGGGCGCGAACACCTTCAACCTGCCGATGAACGTGTTCCAGCGCCTGACCCCCACCCCCAACCGGCTGGAGGCCGTGCGGGACTACGTCGCGGGCGGCGGGGCCTTCGCGATGATCGGCGGCTACCTCACCTTCATGGGCATCCAGGGCCGGGGCTGCTACCGCAACTCGGCGCTGGCGGAGGTGCTGCCGGTGGAGCTGCTGCCGGGGGACGACCGCGTCGAGGCCAGCGCCGGCATCAAGCCCCGGCTGCTGCTGCCCGGTCATCCCATCGCCGAGGGTCTGCCCGGGGACTGGCCTATGGTGCTGGGCTACAACCGCCTGACCGCCAAGCCGGGGACCGAGGTGGTCGCCGCCCTGGACGACGATCCCATGATCGTCGCGGGCCGCTACGGCGAGGGCCGCGTGCTGGCCTACGCCACCGACTGCGCGCCCCACTGGTCGCCCGTGGAATTCTGCGAATGGCCCGGCTACCAGACGCTGTGGTCCAACATCGTCCGCTGGCTGACGCGGCGCTGACCCATCAGCCGCCGCTTTCCACCCGTTTCTCCATACACACCAACGCCACGCCCGGAATGCCGTTGAAATCGCAGGGAATGGTGCCGCTCTCCCGGTAACCGTGCCTCGCGTACATGCTTCGCGCAGCGGTGTTCCGGGCATTCGTGTCGATGCGCAGCGCGACGCACCCCATTTCCGCGGCCATGTCCTCATAGAATCGCAAAAAGCGCCGGGCGTGGCCCCGCCCCGAGCGCGCGGGGTCCACCGTCAGCGTGTGCAGCACCAGCACCTGGTCGTCCCGCGCGGGCGTTTGCCAGGCCACCTGCGCGTAGGCGGGCATCTGCTCCCGATTGATGCGCCCCGAGGCAACGACGCGCCCGCCCTCCTCCAGCACGTACATCTCCCCCGCCGCCACCGCCGCGCGCGCCGTGGCCTCCGTCGGGTACACCCCGCGCACCCAGCCCGTGGTCATCGCGCCCGCTTCCTCCAGATCGTGTATCGCGTCGTAAATGGCCGCGATGGCCTTCACATCCCCCTGCTTCGCCTTGCGTATCATGTGTGTCCTCCATTGCTGTGTGGTCGCTTTGGCCAATGCGGCTGTCCGGTTCTATTGTTTGTTTGGAAGTATCTGTTCAGTTCTGTTGGGATAAATGGGGGGTACCTGGAAGAATTAGGAATTAGGAATTAGGAATTAGGAATGAATAGTCGCTGCCGCGCACTCTGTAGGGGCGGCCATTGGCCGCCCGCCATATACCGAAACAATACGTACTGCCTGGCAGGCGGCGCATCGCCGCCCCTGCGCAGCCAAGTCATTTATAATTCCTAATTCCTCATTCCTAATTCCTCATTCCCCATTGTATCAACAACAAACGACCGGGGGACCGCGTACATTGACATATGCGCGATCCCCCGGCCGCGTCCGTGTTTTCCCTTAATTCAGTGCGGTCAGTCCTGCTTCACCGCCACGACCTCGATCTCCACCAGGCCGTCCTTCGGGAGCCGCGACACCTCCACGCAGGAGCGGGCGGGCTTGTGGTCGCCGAAGAAGGCGCTGTAGACGGCGTTGACGCGGGCAAAGTCGTCCATGGAGCGGATAAAGACGGTGGTCTTGACCACGTCGGCGACGGCGTAGCCCGCCGCGTCGAGTATGGCCCCGATGTTGGTTAAGCTCTGCCGGGTCTGGGCCTCCACGCCCTCGGGGAGCGTGCCCGTGGCGGGGTCGAGTCCCAGCTGGCCGGAGGTATAGAGGGCCGCGCCGACGCGAACGGCCTGCGAATAGGGGCCGATGGCCGCGGGGGCATTGGGGGTGCTGATGATCATGGAAACGCTCCTTTCAGGTCGGATCATAGCCCGGCCTTCGCGGCGCGAAGGCGGGTGTTGTAGAACGCGAAGCATGCCACGGCGAACACCACACCCACGGGATAGCCTACGCCGCTGCCCAGGCGGAAGCCCTCCTGCGCCATGAGGATGTAGGTCATGGAGACGGCGGACATGAACGTGGCGGGCAGGGCGGTGATCAGGCTCGTCAGCTTGTTGGACTGGGCCTTCAGCAGATAGGCCGTGGCCACCCACAGGCTGATCA
>Ga0256404_1010581_pt1 | contig 12702 bp, 10 predicted proteins | sample RumenRJG_01DNA_FD_185990 | JGI IMG/M metagenome (GOLD analysis project Ga0256404, IMG submission 185990) | Bovine rumen microbial communities from Lethbridge, Alberta, Canada - RJG_01 | ecosystem: Host-associated > Mammals > Digestive system > Stomach > Rumen | place: Canada: Alberta | collected...
ACAGGCCGTAGGGCAGCGCCTGGGTGAAGGGGGCGTCCCTGGAGGTGACGTCCACGTACACGTTGGCGGAGCCGATGCTGCGCACCACCGACGCCGCGCCGGATACCGTCAGGAAGGACGGATTGACGCGGGTGACGTTGTACCAGTAGTCCTCCAGCACGTCCCCGGAGAACACTGTGTTGATGGGCACGGAACGGGAGTCCTGGGCCTCGAAGGTCAGCCGCAGCGCCTCGGGCACGATCTCGGTGACCCTGCCGAAGGTGGAGGTGGCCCGCAGCGGCACCTCCTGGGTCCCCGCGGTGCGCACGCTGGACAGATCCAGCGACACCAGCACGTTGTCGGCGGACACCCGGGAGTAGTAGGTCTGCGGGGCGTCCACGGTGACGGAGATGTTGCTCAGCGCCTCGGTGGGGTCGTCCAGCAGCGCCAGACGGTTGGCGCTCAGGGTGGTCTGGCCGGTGACATACCCGGTCAGGCCGTTGACGACCTTGGCGCGGGTGATGGAGGTGTTGGTCGAAATGACGTAGTTCCAAAGCAAAATCGCCAGCAGCAGCGACAGCAGCTTGAGCCAGACGTTGCGGCTCAGCGCGCCCCACACGCTGCGGCCCAGCCAGGCCATGCGCCCGGCGAAGCGCCCGCGGCGCTCAGTCTGCTCCGGACGGGACTGTTCAGCTTCAGGCCGCTTATTTTCCATCGTCCGTCGCCTCCCTCCGCAGGGTGCCGATCCAGGAATACATGCTCTGGTCGGGGGTGAACAGCTCGGTCAGCAGTATGGTCAGCGAGCGCCCGTCCAGGTGGCGGGTCAGCCGCCCCTCACGGGCCATGGAGATGATGCCCGTCTCCTCGGAGACGATCAGCGACACGGCGTCGGTGGTCTCGGTGATGCCGATGGCGGCGCGATGGCGGGTGCCCAGGTCGCGGCTGATGGTGATGTCCTCGGACAGGGGCAGTATGCACGCCGCCGCCTCGATGCGCCGGTTGCGAATCACCATGGCTCCGTCGTGCAGCGGGGTGTTGGGCTCGAAGATGTTCTCGATCAGCGGCGCGGAGATCTCCGCGTCCACCCGGGTGCCGGACTCGATCACGTCGCCCAGGCCCGTGTGGCGCTCCACCACGATCAGGGCGCCGATCTTCTTGCGGCTCATGTTGCTCATGGCCCGCACGATCTCCGCCACCGAGGACTCCACGCGCTCCGGCTCCTGCTTTCCGGGCAGGCCGATCACCCGGCGCATCAGCTTGGAGCGCCCGATCTGCTCGAGGCCCCGGCGAAACTCCGGCTGAAACAGTATGACGATGACGACCAGGCCCATGCTGATGAGCTGCGTCAGCAGCCAGCTCACCGCGCTCAGATGCAGCGCGCTCGCCAGCCACGCGATCACCAGCACCGCCGCGATGCCCTTGAACAGCGAATTGGAGCGGGTGTGCATCACCAGCTTGATGGCGTAATAGATCAGCACCGCCAGGATGGCCACGTCCACCACGTTGTGCCAGTCGGGATGCTCAAACAGATTCGTAAACAATGAGCCGATGGAATTGAGGAACCCCTCAAGCCGCGCCATGTATCTACCTCCGCTCATCCGCGCCGTCGCGGGTTGGTAACCCTGTCATTCTATTATAATACAAACCGTCGAAAAAGGAAATTGTTTTTGGGAGAATCGTGGAAAAAAAGTGAAGGCCGCATGCAGTTCGATGCCCCTTCGGACGGACTCCCTCAGTCCGGCCTTCGGCCGGACAGCTCCCTCAAGGAGGGAGCCTTTTGGAACGCGCATAAGCCCTTCAGGCTCCCTCCTTGAGGGAGCTGTCCGCGCAGTGTGACTGAGGGAGTGCGGCTGAAGCTGTTTGATGGAGAATGCGACAACCCCCGACCCTAAATCCTCTCCCCCAGCACATAGCGCCGGATGGCATTTGCAACGCCGTCGTGGTCGTTGTCCTCGGTGACGGCGTCGGCCAGGGCGCGCAGCTCGGGAATGGCGTTGCCCATGGCCACCGCGAAGCCCGCGGCGGACATGATCTCCAGATCGTTGCCTCCGTCCCCCACCGCCATGGTCTGGGAGATGGGGATGTCCAGATGCTCGCACAGCAGCTTGAGGCCCGTGCCCTTGTCGATGTGCAGCGGCGAGACCTCCGCGCCCACGCCGATGGAGCCGGTGACCGCCAGGGGTCGTCCCTCGATCCGCTGAAGGAAGGTCACCCGGTCCGCGTCCGCGCTGAAATACAGGTTGATCTTCTCCACATGGCCGCGATTCTGACGGCACAGTCCCGGCAGGTCCGCATGGGTCACGGAACCCGTCTGAAACGCCTCGGCGAAACCGGCGATGTGATAGGGCTCCAGGGAGGGCGCGTCGTCATAGCGGATGTAGGACTGGTTGTCCACAAAGACCTGATAGATCAGGTCCAGCCCCTCGGCGGCCTTGAGCACGGCGTCCACCTCGTCATCGTCCAGCACCACCTGTCTCAGTGCCCTCTTGCCCGCCACGTCGTACAGGCACGCGCCGCTCTCGCCGATGACATAGCCGATGGCCGGGACCGCCTCCAGATGCGCGCGCAGCTCCGACAGCGCCCGGCCCGTGGACAGCGCCAGCACGCACCCCGCCTCCGCCGCCCGGTTCAACACCGCGCGCGTGTAGGGCGTGGTCACATGCTCCGAATTGAGCAGCGTCCCGTCCATGTCCATCGCCACCAGCCGCACCCGCGCCATCGCCCATCTCTCCCCCGTATCCACATTACATACCATTATCATGGGTCTGTGGGAACTTTTCAACCGTCGGGTGTAAAACGTGGGAAAAAGATAGGAGGCGAGGGAGCGGCAGGCTTCATACCGTTGAGATCCGGCGGGGTAGTGGGTGAATGGAAAATGGAAAATGGGGAATGGGGAATGGGGAATGGGGAATGGGGAATGGGGAATGATGGTACAAATCCTCACGGATTTGTTTGATTGAAGCGATACAGCAGACAAGATATCACAGCTTTTCAGTTTTATGCCTGAATGGGACTTATAACGTTGAGCAGGAACGCGCCTAATTTCCGTTTATCCCCTCAGAACTGATCCGCCGCATCATATCCAAGAAATCCGAAGGATTTCCACCACCATTCCCAATTCCCAATTCCCAATTCCCAATTAAAAAAAGGCGCCCCGAAGGGCGTCTTTTTTTGAACAGGTCAGTTTTTCGCTGCCGCCGCGCCGGCCTTGCGGCCCCAGTGAACGGTGCCCATGACGGCGGTGCCGCTGCCGGGATAGTAGGGTCCGATCCAGCCGCCGGCATTGAGGCCCGCGGCGTAGAGGTGCGGGATCACGTCGCCGTTGACGTCGATGACCTCGGCGTTGGTATTGATCTTCAGGCCGCCCAGGGAGCCCAGGTTGGCGGCCACGTTCTTGTAGGCGAAGAAGGGTCCGGTGATGGGCGCGAGGCCGGTCTTGCGGCCGAACTGAGCGTCCTCACCCGCCTCGGCATAGGCGTTCCACATGTCCAGCTGGGCCTTGAGATTGGCCGCCGGGACGCCGATCTGCGCGGCCAGGTCCTCGATGGTCTCGCCGGTGAGCAGGGCTCCGGCATCCACGTCGGCCTGGGCGGTCTCGGCGGTCCACACGGTGGCGGGATCGTCAAAGGTGCTGGTGCCGAAGATCATGTAGGTGGGGCCGTCGTGCTGCACGGTCTGCTGGAAGATGGCGCGATAGTGATAGGCGTAGGTCGCGTCCTCGCAGACGAAGCGGAAGCCCTTCTGGTTGACGATGAAGCTGGGGAACAGCGGGATCTGGTTGTTGGTCGCCGCGCCGGTCTTGGCGCAGAAGTCGATGCAGCCGCCCATGCCGGAGATGTCCGCGCCGATCTCCATGCCCATGCGGATGCCGTCGCCGGTGTCGGTGACCGCGCTGAGCACCTGGGAATTCTTGAGATCGAAGTACTGCTGGGGGCTGAGGCGCTTGGCCATCTCCTCGTTGTGGTCGATGGAGGCGGTGCACAGGATGACGCCCTTGTTGGCCTTCACCCGGATCTCCTTGTCGCCCTGCGCGGCCACCACGCCGGTCACCACGCCGTCCTCGCGGATGAGGCGCTTGACCTCGGTGTTGAGCTGCAATTCCGCGCCGTTCTGCTCGGCCACGGCCCACACGGCCTGCACGTAGATGCCGCCGGAGCCGATGCCGCCGCCGCCCTCGTAGACGTGGATGCGATCCGCCATCAGCTCATCCTCCACATACGGGATGTGGCAGTGGCCGTAGATACTGGTCCACTTGATGCCGCAGACGTCCGCCAGCCAATCGATATGGCCGGGCGCGCCGTTGGCCAGGTCGGTCACCAGCGCCTCGTCCACGGTGCCCTCGCCGGACTTGATCCACAGCGCCGCGTGCTTTTCGGGGGTGTCGTCCTGATAGGTTGTGAATTCCTTCTGGTACTTGGTGCCCGCAGCCTGCATGACGCCGCCGGAGAAGTTGGTGGTGCCGCCGATGATGCCGCCCTTTTCCAGAACCAGCACCTTCGCGCCCGCCAGCGCGGCCTCCGCCGCCGCCGACACGCCCGCGCCGCCCGCGCCGACCACCAGCACGTCGGTCTCCACGTCCCAGCTCTCGCCCTCGGCGATGGCCGGAAGCCCGGTCAGCCCCAGCGCCGCGACGCCGGCCACGCTCGCGGCAGCGCCCTTCAGAAAGGTCCTGCGGGAAAGGTTCTTGCTCATAGTGTATCCGTCCTTTCTCTTTGGTCGTGAGTTGAATAGGATAAACCTAATTGGGTTGAATGGGGGATGGGAAATTGGGAATTGGGAATTGGGAATTGGGAATCCATGTGGAAATCCTTGCGGATTTCTTTTATTAAAGGATCAGAGTGCATTCATACAAACGCCGCATGAACCGTTGGAATCAAAACAAATCCGGAGGATTTGTACCGTCATTCCCCATTCCCAATTCCCCATTCCCAATACATCAATGAATACCAGCCTCTTGCAATGTCGAAAAACACCTGTGCCGTTCTATTCCTACGCGATTTCCAGCGCGATCTCCATCATGCGGGTGAAGCTGGTCTGGCGCTCCTCGGCGGGCAGACTTTCGCCGGTGACGAGGCTGTCGGAGATGGTCAGCAGAGCGAGGGCGTTCTTGCCCGCGGCGGCGGCGTTGAGGTAGAGGGCGTAGGCCTCCATCTCCACGCACAGCACGCCCAGCTTCTGCAAAATCGGGGTGGAGCTGTAGTCGCCCTGGGCGTAGAACGCATCGGAGGAGCAGATGGGGCCGGGCACGACGGGCTGACCCAGCTTTTCGGCGGCCTTCACCGCGCCGTCCAGCAGCTCATAGGAGCAGCAGGGGGCCAGGGTGCCGTGGAAGCTGAACTGATGGCCATAGTTGGAATCGGTGTAGGCGGACATGGCGGCGACCACGTCCCGCAGCTTCAGCTTCGGGGACAGCGCGCCCGCCGAGCCGATGCGGATGATGTTCTCCACGCCGTAGTAGTTGAAAAGCTCATAAGAATAGATGCCGATGGTGGGCATGCCCATGCCCGACGCCATCACGGACACCTTCTTGCCCTTGTACTCGCCGGTGTAGCCCTGCACGCCGCGCACATTGTTCACCAGCACGGCGTTCTCCAGATAGGTCTCCGCGATGAACTTCGAGCGGAGCGGGTCGCCCGGCATCAGCACGGTCCGCGCAAACGCGCCCTCCGGGGCGTTGATGTGGGGGGTGGGGATGTTTGACATAGCGCTATACCTCCGTTGTAATTGAGAGAATGGAAAAGGGAAAATGGTTGTGGAAATCCTGCGGATTTCTTTTGATATAAGAGCTGTCGCGCTCTCAATCAAACAGCGCCAGTATCCATTTAATTCTCCGCTGTTCACTCTCAACCGCGCTCAAACGCAAGCATTTTCCATTCTCCATTGTCCATTCTCAATTGTTTTTTCAGTCCAGCAGCACCTGCAGCCCGTTGTCGCTAAAGACGCGCAGGAGGCTGAGGCCGTAGGGGCCGCAGTCCTCGAGGAAGTCCCCGGCGCGGGTGATGACGACCAGCTCCCGCTCCCGGCGCTCGCCGAGGCAGTCGTTGAGGGCGTCCAGATTGCCGCCGTAGTAGTCGGGCAGCCTGAGCTTTGCTTTCAGTTCGGCGTGCATCGACGCCCTATCGGTCATGCGGCTTCCGTCCAGTGTGATCATCGCTATCCCTCCGGGTACATCTGGGTGAAGGTATTGTAGTGGTCGTCGGTATAGAAGTAGAGGCCGTCCGAGGAGTACAGCAGCCGGGTCGCTCCCCGCTTTCTGCCCTTGTAGTTGGTGTCACACTCATACCACGTCCGGCCCCTGGCGCTGGGGAGCTGGCCCTCGTAGTTGCCGAAGCGGTCCCCGCCGATGGACTTGCCCGGGGCCACGTCGCCCACGTAGTTCCAGCTGGAATCCCAGCCCAGGGCCTTAGCCTCGCTCTTGGTGATGAAGTTGTCCGGCAGACGCCCGTAGGCCGCCAGGTAGTTGACGATCTCCTGGGGATCGGTGATGGGATCTGACCACTGCGCCTTCGCCGTGGCCTTGGGGGCCTTGGTCTTTTTCGGAGCCTTCGTGGCCTTGGGGGCTTTCGTAGCCTTGGGCGCCTTCGTGGCCTTGGGCGCCTTCGTCTCCGTGGGGGCCTCGGTGACCTCGGGCGCGTAGTCCTCGGTCAGTCCGAAGGCGTCGCGCAGCTTCGCGCGCCAGTCGTCCTCCGCGAAAGCCTGGCACCACAGTCCCGCCGCGGCCAGCGCGAGCGCCAGCAGTGCCGCCAGCAGCCGCCTCGACATGCCTTGCATATGTAAATATCACCCTCTCCGGCGGGTCGTTGACCCGCCCTGCATCATTTGCCGCGACGCTTTTCGGGCTGCACCGCGTACAGCGCGCGCTCGGCCGCCTCGCCGTTTTCATCGGTCAGCGCGGGCACCAGGCCCGTGGCCTCCGTCGCCGAAGCCGCCTGCGTGAATGCGTCCTCCGAGGGGTCATGCCGCCTCTTCATGGAATCACCTCCACGCAACAGTATGGCCCATCCGCCCAAAAAGCATGCGCGTTCATACCTCTATTGTAACGGATTTGTACAGCGCCGTCAATAAGGAAGCACTATTATTTTTAACACAAAAATGCCCCATGGGGGGATATGACCATTGACTTTGTTAGAGGCATTTGATAAAATATGTATTAGCCATGGTTGGCTCACAAGGTCTTGAACGGGAAGCAGGCTCCAGGGTCCGAAGGGATCAAAGGAGCCGATTTCCTGCGTCTTATGACATCTGGGCCCCGGGCCAGCCGAATGTGTGTTTCAATCCAACGGCGACGGATTTGGGCGGGCCATTTGTCCTGAAATGCCCTCCGCGAACGGAAGGACCTGTTCGCGGACGCGGACAAAAAACGCCGCCGAAAGCGCATCCTCGGGGGGACATGAAACAGGCTTCATATCACCAACTATAGTATTGGGAGGAAGTAACATTGAGCGAGATCACCAACACCTTCATCACTCTTGAAGAGATGGAAGCTGCGACCAACCGACTGCTCGAAACCGCGCAGAAGGTGGGTGCCGATACCTGGCAGCAGCGCGCCAAGAATCAGACCCCGCACTGTAAGTTCGGCGAGGAGGGCATCTGCTGCCGTATCTGCACGATGGGCCCCTGCCGCATCACCCCCAAGGCTCCCCGCGGCATCTGCGGCTGCGACCGCGACGGCATCGTCGGCCGCAACTATCTGAAGTTCACCGCCGGCGGCGCGGCCACCCACTCCGACCACGGCCGCTCCATCGCCCACACCCTGTACCTCGCCCGCGAGGATGGCGACTACAAGGTCAGCGATCCCGAGAAGCTGATCCGCATCGCCAAGGAATGGGATGTCGAGACCGAGGGCCGCGACATCTACGACATCGCCCACGAGGTCGCCGAGATCGGCCTGCTGGAGTACGGCAAGCCCTTCGGCACCCAGCGCTTCCTGAAGCGCGCGCCGGAAGTCCGCCAGAAGAAGTGGCATGACGCCGAGATCGAGCCCCGCGCCATCGACCGCGAGGTCTCCCAGTCCCTGCACATGACCCACATGGGCTGTTCCTCCAAGGCCGAGGCACTGGTGCGCCAGTCCCTGCGCGCCGGCATGTCCGACGGCTGGGGCGGCTCCATGATGGGCACCGAGCTTTCCGACGTGCTGTTCGGCACCCCCAAGCCCGTGGACACCAACGCCAACCTGGGCGTCATGGAAGAGGACATGGTCAACATCGTCGTCCACGGCCACGATCCGTCGCTGTCTGAGATGGTCGTCTTCTACGCGCAGGACCCCGAGATGGTGGCCCTGGCCAAGGAGATGGGCGCGAAGGGCATCAACGTCTGCGGCGTGTGCTGTACCGCCAATGAAGTCGCCATGCGCCACGGCATCCCGATGGCCGGCAACTTCCTCAGCCAGGAGAACGTGGTGCTGACCGGCGCCTGCGAGGCCATCGTCGTGGACGTGCAGTGCATCTTCCCCGCCCTGGGCCCCCTGTCCAAGTGCTTCCACACCAAGTTCATCACCACCTCCCCCATCGCCCAGATGCCCGACTCCGAGTACATCGAGTTCCACGAGGAGAACGCCGGCGCCAACGCCAAAAAGATCGTTGAGATGGCCGTGCGCAACTTCCAGAACCGCAACAAGGAACTGGTGCACATCCCGAAGCTCAAGACCAACGCCACCGTCGGCTACTCCGTCGAGGCCATCAAGAAGGAGCTGGACGGCGTGACCAACAGCCACGTCAATGAGATCGGCACCCTGAAGCCCCTGGTAGAGGCCGTGCGCTCCGGCGTGCTGCGCGGCGCTGTGGCCCTGGTCGGCTGCAACAACCCCCGCGTGCGTCCCGACTACGCCCACATCGAGCTGATGAAGAAGCTCATCGCCAACGACATCATCTGCGTGGTGTCCGGCTGCTCCGCCCAGGCCGCGGCCAAGTCCGGCCTGATGAGCAAGGAAGCCAAGAACCTCTGCGGCGAGGGCCTCAGGCGCGTGTGCGAGCTGGTGGACATTCCCCCGGTGCTGCACATGGGCTCCTGCGTGGACATCTCCCGCATGATGATCCTGGTGGCCGACCTGGCCAAGGACTGGCCCGGCGATATCGACATCTCCGACCTGCCCGTGGTGGGCTGCGCGCCGGAATACATGTCCGAGAAGGCCGTCTCCATCGGCAACTACGTCGTCTCCACCGGCATCACCACCTTCCTGGGCGTCAACCCCTACACCAAGGGCGGCCCCGGCGTGGAGCAGTGGCTGCAGCATGACATCGAGGACTGGGTCGGCGCGCACTTTGAGGTCGAGCTGGACATGGACAAGATGTGCAACCGCATGATGGAGGTCATCGAGGAGAAGCGCGAGAAGCTGGCCATCTGATGATTTTGTGAAACTGGGAATGGGGAATTGGGAACGGGGAATGAAAACATCCCCCTCCCCCTCCCCGGTTCCAATAGAGAGGATATATCGACCTATGAAAGTAGCCATCACCGGGAAGGGCGGCGTCGGCAAGACCACCCTGTCCTCCGTACTTGCGCGGCTGTATGCCGATGAAGGACGCACCGTATTGGCCGCGGACGTGGACCCGGACGCCAATCTGGGCCTCGCCCTGGGCTTTTCGGAGGAGGAGGTCAACGCCATCACCCCCATCTCCAAGATGCGCAAGCTGGTTGAGGAGCGCACCGGCGCGAACAACCTCAACAAGTTCTTCAAAATGAATCCCCAGGTCAGCGACATCCCCGACACCTACGCCCGGGAGATCAACGGCGTGAAGCTGCTGGTCATGGGCACGGTGGAGACGGGAGGCTCCGGCTGTGTGTGTCCCGAGCACGTGATGCTCAAGGCCATACTGTCGTCGCTGGTGTTTCGCAAGGACGACGTGGTCATCATGGACATGGAGGCCGGCCTCGAGCATCTGGGCCGCGGCACCGCCAGCATGATGGATCAGTTCATCGTCGTCATCGAGCCCGGCGCCCGGAGCATACAGACCTATGAAAAGGTCAAGAAGCTGGCCGCCGACATCGGCATTCACCGGGTCCGCGTGGTGGCCAACAAGGTCCGCAACGAGGCGGATGAGGCGTTCTTGAAGACCCGCATCCCCGAGGAGGACCTGCTGGGCTTCATCCACTACGACGCCGACGTCATTGACGCCGACCGCCGGGGCGTGTCCCCCTACGACACCTCCGCGCGCACGGTGGAGGAGATCCGCGCCATCAAGGCCCGGATGGATTCGGAGAAAGCGATATAGAAGCCATCGGACGGTCTCCGACAGTTGCGGCCCCTCAAAGCGGGCTGCGGAGGACCGCCGACCCACCCGAACTACAACATGAAAGGAATGTAAAGATACATGGGACTGTTTCAAACCGTATTCCGTGGCTCTGACGAAATGTACTTCAAGGCTGAGGAAGAGCTGAACGCCGTCATCGCCGAGCTGGGCGAGGACGCCCCCATGCAGATGCCCGACACCGCCTACTTCCTGGCCTGCATCTACGCCTATCTGGGCGACAAGGTCACCACCCTGGGCGAACTGAAGGCCGCGCTTGCCAAGATCCGCGCCATGATGACCCGCGAGAACCGCACCAAGTCCATCTTCGACTCTGGCGTGGCCACCGCCATGGCGGCCGAGGTCATCGAGGCCTGCAAGTATGCCCGCACCCCCACCCCCTATGAGAACACCCAGTATCACGGCCACTTCTCCGACGCCGAGGTGCGCGAGCTGGGCGTGCCGCTGGTCACCCGGGACATCCCCGGCTTCGTGGTCATGATCGGCCCCGCCCCCTCCGTCGAGGAGGCTGTGGAGACCGTGAAGGGCTATCAGTCCCGCGGTATCTTCGTATTCATGATCGGCGGCATCATCGACCAGGTGCACTCCGCCGGCATGACCACCGGCTTCAACGTCCGCTGCGTGGCGGTGGGTCCCGACATCTGGGCCGTGGGCCACGTCATCTCCCTGGTGTGCCGCGCCACCTTCATCTTCGGCGCGACTCAGCCTGGCGACGCCGCCGCGTTCCATGAGTACACCATGCAGCGCATCTTCGCCTTCGTCAACGCCTACGCACCCGTGGACGACATCGTCGTGGCCTGCGGCGCCGGCGCCATCAAGATGGGCTTCCCGGTCATCACCAACGACGACCGCGATTCCACCTGGCCCGTGCCCAAGTCCCTGATCGTCTACAAGAACACCAAGGACTGGATCGAGACCTCCCTGGAGGCCCGCGACATCAAGATCAAGGTCACCAACATCGACATCCCCGTGGCCTTCTCCTCCGCCTTCGAGGGCGAGATCATCCGCAAGAAGGACATGCGCATCGAGATGGACGGCTCCCGCGTGGACTGCGTCGAGCTGGTCCGCATGAAGGAAGCCCACGAGATCGAGGACCACTCCATCACCTTGGAGGGCCCGGATTTCGACGCCTTCGAGGTCGGCGCGAAGATCCCGATCGCCTACATCGTCGAGGTCGCCGGCAAGACCATGCAGCCCGACTTTGAGGGCGTGTTCGAGCGCAAGTTCCACTCCTTCCTCAACTGCATCGAGGGCGTCATGCACACCGGCCAGCGCGACATGATCCGCATCCGCGTGTCCAACGCCTCCTTCGACGCCGGCTTCCGCGCGAAGCACATCGGCGAGGTGCTCTACGCCAAGATCAAGTCCGAGTACGACACCGTCGTGGACAAGTGCCAGGTGAAGATCTACACCGATCCCGAGAAGGTCAAGGAGCTGCGCGCCGAGGCGAACCACACCTTCGACCTGCGCGACGAGCGCCTCAAGAGCATGACCGACGAGTCCGTGGACGTGTTCTACACCTGCATCCTGTGCCAGGCGTTCTCCCCCTCGCACGTCTGCATCGTCACCCCCGAGCGTCTGGGTCTGTGCGGCGCCGTGTCCTGGCTGGATGCCAAGGCCACCAATGAGCTGGACCCCAACGGCCCCTGCCAGATCGTGCCCAAGAACCGCATGATCGATGAGCGCACCGGCCGCTATGAGGACGTCAACGAGGCCGTCAACAAGTACTCCCACGGCGCGCTGGAGCAGGTCACCCTGTACTCCATCATGGAGGACCCCATGACCTCCTGCGGCTGCTTCGAGTGCATCTGCGGCATCGAGCCCCTGTCCAACGGCGTGGTCATCGTCAACCGCGAGCACGTGGGCATGACCCCCATGGGCATGAGCTTTAGCGAGCTGGCCTCCATGACCGGCGGCGGCGTGCAGACTCCCGGCTTCATGGGCCACGGCAAGCACTTCATCGCCTCCAAAAAGTTCATCAAGGCCGAGGGCGGCCTGGCCCGCATCGTCTGGCTGCCGAAGGCGCTGAAGGAGCAGATCGCCGACCGCCTGAACGAGTCCGCCAAGGAGCTCTACGGCATCGAGAACTTCACCGACATGATCGCCGATGAGACCGTCTGCACCGAGGACCCCGAGGAGCTGCTCAACTACCTGACCGAGGTGGGCCATCCCGTGCTGGGCATGGATCCCCTCATGTAAGCCACCAGCAGCGACAGCCTGATTACCCCACCCGTCCCGACGAATTTGGGGCGGGTGGTATTTCGTTTCTTACCAAATCTGTTTATTCAGAGGGGTATGCCCATGCATGAATCATCTTCAAAAGAGCAGCAGATGGCAGAAGAAGAAATACTCATACTAATCCTGTTCTAAAAACGCATTAACGATCCATTGTCTGGAAGTGATGCTGCGGACCATCTCACAGGTCAGGCTGCGGATGGTTTCGCACAAACGATCAATGACACATTCCAGAGTTCTA
>Ga0256404_1010584_pt1 | contig 12694 bp, 8 predicted proteins | sample RumenRJG_01DNA_FD_185990 | JGI IMG/M metagenome (GOLD analysis project Ga0256404, IMG submission 185990) | Bovine rumen microbial communities from Lethbridge, Alberta, Canada - RJG_01 | ecosystem: Host-associated > Mammals > Digestive system > Stomach > Rumen | place: Canada: Alberta | collected...
TGTTTCTGGAGGATTTTTCCGGCTACGGGACTCAGTTCGGCGCAAGAGTGGATTTTTACGACGACATCATGGGCATCATCCAGACGGACTGTGAGGTGAAAATTCACCGGAACCACGACCATCCGGAAGCGCCGGAGCAGTGGGTCGGCAGCTGCATGATCCGGAACGTCGTCAAGGTGACGCAGCGCCATCTGGATGTGCGGGTCGATGTGAATATTCACACCACCTTTACTTCCGGCGTTCTCGGAGAGATCGACGGCACCATCACGAACCTGAGTGCCGGCGGCCTGACGCTGCTGACGACCTGGAAGATTCCGGAGAACAGCGAGATCCGTTTCCGCTATGCGTTCCGGTCCATGGAAAGGCCGTACACCATCCGCGTCCTTCATATGAGAGAGCAGACAGATCAGGGATTCGTGTACGGATGTAATTTCATCCATATGACGAACGGAGCTGAGGCGGCGGTCAGAAACTTCGTCTTCAGAAAGATGCGGGAAAATGCCCATGCCGCCGAGCAGAAAAGACAGGAAGAGGCCAGAAGGCGGCTGGCAGAAAAGCAGAAGGCGGAACTCGCGGAGCGGCTCCGGAAAACGCAGGAAAATCTGCAGGACGCCGGCGGAAGAAATTCCGAACTTCTGCAGTATGACGAAAATGACGGCAGCGCCGGCAGGCGCGCGCCGGAGGACGGAGGGTCAGGCGAAAGCACCGGGACCGGCGGCAGAAATCAGAAGGAAAACAGGAATTACCGCGCGGAATCCGTGAGAGAAAGGCAGAACGCCTCGACCGGCGTCAGCGTAAGCGGGATAGAGAAGATATGAGCAGCCGTGAATACAGAAACTTGACGGTGCGGTTGAGAGATGCGAGAGCCTGCGTAGAGAAGATATGAGCAGCCGGTGAATACAGAAACGGGGGTGGCTGCGATGAAGATCAATCTGGTTATGATTGTGAGAAATGAAGAGCGGTGTCTTAAGCGTTGTCTTGAGGCGGCCGCTTCTTTTGTAGATGAGATCATTCTTGTCGATACCGGCTCGGAGGACGGAACGCTTGAGGCGGCCGAAGCATTCGGGATGAACAGCAGCGTCCCGGTGATGGTCTATACATTTCCCTGGACAAATGATTTCGCTGCGGCAAGAAATTATGCCATGGAGAAGTCGGAAACAGACGGAGAGGCTGATTATCATCTGGTGCTCGACGCGGACGAAACCATGCGCGTCACGGCGCATTCCAGCCGGACCGCGCTGGAGGATTTCATCCGGAGAATGGAGGAACAGCACGGCAGCGCATGGTGCGGCGCCATCCGCCTCTTCGAGCAGTTCAGGGGAGAGGCCGGAGAACCGGACACGGGGATACTGCTGGTGCCGAGGATTTTTCCGGCGGGCATCCGGTATAAGGGCATCATCCGGGAACAGCCCGATACGGACGTGCCCTGTATCTCCTCGTCGATTGCCGCCGATCACGACGACAGCGGCAGGGAGGCGAAGAACGAGAGAGATCTGCCGCTTCTTCTGAGAGCGTTCAGCGCGGCACCGTCGGATCCGTATCAGGCGTGCCAGATGGCACTGATCTATCGGAAAATGGGAAGACTGAAGGAAAGCCTTCCTTATTTCAGCCTGTTCTATCAGGAAGTGCTGAAAGCCTATCCCGATATCAGCGACAGGACGCCGTATCCGCAGTATTACATCCGAAACGGCATCATACAGTACCTGTACACCCTGATGAATCTCCGCCAGGAGACGTATCTGAACAAGGCACTTCACATCGCGGTCCGTCAGGAACCACACATGCAGGAATGTGCGGACTTCTACTATTTCTGCGGCCTTTTCTACATGAATCTGGTGACGGCCAACACACAGCAGTACATCACCTATCTGCCGCGCGTCGAACAGAGCTTCGTCCACTGCCTGCAGATCGGCGAGCATCCGGACCGCTCCATCGTCATCGGGACGGGATCCTTCAAGGCCTTCTACAATCTGGGACGGTGGTACGAGCTGACCGGACAGATGGATCACGCAAAAGTGTGTTACGAGAGTGCTGCCAGGATGAACTACGAGCCGGCGATCCGGAGGACGGAGCTGCTGGAAGGGAATTAACGTTAAGACAGAGAAGATGCGGACAGGCAGAAGAAAGCTGCTGAAAGAAGGCAGCGGACAGAAAACAGTGGACCGAAGACAGCGGCATAGCGGCAGGAGGTTTCCTTGAAATTTGCAGAAGATTTCTTTGAAGACGAGGTGCGGGAAGGATTTTACGTATCCGGCATGATGAAAAGAGAATGGGCGGCTCAGATCGTTATTCTCGAAGACTTCGACCGGGTGTGCCGGGAACTGGGGATCACCTGGTATGCTGCCTATGGCACGCTGCTCGGTGCGGTCCGACATCACGGATTTATTCCGTGGGATGACGATATCGATGTGTGGCTGAAAAGAAGTGATTATGAGAAATTTGCTGCAAACACAGGTATGCTGCCCGGTAATTATATATTCATGGAAGGGCGAATCGACAGGGATGACAACCTGCGTTTTATACAGCCGTTCGGCAGAATCGTTAATACAGCCAGTTTCATGGCAAATCCTGATTTTCTGAAGAAATATCAGGGATTTCCGTATCCTTCCGGACTGGATATCTTCGTGCTGGACAGGCTGGCGCCCGATGAGAATGCGGAGAAACTGAGGACTGACCTGTCTCAGTATATCTGGTACGTTCTGCATCATCTGGATGAATCGCCGCAGGTTCTGGAAGAACAGCTGACCAATATCGAAAAGTGGACAAACCGCAGAATCGACAGGAGCGGACATATAGAACATCAGCTCATGGTGCTGGAAGAGGAATTCAATGTCACCTTTGAAAATGCTGGCGGTACCGAACTGACGGCCATGCATGACTGGGTTCCCGCGCAATCTTATCATTTCCCGGAGACCCTGTTTGCTCAGACAGTCGAACTTCCTTTTGAGAATATAACGATGCCGGTTCCCGCCGGCTATGACAGGATTCTGGCGGGAATCTACGGCACTTCGTACATGAAACCGATGCAGTTTTCAATTCACGGCTATCCCTGCTATGGCATTACAGAACGGGGAATCGAGGAGACAGGAGCAGAACTTCCCTATAAATATTATTTTCATGAAGAGTGCCTGAATAAACCGGTGAAGGCTGAAAGAAAAGGACGGCTGAAGCAGGCACTGGATCAGTTCGAGAAGGCGCACCGGGAAGCGCTGGAGCTTGTGAGAAAGCAGATATCCGATTGGAAGAACAGTTCCGTGCCTGCCGGGACAGAAAAAACCGCATCGGAAGCTTTGTGCCGGGCACAGAAGGCGGAAATGGATCTCAGAGAACTGCTGCTTTCCGGTTATCCCGATGAACAGGATATAGCGCATTTGCTGGATGAATATGCAGAGACGCTGGATGGCCTGTATCAAAAACTGAAGAAACCGGAGGACGAAAGGCATTCTGGTCAGGAAGAATCGGATCGTCCTGATGCGATGCAGAAAGAGGCAGATCGTCCTGGTATAATTCTTGAAGAAATCAGAAACCTGATCACACAGCATGTGATTGAACCGACAGAAGTCGTTTTCCTGCCATTTAAAGCGGAGAGCTGGAAATATCTGAAACCGATATATGAATACTTTTCCGGCAGAAGCGGTTATCGCGTACTGGTGTCCCCCATTCCCTATTACCGGAAAAACTGCTGGTTTGATCCGGAGAAGAAGGCAATATATGAAGGAGAGCGGATTTCCCAGGAGGTTCCGGTGACACCGTGGGAGTGCATGAATCTGAGCATCCATACGCCGGATTATGTGGTCACGCAGAATCCTTATGACAAGTTCGGCATCGGATTTACCGTTGACAGACATTTCTATTCAGGAGAGCTTCAGAAGTATGCCGGAGAAACGGTCTACGTGCCATGGTTCCGGACGGATGAGATTATGCCGGAGCACGAGGCAGCCTGGCAGGCGGCAGACAACTATATCGATATGCCCGGGGTGATCCGCGCCGACCATGTACTGGTGCCATCCGAAAATATGAGACAGGTGTACATCGAAAAGCTTACGGAATTCGCAGGCAGAAACTCGAGACCGAGATGGGAGAGATCAGTACGGAAAATCGATGACATCACCGAACTGCTTTCAGACGGTCTGTAAAAAATAAGAGAAAAGAAAATAAAAAAGTTTAAAAAATCTGCTTATGAAACGGATAATGGCTCCGATATATTAGGTGTAAACAAAATCAAAGCATTGTTCCCCAGAACAGAGGCCCACTGTTTATAAAGGGAGCATAGCTGGGACAGGGAAGTTCCGGCGAAGACAAAAAGGAGATTTACTATGGTTATACAGCACAATATTTCCGCAGTTAACGCTTACAGAAACCTGAACAACAACACGACAGCACTGAATAAGAACCTTGAGAAGCTGTCTTCCGGTTACAGAATCAACCGTGCAGCTGATGACGCAGCAGGACTTGCTATTTCCGAGCAGATGAGATCGAAAATCGCAGGACTTGATCAGTCAGTTTCCAACGCTAACGATGGTATCGGACTGATCCAGACCGCTGAAGGTGCTCTTTCCGAGACCCACAGCATGCTGCAGCGTATGACGACACTGGCAACCCAGGCTGCTAACGGAACATACAACTCCAAGGCACGTGCGAATATCCAGCTTGAGGTCAATGAGCTTTCTGATGAGATCACACGTATCGCTGAGAGCACAGAGTACAATGGCTTCAAGATGCTGGGCGGTGCCACAGTCAGCGTTCTTAAGTACACCGATGCCACCACTGTAGCACCTGAAGGAGCTTCTAAACTCTCACTTCAGATCGGACCGACGGCTTCACAGACACTTGAAATCAAGCCGATGAACATGAAGATCAGCGGAATTTTTGATCAGGGTGATATATCGACGGTTCAGTCTATCAAGGATGCATTTTCGAAGTATGTCAGTGGTGTAAATTCTTATTTCACCGCAAGCAGGACTCAGAAGGCTATTAATACCATTAATGTTATGACTGTATCCAAGGCTAACCATGCAGTCACCGCTATTTCCAAGGCAATAGGCAGAGTTTCTTCTTACCGCGCACTTCTTGGTGCAAAGCAGAATCGTCTGGAGCATACCATCAACAACCTGAAGGTTACTTCCGAGAATGTTACCTCTGCTGAGTCCAGAATCCGTGATACGGATATGGCTTCCGAGATGGCAGCATACACCAAGAACAATGTTCTTGTACAGGCAGCTACATCAATGCTTGCTCAGGCTAACCAGAGCGGTCAGAGCGTTCTGTCACTTCTTCAGTAATCTGACAGTACGGGAGGTCCTTGAACAGATTGCTTAAAGAAATCTGGGAAAAGATCAGCGGGCACTTAAAATCTTAGTGAATAAGACAGGGTCATTCCCAAATTGGGCCGGGAATGACCCTGTTTTGACTTTACAGGGTAGAAAGTGAAGGTGCTACCATGAATTTTCCGGCGTCTTTTTTTGAAGATGAGGTAAGAGAAGGGTTTTATGTTCCCTCCATGCTGAAACGGTGCTGGGCGGCTCAGATGGAAGTCCTGCAGATGTTTTCAGAATTCTGCAGTGAAAATCATATCCGCTGGTTTGCAGCCTATGGTACGCTTCTTGGTGCTGTGCGTCATCATGGCTTTATTCCCTGGGATGATGATCTGGACGTGTGGATGCTGAGAGAAGATTATGAAAAGTTCGTCAGGATTTCTAATATGCTTCCACCGGAGCTTTTATTTACCGATGGGAGATTCGGGCGGAAAAATGGATTCAATCAGTCTTTTGGCAGAGTTTCCAATCTGAACATCCGCCATGAGGCAATGAAAGACGAGGAGATGCTCGATCGATTCCTGATGGACTACCATGGCTTTCTGGATGCGGCGGGTATTGACATATTTGTTCTGGATAAACTGGCACCCACAAAGGAAGAGGAAGAAGAGAGGTATCAGGCCTGCCGGACCATGGATTATCTGATCGGCCATGTGGATGCAGAGGATGAAGAATCACGCAGAAACGTGGAAGACGGCATCAGCCGGCTGAATCAGTGGCTGGATGAGCCGATTGACAGGAAGGGAAATCTGTTTCAGCAGTTTATGATCATCTTCGAAGGACTGAATTCCGAGTTTGAAGAGTCTGATTCCAGGAATGTGACCGCTATGCATGACTGGATCAATTACAGAAACTATTATTTTCCGCTGGAATGCTTTGAAAAAATGGTTGAGCTTCCTTTTGAAAATATCACAGTAAAAGCGCCTGCCGGCTACAGAGAGGTGCTTTCGCGATGGCACAGAGATTACATGGTACCCATTCAGCAGGTGACGCATTCTTTCCCTTATTACAGGGGACTGGAAGAAGGCAGCGAAGAAGACGGTCGAGCTCTTCCTTATCTCTACAGATTCAGCAGAGATGAACTGAAAAAGCCGGGGAAAGCACCGAGAAAGGGAATGATTCTTCACCTTCTGGACCTTTTTCAACAGATAAACTTCCTGATAGAAGATTCACTCCGGGCAGGAAATGGTGACGCGCTGGTTCAGGGCCTGAATTCGGCACAGGAGCTGGCCATTCAGTTTATAAATCTTCTGAATACTGCCTACCCGGATGAAAGCAAGGAGGTTTCAGACGGACTTCAAAAGTATCATTCTGAAGTGTACCTCCTGTATCAGCTTCTGACGGGTACAGAAAACGGTGGTACTGTGGATGATGTGAAAACGGTCCTTAATCAGATGAAGGAAGCCGTCAGTCTGATTACTGAAGACGTTACAGACCGTATTATTCGTCCGAGGGAAGTGGTCTTTCTTCCTTTTAAGGAAGAGGGATGGAAAAATCTGGAATTTCTTTATTCTTATTTCAAAGGTTTACCGGATACTCATGTATATGTATCGCCGATTCCTTACTACAGAAAGGACGACCATCTTGAGGTCATCCCGGAACCGGTCGATGAAAGCGAAGCTTTAGAGAAAAAGGTGAAGGTTTCACCGGAAGCTGCGGCTTTCTTGCAGGTTCATACACCGGACATCGTGATCACACAGAATCCATATGATGAGTTCAATACAGGTTTTACGGTAGATCCTCGGTTTTATTCAGATCAGCTGGAGAAGATCACTTCTGAAGTTGTTTATGTACCGTGGTTCAGGGAGGACGAGGTGACACCGGACAGACCGGCGGCAATGGCGGTTTGTCAGGATTACATCGACATGCCGGGAGTCATTCATGCAGATCACGTGATAGTTCCGTCCTGGAATATGCGCCATATATATATCAGCAGGCTGACTGCCTTTGCGGGACAGGATACATGGAGTCGATGGGAAAATATAATCCGGAAGGCGGACACAGCAGAAGAACTGGGAACAATTTTTAAGTGAATTACACTGGAGAAATTTTGGGGAGCTGCGAAAATGAGTCTTGACGAATCTTTTTTTGAGGATGAAGTCCGGGATGGGTTTTATGTGCCCGGTATGATGAAACGCTGCTGGGCAGCACAGATGGAAGTTCTTGATGAATTCGGTAAATTCTGCTCTGATTTGGGCGTGACCTGGTATGCGGCCTATGGCACACTTCTCGGTGCTGTGCGTCATAAGGGGTTCATTCCGTGGGATGATGATATTGATGTCTGGATGAAGAGAAATGATTATGAGATATTTCTCCGCAATGTGAATATGATGCCGGAATCCATCATTTTTATGGAAGGACGGTTTGGATTAGAGGACAAAACAGAATTTGACCAGCCATTTGGAAGAATCATAAATTCTGAAAAATACAGGGCGGATTCTGATTTTCTTCAAAGATATGGCGGATTTCCTTATCCGGCAGGAATTGATATTTTTGTTCTGGACAGCCTTTCATCTGATGAAGAGGAAGAAAATGCAAGAATTACTGCTACCAGAATGGTCTGGTACGCCATACAGCAGACCAGGAAGAATGCTGATGATGCAGAACATGCGATAGCTCAGGTCGAGGAATTCAGCGGCGTAACCATCGACAGAGAACAGAATATTTTTCAGCAGCTCATGCAGCTCTTTGAAGGATACTGCAGTTTGTTTGAAGATCAGGACAGCGGATATGTGTCGGCAATGCATGACTGGATGGCATATCAGAGTTATCGATTTCAGAAGTCATGGTTTGATGAGACGGTGGACATTCCTTTTGAGAATATAACTGTGAAGGCTCCTGTCGGATATGACAAGGTTCTGACCGCATGGGCGGGTGATTATATGCACCCGTGGCAGGGAGCCAATCATTCTTATCCATTTTATGGAAGAATTGAGAAAAAAATAGAGGAAAATGCCGGAGGGCTTCCATATCGTTATTATTTTAAAAGCGAAATTTTACGAAAACCAGAAAAAGCGGAGAGAAAAAAGATGGTGAAAAATTATCTCCGGATTTTTCTTCGGATATGCGATATGGTAATGAGCTCGATGAAAAACGCTGATTACAGTGAGATTTCCAGCGTATTTGGTCTGGCACAGGAAACAACACAAAAATTTGAACAGTTTCTGATCAATTTCTATCCGGATGCTGCAACTGAAATCGGCGGTATGCTTGAACGATATTATCAGGCACTTTTCAGTATTTTTCAGCTGCTGACAGCCTGTGATACACCGGAAAATGAGAACCGATTGATTAATCTCATTAATGAAAGCCGGGATATATCAGAAGGGATCAGAAACAGCGTTGAAAATCTTATTATTGTACCCAGGGAGGTTGTTTTTCTTCTTTTTAAGGCGGATGGCTGGCAGAATCTTCAACCCCTGTACGAGTACTATAAGGGTCAGCAAGATGTGCACGTATATGTAGCCCCCATACCGTATCACCATCGCAACGCAAGATTTGGGATTAAGATGGATGAAATCTATGAGGGAGATCAGATAGCACAGCAGATGCAGGAAATGGGGGCTGATCCTGCTGATCTTATTTCGTGGCGTGCTATGAGTCTGGAAATTCATACGCCGGATATTGTCGTATCACAGAATCCTTATGATCAGTATGGCATCGGATTTTCTGTTGAACCGGCATATTATTCGGAAAACCTGCAGAAGTATGCCGGGAGAACGATATATGTGCCGTGGTTCAGAGCGGACGAAGTCATTCCTGCACATCAGGCAGCTTACCGTGTGGCTGATTCATACATAGATATGCCGGGGGTGATCAGAGCAGACACGGTTCTTGTTCCTTCGTACAATACAAGGCGTATTTATATTGAGAAACTGACGGCTTTTGCCGGAAATGATACCTGGAAGAGATGGGAGCAGTCAGTTCAGGTTTATGATCCTGAAAATGGTCAGTATGCTGGCGGGAGATTAAATTGATTTTTAATAGTGATTTCTTTGAAGATGAGGTGCAAAACGGATTTTATGTGCCGGCTTTGATGAAGCGCTGCCGGGCGGCAGAGACAGAAGTGCTGGAAACGATAAGCAGGCTTCTTGAGGATGATCATATTGGCTGGTGTGCTGATGGAGATACTCTCAGGGGAGCTGTGAAATGCGGCGGTTTTCTTCCATGGAGCGACAGAGTGGATATTGCTGTGTCGTGTGAAGACAGACAGGCGTTTCTCAAAACCATGGAAAAACTGCCGGAAGACCTCAAAGTTACGGCAGATAAGTATCAGAAAAATGCCTGGAACCCGGATACCGAAGAATCTGTATATATTATAAATGGGGATAAACTTAACCGTTCCGGAGAGTTTACCGGAAAATACCATGGCTTTCCGTTTGGCTGCGGCATCCATGTTCATTTCAGAAATAATATATCTGTCGGAAAAGGTTCTCTGCTTTCGTTTGAATCAATGAAAATACCGGTTCCCGATCAGCCGGAGCAGTATGTAAAGGAAAATGCCAGTACAGAGTCGGAACTGACTTCGGAAACTGACAGCAGCAGATATCATGACAGCGGAAATGAAATATATCCCTGTTACATGAAACAGGAAATGAAATATCGCAGTGAAACCAATACGTTTTCGCCTTATTTCTATGAATTTCGAAAGGGAGATCTGATCAGTAACAGAGAGCATGATGGATCGACACTGGCTGATAATTTTCTGAGTTCTTTTATGGATGCACACAGCCAGGTACTTATGGCCGTACAGATGTCTGAGAATGAAAAGATCATCCGGGTTTTTACAAAGGCACAGGATACGGCTGTAAAGTTCGGGAATTTTATCGAGGTGAATTTTCCTGAGGCATCCATTGTGGTTGTTCCTATGCTGGAAGCCTACTGCAACCGTCTGTATCTGCTGGGGGAAGTGCTGACTGCTACACCGGCTGATCTGAATACGACCCGCGCGGAATACGGAGAGGAAGCTGTGACACCGGAAGTTTACCTGGATTCGTGTATGAAGTTTGCCTCGGCCGTCGAAGCTGCGGTGAAGAGCGAAATCATCGGTAAAAAGGAAGTTGTCTTTCTGCCGTTCAAAGCATCGGGATGGAAGAATATGGAACCTCTTTACCGGTATTATAAAAGCAGAAAGGACTGCCGGGTCTATGTAGTGCCGGTGCCCTATTATCATGTCACGGATCAGAATACAGCTGGAGAACGCGTCTATGAGGGGGCGGATTTTCCAGATGAGGTAGATGCTGTTCCGTATGATGGCTTTAATCTGTATACGCATATGCCGGATACGGTTATCACACAGAATCCATATGACCAGTACAGCATGGGCATACGGCTTCCTGCAGACCTGTATTCAGACGAACTGCGGAAATTTACAAGACATCTGATTTACGTTCCGTGGTTTGAGATGAATGAAATAGATCGTGAGAATCCGGCGGCAGTCGCGATGTCCGACTATTATATCCGGCAGCCGGGTGTGGTGAAGGCAGATGTTGTTCTGGTTCAGTCGTCGCAGATGAGGAAATTTTACATCGACAGACTGGCGGCGTTTGCAGGAGCTGATACACTTCCGGTCTGGGAGAAGAAAATTCAGACTATGGAGGGAAGCGTAGTTATTTGACCGTTAAAAGTATCTGGTATATGATGAAAAAGATTCTTATATAAACATAGGACCGGCAGGAACAGTAGCGTTTTCATGTCGGTAAAATGAGGGGAGTATTATGAGCTGCATTCTGACAGCATCGATGATGTGTGCGGATTTCCGCAATCTGGAGAGAGAAGTCCGGGAACTTGAAGACGGCGGCATCGATTCATTTCATATCGATATTATGGACGGGCGGTTTGTGTCGAATTTTGCGATGTCACTGAATGATCTCCGATGTATCGCGGGTCTCACAGAAAAACCGCTGGATGTGCATCTGATGGTTGAGCATCCGAACAGTTCCATTGAGTGGTTTCTCGACTGTCTTCGACCGGGGGATACGGTGTATATCCATCCGGAGGCAGAATACCATCCGTCCACAACTATCGGGAAAATCATCGATGCCGGTATGATTCCGGGCATTGCGATCAACCCCGGAACCAGTGTGGAAACAGTCTCCGAAATGCTCTGGATCGTTGACAGAGTTCTTGTCATGACGGTGAATCCCGGAAACGCGGGTCAGATGTTTCTGCCGTTTGTGGATAAGAAGATCCACAAGCTTTATCATCTGAAGAAGGAAATGGGGTTCCAGATGTTCTGGGACGGCGCCTGCGGAGAGGACAAAATCAGGAAATACGGCCCGGAGGGGATGGACGGTTTTGTACTTGGCACAACGGTGCTTTTCGGAAAGAACCGTCCTTACGAGGATATTCTGGCGGATATCAGGACCTGGTGCTGAGAGTGACAGATATACCCTGATCATTGCGGCCGTAAACAGGTATCTGCAGTATTTTCCGGTGCCATCATTCTGGCAAATCCAGTGAAAACGGATGCTGATTATGAGAAAACAGAGGAGATCATGAATACAGCAATTCTGCTCTCCGGCGGTATTGGTACACGCGCCGGACTGAAAATTCCCAAACAATATATAAAGATTAATGGCCGGATGATTATCTCTTATCCGATGCAGACGATTCTCTGCTGCAGGCAGATATCACGTCTCCAGATTGTGGCGGCAGAACAGTGGCGATCCGCCATTCAGGAAGAGATGGAACGATTTGCTGCCAAAGGGCTGGTCATGCCATACGATTTCTCCGATCCTGGAGAGACCCGTCAGCTTTCGATTTATCATGCGCTGACTGATCTGAGGGATATTATCAAAGATGACGATTTTGTTCTTTTACATGTTGCGGCGCGACCGTTCGTATCAGATGATCTTCTGAACAATACCCTGAATGCTGCGAAAGAACATGACGGGGCGATACCGGTGCTGCCAGCCACAGATACCATGTATCGAAGTATTGATGGCAGAACGCTGAACGGATGTATACCCCGGGAACAGATCTATGCCGGGCAGGCGCCGGAGGCCTTCCGCTTCGGCCCATATCTCAGAGCCAACGAGGCACTGCTGCCGGATCAGATTCGCAAAATCAACGGTTCGACGGAACCTGCGCTGATGGCCGGACTGGATATGGCGATTCTTCCCGGAGAACCCAGCAATTTCAAGGTGACTGTAGCAGAAGACATGGACAGAGTGAGACAGGTTATTATGAATGCATTTTGACATATCCACAGCTGTCAGATGATGAGAAAACGTTGGACTCATTGCTTTATTTCATACCGGATGAAAGACGCACAGTAATCGGACCATTCGGCGGATACAACAGGTGACAATATGAAAGCAAATGTTCTGTACAATATTGGTGATATTCGTTTCACAGAAGTACCGGATCCCGTGCCG
>Ga0256404_1010586_pt1 | contig 12691 bp, 7 predicted proteins | sample RumenRJG_01DNA_FD_185990 | JGI IMG/M metagenome (GOLD analysis project Ga0256404, IMG submission 185990) | Bovine rumen microbial communities from Lethbridge, Alberta, Canada - RJG_01 | ecosystem: Host-associated > Mammals > Digestive system > Stomach > Rumen | place: Canada: Alberta | collected...
AGTTCGGTGATGATCCTGAAGCGCTGGTGCGCCCTATCATCACCCCGCGTTTCGTGCCCACCTGTACATCAGAGATGCTCCGTGCCTGTGGCCATCTAGCAGCCACGTATCAGTTGCCCGTGCAATCGCATCTCTCTGAGAATAAGGATGAGATTGCGCTGGTGAAGACGTTGGAGCCGGAGAGTACCTGTTATGGGGATGCCTATGATCGCTACGGCCTGTTCGGACAGACGCCCACCGTCATGGCCCACTGTGTATGGACAGAGGGAGAAGAACTGGAACTGATGAAGCGGCGTGGGGTAGTGGTGGCCCATTGTCCGACGTCGAATTTCAACGTGGCATCAGGCATGGCGCCCATCCGCCAGTTCCTTGACGCAGGTTTACAGGTGGGACTGGGCAGCGACATCAGCGGTGGTCACGACCTGAGCATCTTCCGAATGATGGTCTATGCCATCCAGGTGAGCAAGATGCACTATCAGCAGGATCATCAGCAGGCTTTCCTCACTCTGCCGGAGGTGTTCTATATAGCCACGAAGTCGGCAGGCAGTTTCTTCGGACGTGTGGGAAGTTTCGAGCCAGGCTATGAGTTCGACGCACTCGTCATTGACGACAGCGACCTGAACCACGACGGCTATTCGCTGTTAGAGCGTCTGGAGCGTTACATCTACTTGGGCGACGACCGTCAGATCACCCATCGTTTCTGTCGTGGACAGGGGCTTCAAGTGTGAATTCTCATGTAATTTTCAGATTTATCCTCGATCATCATGGAATGGTCGGGGATTTTTATTTTATTAAAAAAGAACAAAAAAGTTTGGTAATAAAAAATAAATTCGTATCTTTGCACCTGTATATGACCTAACCATGTTTTCAATACAATTTGAATACAGAATATGAAGAAGGTAATAATCATGTTGATGGCGGCCCTGCTGGTGGCAGCATGCGCCACCCTTACACCAGAAGAGAAAGCCGCACGTGATGCAGCCGTCAAGGAGGGTGTAAAGACGGCTGTGGCCAGTCAGAAGTTCAAGATCAACGTCACGTCGGTGACCCCGATGCGTGGTACTATATCGACTACGAGGGATACGTCGTTATCAAGAAAAAATAAATAAAACTAACCCTGAATATAAATAAAACTAACCCAGAATAATTATGAAGATTAAAGCAGACTACGTAAATGAACCGCAGTGGAAGATCTTGACCGTCAAGGCTACGCTTCCTGCAGAACTGAACTGCTTGTATGAGATGGCCCACAATATGTGGTGGGTGTGGAACCACGAGGCCCGTGACCTGTTCCGCGACATCGACGTTGACCTCTATCATGAGTCGAGACATAACCCCGTGATGCAGTTGGAAGGCCTGACGTTCCAGCGCAAGGAGGCCATCCTGAAGGACAAGGCGCTGATGAAGCGCATCAAGGAGGTATATGCCAAGTTCCGTAAGTATATGGACGTGAAGCCCGACACCAGTCGTCCCTCGGTGGCCTACTTCTGTATGGAGTATGGTATCCACTCAGCCCTGAAGATCTATTCCGGCGGTCTGGGTATGCTGGCAGGTGACTATGTGAAGGAGGCTTCCGACTCCAACGTCGATATGTGTGCCGTCGGTTTCCTGTATCGCTACGGCTACTTCACCCAGAGTCTGACGATGGACGGACAGCAGGTGGCCAACTACGAAGCCCAGAACTTCGGTAGACTGCCCGTGGAGCGTCAACTCGACGAGGACGGTAATCCGCTGGTGATCGACGTGCCTTACCTCGACTATTATGTGCATGCATACGTCTGGCGTGTGAATGTGGGTCGTGTGAAACTCTATCTGCTCGATACTGACAATGAGATGAACTCTGAGTTCGACAAGCGCATCACGCATTCCCTCTATGGCGGTGACTGGGAGAACCGTCTGAAGCAGGAGATCCTGCTGGGTATCGGCGGTATGCTGCTGCTGAAGAAACTCGGCATCAAGAAGGATATCTATCACTGCAACGAGGGTCATGCTGCGCTCTGTAACCTGCAGCGCCTGTGTGATTATATCGAGGAGGGACTGACCTTCAATCAGGCTATGGAACTCGTGCGTGCTTCTTCGCTTTATACCGTTCATACCCCTGTGCCTGCTGGACATGACTATTTCGAAGAGGGGCTCTTCGGCAAATATATGGGTGGCTATCCCGCCAAACTGGGTATCACCTGGGACGAGTTTATCGGTATGGGCCGTATCCATCCCGACGACAAGGGTGAGAAATTCTGTATGTCAACCTTCGCCTGCAACACCTGTCAGGAGGTCAATGGTGTGTCGATGCTGCACGGTTGGGTGTCGCAGAAGATGTTTGCACCCATCTGGTCGGGTTACTTCCCGGAGGAGAACCATGTGGGCTATGTGACCAACGGTGTGCACTTCCCCACCTGGGTAGCCACAGGATGGTTGGAGAATATCTACAAGAAGTATCTTGATCCTGCTTACATCTCAGACCAGTCGAATGAGGAGAAGTGGAAGGGCATCTACGACTGTCCCGACGAGGAACTCTGGAAGTACCGTATGGTCATGAAGCAGAATCTGGTCTTCTATCTTGAAAAGCAGTTGACTGCTACCTGGCTGAAGCGTCAGAACGATCCCAGACGCATCACCAAACTGGCGGAACGCTTCAATCCCAATGCGCTGATCATCGGTTTCTGCCGTCGCTTTGCAACCTATAAGCGTGCCCACCTGCTGTTCACCGACCTCGAACGTCTGTCGAGGATCGTGAACAACCCGGAGCGTCCCGTGGTGTTCCTCTTCGCCGGCAAGGCCCATCCTGCCGACGGTGCCGGACAGGGGCTTATCAAGCAGATCTTTGATATCTCACAGCGTGATGAGTTCCAGGGCAAGGTGGTCTTCATTGAGGACTACGACTTCCTGCTGGCTCGCCGTCTCGTATCGGGTGTGGATATCTGGATGAACACCCCGACACGTCCGATGGAGGCTTCAGGCACCTCTGGCGAGAAGGCCGAGATGAACGGTGTGGTGAACCTGTCGGTGAAGGACGGCTGGTGGCTGGAGGGCTATCGTGAGGGTGCCGGATGGGCACTCACCGAGAAGCGTACCTATCAGGACCAGGGCTATCAGGACCGACTCGACGCCTCCACCATCTATCATCTGTTGGAAGACGAGATCATCCCGCTCTATTTCAAAAAGGACAAGAAGGGCGTTTCGAAAGGCTGGTGTAAGGTAATCAAGAATTCTATTGCCCAGATCGCACCGCACTATACGATGAAGCGTCAACTCGACGACTACTATTCTAAGTTCTATGAGAAGGAGGCCAAGCGCTTCAAGGAACTCTCCAAGAACGACAACCTTCTGGCGAAGGATATCGCCCTCTGGAAGGAGGCGGTGGCTGAGCGCTGGGATGCCATCAGTGTGGTATCTGCTGAGTGGGACTTCCCGACCACGGGCGGCATGACCGGTCAGAAGTATCATTTGAAGTATGTCATCAACGAGCAGGGTCTTGACGACGCCATCGGTCTGGAAGTGGTGAACATCTTTACCGACAAGAACGGTGAGGATCGGGTGGCCTTTGTGGCACCCCTGAAGGTGACGGGGCACGAGGGCAACAACTATACCTTCGAGGCCACGGTAGAGCCCAAGGAGTTCGGTGAGTACAGGAGCGCCGTCCGTATGTATCCAAAGAACAAGAACCTGCCACACCGTCAGGACTTCTGTTATACGAAGTGGCTTGACCTGCCGGAGTGATGAAAAAGTATATATTAAATTAAAATAAAACAATGAAAATGAAAAATGTAATGACATGGGCTGTGGCCTTGACCACAGTGACTGTCGGGCTGGTTTCTTGCGGCCTTGACATGCCGAAAGAGACACAATCGTCATTCGAGACAATGACAGTGGAGAAATCAGACATTGAACTTCCTTATAAGTTCAGTGCCAGGATGAAAGGTCAGAACGACGTAACGGTAACGCCACAGGTGAGCGGACAGCTGATGAAGATTTGCGTGACGGAGGGTCAGCAAGTAAAGAAGGGACAGACGCTCTTTATCATCGACCAGCGCAACGCACAGCTGGAGCTGGAGGCAGCACAGGCCAACCTGCAGGCAGCCCTGGCTCAGGAGAACTCTGCCAAACTGGAGTATGAGTCGAACAAGAACCTGTTTGAGAAGAAAATCGTGAGCAGTTACATGCTGAACAACTCTGAGAACTCCTACAAGCAGGCCCAGGCCTCGGTGGCTCAAGCGCGTGCCTCCGTCAACCGTGCCAAGGTGAACCTCGGTTTCTGCACCATCACGGCCAACGTGTCGGGTATCATCGGTGAGATTCCCGTGCGTGTCGGCGATCAGGTGTCACCCATGACGCAGCTGACCATGCTGAGCGGCAACACCACCATGTATGCCGAATTCTCCGTGACCGAAGCCATCGTCGAGGCGATGGTGAAGGAGGGCATGGATGCCAAGGACGTTGAAAAGTACATGGCGAATCTGCCCGCAGCCACGTTTGTCATGAAGAACGGTACGGAGTATCCCCATAAGGGCCGCGTCGTCAGCCTGACAGGTGTAGTGAACGATGCTACGGGTTCGTTGACCAGCAAGGTGTCGTTCCCCAATCCCGACGGTCACCTGTACTCCGGCATCCAGGGCACCATCGTCATGCCTTTTGCCGAAAAAGGTGTGATTGTTGTTCCGCAGTATGCCGTTGTGCGCCTGCAGGATAAGTCGATGGTTTATAAAGTGAAGGCCGACAGCACTGCCACCGCTATTGACGTGACAACAGAAGAAACCGGTAATGGTAAGGACTTCATTGTGACCAGCGGTCTGAATCCTGGTGACAAGATCGTGACGACTGGTGCCAACAACGTGACGGAGGGACAGAGAGTGCTGTTTCCTGCGGAAGGTAAAAGTGAAGAGTGAATAGGGAATAATTTGCTTTCGCATTATGAAGAACAATATATTTATCAATAAATATGTGATGGCATGTGCCATCTCGATTGTCATCGCACTGGTGGGCTACATCTCAATGAGCACGCTGCCAGTAGAGCAATATCCTGACATAGCACCGCCTACGGTGAATATTTCAACCAGCTACACCGGTGCTGACGAGAACACAGTGATGAAGTCGGTCATCCAGCCCTTAGAGGAGGCCATCAATGGTGTGAACGACATGACCTACATGACCTCTAAGGCTTCGTCGAATGGTGATGTGGAAATCAACGTCTATTTCAAGCAGGGTACCGACCCCGACATGGCGACGGTGAACGTGCAGAACCGCGTGACACGTGCGCAGGCCCTGCTGCCTGCCGATGTTAACAAGGTCGGTGTGAAGGTGGAGAAGCGCCAGAACAACATTCTGCGCATCTTCGCGGTAAGAAGTGCCGACGGCAAGTACGACGAAGATTTCGTGTCGAACTATATCGATATCAACATCAGGCCGAAACTGATGCGTGTCACCGGTGTGGGTAATGTGCAGAGCTTGGGTAACACGTACGCCCTGCGCATCTGGCTGAAACCCGACGTGATGGCCCAGTACGGCCTGACGCCTGACGATGTCTTCAATGCCATTGGCGGACAGAGCTTCGTGGCTGGTGTGGGCTCCTTGGGTGAACAGTCGGAGAACTCCTACCAGTACTCTATGCAGTACAAGGGTACGCTGAAGACCATCGAGGAGTTCAACAATATCGTGCTGCGCACCAGTGGTGGTGGTATGTTGCACCTGAACGACGTGGCCGAGGTGAAGATCGGTGCCATGAGTTACAACTTCACATCCAACATCCAGGACAAGCCAGGTGCCCTCTGCATGGTGTTCGCGGCTCCAGGTGCTAATGCTACGCAGGTAAACGCCAGCATCAACAAAACGTTTGAGGAGATGAAGGCAACGATGCCGGCAGGTCTGGAGTTCGTGACCCTGATGACCAGTGACGACTTTCTGTTCGCTGCTATCCATAACGTGGTCGAGACGCTGGTTATCGCCATCATCCTCGTGGTGCTTGTGGTGTTCTTCTTCCTGCAGAACTTCAAGGCTACCATCATCCCGTCCATCTCTATTATCGTGTCACTGCTGGGCACCTTTGCCGTCGTGTCAATATGCGGCTTCTCGCTCAACATCCTGACGCTGTTCGCACTGGTGCTCGCGATCGGTACGGTGGTGGATGACGCCATCGTGGTGGTCGAGGCTGTGATGGCTAAGATGGAGGGCGGCATCAGCGATGCCCGCGAAGCCACCCGTCAGGCCATGAACGAGGTGTCGGTGGCTGTTGTATCGTGTACCTTAGTATTTATGGCAGTGTTCATCCCCGTGACCTTCATGCCGGGCACCTCAGGTACGTTCTTCACCCAGTTCGGTATCACCATTGCCTCGTCCGTAGGTCTGTCGTGCATATCGGCCCTGACGCTGTGTCCAGCCCTATGTGCCATCATGATGCGCGCCACTGAAGGAAAGAAGGAAGGCAAGAGCCTGACCTACTATACCAAAAAAGCGTATGAAGTCAGCTATAATGCCATCTATAATAAATACAGCAAGGCTGTCCAGAAATTCATCAAGCGCCCCATCTTGGCTTGGAGCGTGCTGGCACTGGCTGCCGTGCTGCTGGTGTTCTTCATGAAGAGCCTGCCTTCAGGTCTCGTGCCGCAGGAGGACCAGGGCGTGTTCTTGGTTGAGATACAGGCTCCTGAAGGCTCCACCCTGAAGCAGACCCGTGAGATGGCGAAAGCCGTTGAGGCCAAGGTGAAGAAGATTCCCGAACTGGAGAGTTTCGCTTTAGTCTGTGGCTATGGTATGATATCGGGTGCCGGTTCCAACTACGGTACGATGGTCGTCCGACTGAAGAACTGGGATGAGCGTCCTGGCATGAACCATCTGCTAACTCTTGTCATGTATCGTTTCTACTTCGACTGCCAAGACATCAAGAACTTGCGTGTGCTGCCGTTCGAAATGCCTCAGATTCCAGGCTATGGCACCAGTAACGACGTCATGCTTATTGTCGAGGATCCCACAGACGGTAACCTGTCGGAGTTTGCAAAGCAGACTGAGCACTTCCTGGCCAAACTGTCTGAACGTCCTGAGATAGCCACTGCCATGTCAACCTACTCTGAGCGTTTCCCGAAATTTCAGGTCGATGTCGATGCCGCCCAGTGCGACCGTGCCGGTGTGTCGCCTGCAGTCGTACTCAATACGCTGGGTTCCTTCTGCGGCGGTGCTTACATTGGCAACTTCAACCAGTTTGGTAAGGTTTATCGTATCATGGCTGCTTCCTCTCCTGAGTATCGTCTCGACCCGCAGTCGCTGCAGAACATCTTCGTACAGGTGAAAGGTGGCAAGATGGCTCCTATCGCTGAGTTCGTCAGTCTGAAGCAGATTGTCGGTCCTTCCAATATCGAGCACTTCAACCTGTTCCAGAGCATCACTTGCATCGTGAAACCTGGTAGCGGCTACACTGAGGGCGACGCTCATAAGGCCATTGCCGAAGTGTTCAAGGAGGAGATGCCGAAAACTGCAGCCTTTGAGTACAGCGGCATGTCGCGCGAGGTAGAGGAGACTGCCGGCTCTAATGCCACAGCGCTCATCTACGTCATCTGCGCCATCCTGATTTACCTCATCCTGGCTTCTCTGTATAACTCGTGGTTCACTCCATGGGCCGTGCTGTTCAGCGTACCGTTCGGTCTGATGGGAGCCTTCGTGTTTGCCTACCTTGGCTATCTCAATGAAATACCAGGTATGGATAATAACATCTACCTGCAGACGGGTGTTATCATGCTGATCGGTCTGTTGGCCAAGACGGCCATTCTGATCACCGAGTTCGCTACGGAGCGTCGTGCGCAGGGGTTGAGCATTAGCGAGGCCGCCTTCGAGGCATGTAAGGAGCGTCTGCGCCCGATTCTGATGACGGTGGCCACGATGATTATCGGTATGGTACCTCTCGTGATCGAGGGTGGTGCCGGTGCCAATGGTAACCGTGCCCTCGCCCTGGGTGTCATCGGCGGTATGAGTATCGGCACCGTTGCCCTGCTCTTCGTCGTGCCAGCGTTCTTCATCGTGTTCCAAAAACTGCACGAGAAGTTCCAGGGCGCACCGAAAATGAAAAGTGTTGAAGTAAAAACAGAGGAATAAATCATGAAAAGACTAAGTAATATCTTTGTCGCTGCAGCCGTGAGCTTTCTGCTCACGGGCTGCGGTATATATAATAAGTATGAGCAGACTACGCCGACACCCGCTGATGCCTTTGGCACCAGTCAGGATATGGAGCATGCTACAGGCGAAACGTCTATTGCCCAGATGTCGTGGCGTGAATTCTTCACCGACCCCCTGCTCCAGCAACTCATTGAGCAGGTATTGGCCAACAATACCGACCTCAACTCCGCGCGTATCGCTGTGGAAAAGAGCCAGGCTGCACTGACAGCGGCCAAACTGGCCTATCTGCCTTCACTGGCCTTTGCACCTCAGGGCACCCTTGCCAGCTTCGACAATAGCAAGGCTACGAAGACCTACAATCTGCCGCTGCAGTTGTCTTGGGACATTGACGTGTTTGGCTCCATCACCAACAAGAAGCGTGCTGCGAAGGCTGTACTGCTGCAGGCTCAGATGCAAGAGGAGGCCGTGCGTGCCAACCTTATCTCGGCCACGGCCCAGCAGTACTTCCTGCTACAGGTGCTCGACCGCCAGCTGGAGATCCTCACCATGACCGACAGTCTTTGGAACAAATCGCTTGAAACCGAGCAGTCGCTCTGGGAGAATGGTAAGGCCTACAGCACCGCCGTCAACCAGATGGAGGCTTCTTATCTGAGCATAAAGACGCAGATTGTTGACAACCGCCGCAACATCCGCTCTGTCGAGAATGCCATCTGCCAGCTGCTGGCAGTCAGCCCCAGGCACATCGACCGTCAGAAATGGGGCAGCTCTACCCTGCACCATGCTGAGGCTCAGGGAGACGAGGCGCAGCGTATGTTTGACACGAAGTACCTGCATATAGGCGTGCCTGCCATGATGCTGCAGAACCGACCTGACATCCGTATGGCTAACCATGCCATGGAGGAGGCATTCTATAACACGGCGGCTGCCCGCTCGGCTTTTTACCCCGGCATCACCCTCAGCGGTTCTGCGGGATGGACCAATTCGGCAGGCGGTCTCATCGTCGATCCCGGCAAGCTGCTGCTCACTGCCATAGGTTCGCTCACCCAGCCCATCTTTGCCCGTGGCCAGTTGATTGCCAACAAGAAGATTGCCTCTCTCACCGAGGAAGACCTTCAGAAGAAATATGTGCAGACGGTCATCAGCGCAGGAAACCAGGTGAACGAGGCCATGGCCGACTGCATGGCTGCCCGCGAGAAGCACCAGTACCTAACCCGTCAGGTAGAGGTGCTGCACGAGGCCTATGCCGGTACCCACGAACTGATGGACAACGGTAAGGCAAGCTATCTGGAAGTTCTGAAAGCCCAGGAGTCGCTGCTCGACGCACAGCTTGGACAAGCTATGAACATGTACAATGCTGCTGAGGCCGTCATAGCTCTCTACATTGCCCTCGGCGGTGGTTCGAAATAGGGACGTCTGTTGGGTATTACCTATGTCGTGATGGTTGGTGCAGGAATGGTTATCTGTCAGTATCTCTTTGCCCGCTCCTGGTTCAGTCGTCATCAGCCTGGTCCGTTAGAGGGCTTTTGGCGCAAGATGATGTGGATGAAGTTTGGCTCCGTCTTAGTGTTGATGCTGTTCTGCAGCACGACCGCTGACGCACAACAGCGAGAGAAATATGAGTTCATGCGTAATCTGCCTGTCTATGCCGACTCGCTGATTGCAGATCTGAATTATCCTTTGGCTTGGGGGAATAGTGATGTCAAGGACTTCGATGCGTGGCGGAAAGTGGCGCGTCAGAAGGTGTTTGACTGTATGCTTACCCCACCGCCACCGCCTGCAAACGACTATGACGCCAAGGTGCTCTTCGAGGAACAGCGCGACGGTTATAAGGCCCGTAAGATTGAGATTCGCCTAAGCCGTTACTATACGGTACCTGCCTATGTGCTCATCCCTGACGGTAAAGGACCATTTCCTGCTGTCAACCTGTTACACGACCATGGTGCTCACCTCTTTATCGGCAAGGAGAAGGTCATCCGTCCCTTAGCCTGTGAGGACTCAACAGTCATCAAGGATGCCGAGGCGTGGCTGACGGGGTATGGTCATCAGTTTTTCGGTGACTATCTGGCGAAGAACGGTTTTGTGGTATTCGCTGCCGATGCTCCGATGTGGGGAGAGCGTGGACAGAAGGAAGGACCTCGTCGGGACCGCTATGACATGATTGCAGGTAACATGATGATGTATGGCATCGATCTCTCGGCTTATATGACCTACGATGATATCGCCGGGACGGAGTATCTCGCTACGATGCCTGAGGTGGACGCCTCGCGGATTGGATGTACGGGTTGGTCGATGGGGGCCTATCGTGCCTGGATGCTTGCGGCACTCTCCGACCGTATCAAGGCCAGTGCCTCCATCTGTTGGATGGTGACTACTGATGAACAGATGTCATTCAAATACAATCGTACGGAGAATGGCGGTTTCGCCAATTGTTTCCCAGGTCTGCGTCGTTGGCTCGATTATCCTCATGTGGCAAGTATCGCTTGTCCGAAAGCCATGCTTTTCATCAATGGTTCTCAGGATAAACTCTTCCCTGTGGCTGGTGTGCAGAAAGCCTTTGATACGATGCATACCACCTGGCAGAGTCAGGGTGCCGACGACAAATTAGAGACGGAAATCTGGGACATACCTCATAGTTGTCCTGTCAAAGCACAGGAGCGTGTGCTTGAATTCTTCCAGAAACATCTTTAGACGTTAAGGCAGCAGCACCTTTCTAGTTTCCTGACCTTTCTTCATGATATACAATCCTTTGGTGGGCGCACTGTGCTGACGTCCCTTGAGGTCATACCATTGTGTGGGGGCATCGTTCTGGATGGCCGGCACCGTGTGGATACCTGTGGATCCGTCACCGAAGGCTGCGAGGATGGCGGTAGGCTTGCCGTCGGTTGTAAAGGCGCCCATAGCGTAAGCATCCCAACCTACTGTGTCATAATAATCAGGTTTCCAGACACCATCCACTTCGGGTTCCCAATAGAGAATGCCGGCACATTGCGGAAGTGGTTTCATCTTATTGAAGAGGTCCGTCATTACCAGTGAGCCTGTCTCAACATCTTGTTGTGGGAATCCTGTCTCGGTGATCATCACGGGCACGTTGAAGAGGTCGCCCAACGTCTTCACGCTGTTGGCTGCATTGGTGTTGCTCGCCACGTCGCTTTTCGTGGTGTCCTTCCAGTCTTGGGGGGCGGGATAGTGAGAGAGACCGATCATATCGAACTTACCACCAGCCTCCTTGAACTCCTTATAAAACCAACCATCATATTCTGCAGCCTGATAGGCATTGGCGATATGTACGATGACATAGGTATCAGACAGCACTTCCTTCACGGCGTCATAGGCAGTATTGCTCAGAGCGACGTAATTGGTATAGCGGGCACTGCCGGTTTTTGTCTTCCATTCGATCTTACCGCTGTCGAAAATCATGCCATTGTTCGTTTCGTTGCCCACCTGTACCCATTTTGGTTCGATGCCCTTCTCTTTTAAGGCAGTGAGTATCTCTTTCGTATGGTCTGCAATGGCGGTCTTTAATTGTGCTGTCGTATAGTCACTCCAGTCCTTAGGCTTTTCCTGACGCCCAGGGTCGGCGAAGAAGTCGCTATAATGGAAGTCAATCATCACGTCGAGTCCTTGCTGATGGGCACGCTCTGCTTTCTTCAGTACATCATCCTTGTCGCACCATGCTCCATAGCCATAACCCGTAGGATTCACCCAGACGCGCAGTCTGATAGCATTCATCCCGATCTGTTTCAACAGGGCAAAGAGTTCCGTTTCCTGTCCGTTGGCATCATAGAACTTCCTGCCACTAGCCTCCATCTCCGTACACCAACTGACATCTGCACCACGTACAAAGGCGCTCTGGGCATCCGCGCTGGTGGCTGACAGCAGGAATAATATGGATGTAATAATCTGTTTCATTGAGAATCGTTTTTAAGTTATATTTCTATTTCAAGGCACAAAGATAGGCAAAAAAATACAAAATTCGGATGGAAAATCGAAAAATATGGTTTGTTTTGGGGATTTTTCATTATTTTTGCACACAACTAAATAACCATTCGCATGAAGAAACTGCTTTTTGTACTGTTGACTGCGCTTTTTGCAGGTACGGTAACCGCTCAGATTCCATCTGTGTCGATATTGGGTGATTCCTATTCCACCTATGAGGATTTTGTGACACCTGCCACGAATGAACTGTGGTACTATGCCAAGAATGTTGAGGCTAAGACCGACGTGAAGGATGTCTGTCAGACCTGGTGGCATCAGGTCGTCAAGGAGAACGGCTGGCGTTTGTGCCTGAACAACTCCTATAGCGGTGCTACCATCTGTTATACAGGCTACGACGGCAACGACTATAGTGCCCGTTCCTTTAATACCCGCATGAACAATCTGGGTTCGCCGGATATCATCTTCGTCTTTGGCGCTACCAACGACAGTTGGGCTGGCGCTCCTATCGGCGAGTACAAATACGAGGGCATCACGAAGGGAGATATGTATTTCTTCCGTCCGGCACTGGCTCACATGCTGAAGTGGATGACCGACTACTATCTGAACACCAAGATCTATTTCCTGTTGAATGATGATCTGCGCGATGAAATCGATG
>Ga0256404_1010587_pt1 | contig 12689 bp, 6 predicted proteins | sample RumenRJG_01DNA_FD_185990 | JGI IMG/M metagenome (GOLD analysis project Ga0256404, IMG submission 185990) | Bovine rumen microbial communities from Lethbridge, Alberta, Canada - RJG_01 | ecosystem: Host-associated > Mammals > Digestive system > Stomach > Rumen | place: Canada: Alberta | collected...
TTTTTCCGCTCAAAATGGAATGTGATTAAGTCTTTTTAATCTCAAAATCGACATTTTTTTAAAGATCTACTCGTTTACGCTTGGTAACGAGCTTTTTGAAGTTTAATTTATAGAACTCCCCTTTAATGATCATTGCAAACTAAATACAGGATCTCTGCAAAACTTATTCAAGATCACTGCAACTAAAGTTTAAGATCGTAGCCTACCTTTTTTAAGCTCACTGCAACTTAAATTCAAGATCATTGCAAACTCATCTTAAGATCTGTGAAAACTTATTAAAAGATCACCTCAAACTTTGTAGTACTTACAATAAATGCCAGTAATTACAATTACCCCAATTTTTATTGTGTATAATTGATGAAGAGTAAGTAAAACAGGAGCTCCATAATGAGCAGCAAACAATTTTTACCTTTACTGAAAGGTCCTAAAAATTTTAAAGAATTAAAAGATCAGAATGGCTACTTTGTAGATAAGACTGAGTATATAAAAACAGCTTTTACTGATACTGATTCTGTACTTTTATTTACAAGACCAAGACGTTTTGGTAAGACTTTGCTCATGACCATGTTTGAGTCATTCTTGCAAATCAATCCTGAAAAACCTTTTGATACCTCAGTTCAGCAAAATTACTTTAAAGGCACCAAAATATTAGAAGACAAAGAGTTCTGTTCTAAGTTCATGGGGCAGTATCCTGTTATTAGTGTCTCTTTAAAAGATGTAGATGGTGATTTCTTTGAAGATGCTTATGAGTGCTTTGCTTCAACCATATTCAGACTTGCATCAGAATATAAGTACTTACTTAATAGTTCAAAGTTAGATGATTCAGATAAAGAAGAGTTAAAAAACTTAACTACCAAAAGTTATTTATTACAACTTAAAAATCAGATTAGCATCAAGGATTCATTAAGAACTCTAGCTACAGCACTTTATAAAGAGTATGGTAAGTACCCAATTCTGCTTATTGATGAGTATGATGTACCACTTGCTAATGCATCTTTTCATGACTTACAGAACTCCAAAACATATAGTAAAGATGAATCTTTTATAGCAGATTACCATTCAAGAATGGTAACACTCATGAAAGCTTTTTTAGGTATCTTAAAAGATGAAGATACTTTAACTAAAGCTGTACTTACAGGTTGTTTAAAGGTAGCTAAGAACAGTCTCTTTACAGGTGTTAATAACTTTACAGTAAACACTGTTACCAGCAAAGATGCTAAATACACAGGAATGATAGGTTTTACCAAAGAAGAAACCAATCAGATATTAAAAGACTATGAGTTAGACGACTATACTCAACAAGTAAAAGAGCATTATGACGGCTATAAGTTCTTTGACAAAGAGATGTTCTGTCCATGGGATGTGGTTAACTTCATAAAAAGTAATTTTGAATTTAAGCAGAATGGACAACTTACTGAAATTGAAACCGGCAACTATTGGGCGGGCACAACCTCTGATAAATCCTTATCAGGCTATATTGGCTATTTAACCGATAAAGACAATCAAAGGATGCAGGATTTAGTTGATGGTAAGTCTATTAGCTTTATTCTAAACGAATCTATGAATTATGACTGCTTACCACAGCATAACTCAGATGACTTCTGGTCATTATTACTGCATTCTGGTTATTTAACTTTAGATTGGGTACAGACCAAAAAAGAAGAGCTAAAAAAAGACAGTAAATCAAATAAAGAAGTCTTTGCAAGAATTCCAAATCTTGAGATACTTGAATGTTTTGATAAAAACATTAAAGAAAGATTTGCTGATGTTGTAAAGAAAGACAATCTAGCTTTAAACATTGCCAATGCCCTACTAGAAGGTGATGCTCAGTTTGTACAGGGGAAGTTAGGACCATTATTACGCTCTTTTGCATCAGTAAGAGATACAGCAACTAGATCTCCTCACGAGAACTACTACCATGGATTCTTAAACGGTATCTTTACTAACTGTAAAGATAATTTAGGAGAATATCATTCTAATATTGAAGCAGGCGATGGCTATGCTGATATTACCTTTAATAATTTAGATGGCACCAAATCTTGTGTTATAGAAATTAAAGTCTGCAAAGAAAAAGAAAGTAGAGCTAAAAAGGCTAATGAAGCTATAGAACAGATTCTTGAGAAACATTATGCAGAATCATTTTTTGAAGATGAGAACATAACATCAGTTAATGCCATAGGTATAGCTTTTTCAGGAAAGAACTGTGCAGTCGCTTGTAAGGTTATAGAGGCAAAACAGTCTTAACCTATTAGGTTAGGTTGTACTTTATCTGCATCATTGCAAGAGCAATTTAAAGATAATCTTGAATAATAACTTATAAAGTTGTCTTTAGCGTGCACTATACAATTATTGATAGAAAGATTCAAGACAGGTTGTAACTATGAGCAATAACAAATTTTTACCACTACCAGATAATCCTGTCTGTTATGAAGATCTAAAAGACGATAATTTCTACTTTGTAGATAAGACAGAGTACCTAAAGACCATTTTAACTGACTCATCATCTGTTCTGCTGTTCATAAGACCAAGCGGTTTTGGTAAGACTATGCTCATGACCATGCTAGAGTCATTCCTGCAAATCAATCCAGAAAAGCCATATGATAACTCAAAACAACTAGAGCTCTTTAAAGGCACCAAGATACTAGAAGACAAAGAGTTATGCCAAAAGTTCATGGGACAGTATCCTGTTATCTACATCAATTTAAAAGATGTCGATGGCAATAACTTTGATGAGGCTTATAGAAATTTTGCAAAGGTAGTATGTGACTGTGCTTCTAAATATAAGTTTCTGTTAAACAGTACCAAATTAATGGATTGCGACAAAGTAGTACTAAGGCAGCTTATTGATTTTAACTTTCTTAGTGATAGATCAAATTCGCACCTTATAAAAAGATCTTTAAAGAATTTATCAAGTTTTCTGTATACAGAGTATGGTCATCATGCTGTTCTTTTAATCGATGAGTATGATGTACCTCTAAAAAAAGCCTCTCTCCATGATGAACAGAATAAGAAACTTCATAAAAACCTAAACTCCCGTCACCCTAGTTTACAACATGGGTGACGAACCTCACAAATTTCCTATATTTAATTATTTCACATTTGTTTTTAAAGGATTTTTCTTGCCTTAAATTCATTTTAGGTATATCATAGTCCATAATTTATTTATATGGACTATATCATGACTTCTGAAGCTATTAAATGGAACTTTTCCAGTTACACCGATATTAAGGGCAGAACCTATATCATCTCTTACTACAACAGATGGGATCCTGTTAAGAAACAGTCTCGTGTTGCTAAGCGTATTCATGTAGGCAGACTTAATGCTGATACTGGCGAAGTTTCTTTATCTAAGAGCTTTTTAGAAGCAAATCCCAATTATGTAGGTGAGCATGTTTTCTACGAATCTAATGCTTTAGTAATTAGAACTGAGGCTGATGCAGAGGCTATTAGACAGGAAGTACAGGAAGACTTGTCATGGAGATGTGACTGTGTTTCTTTTGGTCTTACCTATGCTTGTTGGGAAGTTGCTAAGAAGTCAGGAATATTATTTAACCTTCAGTCAGTATTCGGTGAGAGAGATGGTACTGAACTCTTGAGACTGGCTATTTATCAGTTGTGCTCTCATAGTATGGCTATGCAGAACTATGAAGACTGGCTTCCTATGAATTATCTGCCTAAAGCTGAACCTCTATCTAGCCAAAAGATTAGTACCATACTTGCTAAGGTTAATCAGGAGAACATTGATAAGTACTTCAAGTTAAGACATGAAAGAGTCACTAAAGACCACTTAAAGAAAGAGGAAGAAGCTAAGAAACTGAACTTAAAGCTCTCTCCTATGATGATGGCTATTGATTCTACCTCTATCAGTACTTGGTCTGAAACTATCGATAATGCTGCATACGGTCATGCTAAGCAGAACGACTTCTTAAAACAGGTTAATCTCACCTTCTGTATTGATTACTTTACCGGTGATCTTTGCTATGCCTATGAGTCTGAAGGCTCTGTTAATGATATGACTCTCTTTGCTGACATCCTGTTACGTATGCAGAGCATTGGTCTAGATTTGGCTAAAACTCTACTGGCTACAGACAGAGGTTATGCTTCTATCCTGAATATACAGAAGATGATCAACTGTAAGCTTATGTTCTTAACTGGTATGTCTTTAAAAGAGGACTCTATTAAAGCTACTATTGACCGCTATAAAGATAGCCTTAACAATCCTATGTTTATGAACGGTAAGCTCGGTATTTATGCTAGAAGCGCTGATACTGAAAAGTGGACCTCTACCTCTGAAGGGGTCAATGATGAGCAAAAGGTGTTCTTACATCTGTACCATGATGCTGCTTTAGGTGAGCGTCAGACTATTGGCTTAATGAGTGATTTACAGGACATCTTAGATAAGAAAAATGCTAACGAAACTGTGGATAAGAAGGTATGGAAAAAGTACTCTGGATTTATTTTCCAAAACTCAAAAACTCAAGAGTGGTGCTTAAACGCTACAAAAGTTCAGAATACTTGTAAATATCACGGTTACTTTGCTATTAGAACTAACACCATTGAAGATCCTTTCCAGAGTCTAATCATCTATAGAGAACGTAACATCGTTGAATCTGCTTTCAGACAGTTCAAAGTCCTTAACGAAAGCGACAGATTATATGCAACTGGTACTACATACAAAGGCAAACTCTTTATTTATATGCTTGCTCAGGCTATCAGAATGATGATGAGTGTTACCGCATCTGATCATCAGCCTAATGCAAAGGTATTACCTGGTGATTCTTTTGACAAAGCTATGCTTCAGATGCAGAGATTACAGGCTTCTAGACCTGCAGGCAGGGGTATTTACATAGTAAAAGAGATCCCTAAAAAAACTAGAGATCTCTTTGAGACTTTCAAAATTCCTTTTCCGAAGAAACAGATCAAAGATTAGTAACTATGATCTGCGGAGTTTAGGTAAAAATGAAACTGACTTTGTAGCAGATTATCACCACCTAATGAAAACTATCATGACGGGCTTTTTTGGTGTGTTGAAAACAAGCCTTGGTGATGAAAGAGGTATTGGTAAAGCTGTGATGACAGGAAGCTTGAGAGTTTATAAAAACAGTCTTATCTCTGGAATGAATTTCACGCCGAACTGTGTTGATGATACTAAAAAAAATTACACAGGTATGTTTGGCTTTACTGAAGATGAGACCTTAAAGTTCTTAAAAGACTATGGTCTTGACGATTGTTTCTCTAAAGTAAAAGAGCACTACGCTGGTTACAAATTCTTTGATAAAGAAATCTTTAATCCAGTAGATGTAGTTAACTTTGTAAAAGACAACCTTGAGCAAAAACAACAAGGTTCTGAAATCAAAACAGGTAACTACTGGTGTGATTTAGTTTCAGATAATGATAACGAGCTAAATGAAAAACTCGATAATTTGTCAGGGTATTCAAATCAAAGGATCCAAGATTTAGTTGATGGTAAGTCCATTACCTTCCGCTTAAATGACTCTATGAACTATGACATTTTATCAGAAGATAACTCAGATGATATTTGGTCACTGTTACTACACAAAGGTTATTTAACCATAGATTGGGAAGCAACTGACGCCTTAGATGAATACAGTAGAAGATACAATAATATTTGTGCAAAACTTCCAAATCTTGAGATACTTGAATGTTTTGAAAACAACATGTTAGAAAGATTCGGCAAAATTTTAAATAAGGATAATCTAGCTTTAAACATTGCCAATGCTTTACTAGAAGGTAATGTCGATTTTGTACAGAACAAGTTAGGACCATTATTACGTTCTTTTGTATCAGTAAGAGATACAGCAACTAGAGCACCTCATGAGAACTACTACCATGACTTCTTAAACAGTATCTTTACTAACTGTAAAGATAATCTTAATGAATATCACTCTAACTATGAATCAGGTAATGGTTATCCTGATATTACCTTTAAAGCTGACCGTGATACCAAAGCTGTAATCATCGAGATTAAAGCCGCTCCTACAGGCTCTGATTTAGTAACCTTAAGCGAAACAGCACTGTCTCAAATAGAAGAAAAGAATTACTCTGAACCTTTTATGGGTAACAGGATGATTCAAAGCATCTATGCTTACAGAATAGCCTTTGCTGGTAAAAACTGTTTTATATCTTGTAAAAAGCTAAAGTAGCTACTCTTTAAAGCGCTACAGGCATTGGTATTAAAACTCCTGTAGCTTGCTCCCTGACAGCTTGTTCTATTCTTTTGGTAGTGCTTTGAATCTTCCTTGATGTAATACACAAGACATTACCCATTCATATGATGGAGATCCATAGCATTGCTTTACTACTGTTTTCTAATCAATTCTTAACTGACCTAAAGCTTTTATGATCTCTTCTACTTCAATTAGTTTTAACTGAGAATTATAGAGCTCTTGAGTAATCTTGTAAGCCTTTGCCTTCATGCTCTCCGTTGCAGCAGGCAGGGGAATTGCTTTTAACTCAGATAACTGCAAAACCTTTAACTTATCACCTGTGATCTTAGTTTTAATATAGTCCTGCATATCGTTATTTCTTAACAAGGCAAAGAGCATTTCCTGAGAGTAAAGATCAGGATCTTTTGATCTGATGATGGCAAAGCACTGACCTGCCATGACTTTCTTTTGCCCCTCTTTATAGAAACCTACTTTACCTACAGCTCCTTTTACAGAGATCACTACATCACCATCAATTAACAGGTTTCGTTTAGCCTGTTTCAGTCCAAGTTCAACTTCAACCTCTTTAGGTACAGTAGTAATGATGCCACTCTCAGGTACATCGTTTAAATTTAACTCACATAGAGTCTCTTTAAAATCAGTATCTGATGGTGATTTGCAGGTTAAAGCCTTATAGATAGTAGCTACCTTTTCTAACTCTACAGTACCTTTTTTTACGTAGGCTACACTGTCTAAGACATCTTTTGGAGATACATAAGCTGTAGGATCTAACTTACAGAGCTTATCTGCATTTGATTTAATTGATTCTGTTAAGACAAACTTGCAGTGTTCTGAATTCTTTTGTAAAGCCCCTGTAGCTAAACTTGATAGGGCATGAGACACCTCATCTACAGTCTTTACAGCTAAGACACTGTGAGCTCTTGATGAGAGCTTCTCATCAAGACAGTTTGCTGTAGAGAGGTTACACAATAACAGTTTCTTATCAGTACCTTTTACATATGCAGCTTCGTTATCTGTAATTGTGTTATCTGTAATTTGGTTATCAGTAGCTTTGTTACCTGAAGAAGCTTTCCTTAAAGCCTCAGTAAGCTCTTTTGTCTTAGCATTGCTTACATTGTCTTTATCAAATAACAGTACATCAATTAAAAGATCTTTATTAGCACCAAAGAATCTTGGTAACCTGATGACAGCACTTAAGTAATCATCCTCTAATAAGGTCTTTCTAAATAAGATACCCTCATTTGCATTAGTGTAGGTAATGACATGAGGAACAAAGAGTACAAAACGCTTTTGTACAGTTCTCTTTAGGAGGTTATATAAAGAGTAATAGTACTTACACAGATTCTGAATATCACCTTTAAAGAGATCCTGACAGACAAAAGCTGCACTATGAGGATTATCGATTAACTCCTGTCTTGAAATATAAGGTTTTAATGGGCTTTTAAGTTTTAAGAACAGTTCTCTTATAAAGTTAAGCTCTAATGATGGTGAGTGCAAATATGAAGTATCACCTACATCAGTTGTGTCATTCTCTTTATGCTTAAGCTCTTCATGTAACAGATGATCTTCATAATCATGCAAAAAGACATTTTTATCATCTGTGTTGTCAGAGTTTGATTTTAAGTTATCAGCATGGGAAGAATTGTGTTGAGAACTTTTGAGTGAACTGTGGTGTGATATGTATTTGTTATCGTTCTCATCAAATTTCTTGTAGCTTTCAAAGTTAACTTTGGCATCAATACTCATCTTACTGTCAACATTGACATAACTGTCAATGTTGCAGTTATGATCATGTAGAAGAGTGTATTCAGCATAAGGCAGAACATTAGATAAAAAGAGTACTTTATCGTGATCCTGATTAGAGGTCTTATAAAGGTAATCACAAAGTATCTTTACAAGTCTCTGTTCATGAAAAAAGGTATTTAAGATAAGCTCATCAGCTGCCTTAAAGTAGTTCTCAAAATTTACAGTATCTACATCTAAAACAGTATCTTTATTCTTTACGTCAGGAGTGCTTACAGAGCTAGAGTGGTTACCGTCATCTTTGCCTTTAGGAGAAGCCCCATCACGTAATGAGTCCTGTAACTTTTCAAATCTTAACTTATTGATGAATCTGCACAGATCGGCCTTTAATGCTGTATAAGGGTAAGATTCATAAACGCTGATACCAAGCTTGTTTAAAGCATCAGCATTTACAGTTAAGCTACAAGCTCTGTCCTTATTTTTTTTAAGATAACTTTCATTAGCATAGTCATCTTTATTAGAGATATCTTTTAAATTGCTTTCTTTTAAGCAAGACTCGTTTGAGGCTGTCTCCTTTGCACCTATCCACTCTAAAAAGTCTTTTACATATGGATTATTACTTTCTTTAATCTCATTAGAGTTAATACAGGTAATTAAATCGTCTAAAAAAGAGTCCTTACATCCATGTTCATTATATTTAGCTTCAGTAAAGACAAGTTCATCAGAGCTTTTATCTTTAAATTGATAAAAGGCAACAGCAAGCTCAAGTAACCTTTTGGTATTTGACTTATTAAAGAATGTCATAGAGGTTGCTTTGGCCCTTAAGGTTTTAATCATAAAACTTAAGTTATCCATGTTTACTTTATCTGTAAGCTCTTTCATGCTGTTGTCTCTTAAAGCTAAATAAAACTTAATTGAACCTTAGTTAATCAGTGTACGGACTAGTGTACAGAATTGTAGAACTAAAATCACAGCCTGACGTGATTTAGATATAAAAAATACCTAAAAAAAATTACTTGATAATTAAAAGGTATCGTATATACTGAAAATATGATAAAGGTTGTTATTCAAGTTTCAAACTTTAAAAGGAGCTCAGTATATGATTGCAGTACAGGATAGAGTAGATGCACCACGTTTATTTATCACAAGTGATCTGCATTTGGGTCATAAAGCTATCATTGAGTATTGTGATCGTCCTTTTGACTTCACAGAGCAGGGGCTTGAAGAGTGTGATGATTTCCTGTTAGCTCAATACAGAAATACTGTAAAAGAGAATGACATGGTGATCTTTTTAGGAGATTTAACCTTCAAAAAGAATCACAAAGGTCAAAAGATGACTGAGATCTTTAATGACCTGCCAGGTCGCAAGGTTTTGATTAGAGGCAACCACGACTGGTATAGAGACTCTTTTTACAGAAAGTGTGGCTTCTTATCTGTTAACCGCTACTTAATCTTTGGCAATTACTTTTTATGTCACTTCCCTGTAAGTGGCAAGCCTGATTACCATGGAAGGTTCATGGATGAGGAGTACTGCAGTTTTGTAAAGGCAACTCATGGTTTTATAGGCAACAAGACAGGCAACTGTATTGTAGTCATTCACGGACACACTCACACACAGAGTGTAGATGAGGATGATGGTATTACTCGCTATAACTGCTGTGTTGACTATAAACCTAATCACTATGCTCCTGTGGAGTTTTCAAAAGAGAAGTTCCCAGATCTTTACACTGAGGTTACTGCCTATTTTCAGGCATTAGAAGAAAACAGCTAAAAGGGCAGAACTATATTTTTTTACCTGTATTAAATTAGGTATAGACTACACCTAATTTAATACAAACAGAACACAAAATTAGGAGAGAGCTATGTTATCTCTTGAAAATAAAAATACTAAAGAAAACGGTTTTAACAGTTCACGTAATGATTATTGTTCACGTGATGATAACAGTTCACAAAACAACAACTGTTTACACACTTACAACAATTCTCATGATTTAAATAAAGATTTAAGACTTAAAGATAAGCTTTCATTTACCTTAAATCCTTATACTCTTGTAAATAATCATTTAAGACGTAAGCTGACTGTAGGTGCTCAATTTGGCGAGCAATTTTTTAAAGATAAGATCTCTACCTTAATAGCATCAGACAGTGCTGTGTCTTACGACAATTTAGCAGAGTACTACCTAAAAGAGTTATTCTCCTGCCAAGAATGCCTTGATATTACCATCAATGAAGCTACAAATAGACGCTTTAACCAGGTTTTTAACGATGGCTCTTATCTATCTTCACCTAATGCATCCTTTGCCTTTACACTTTTAGATTATGCAAAAGACTGGGGTTCTGTAAAAGCAAAGCTCATTCATAACTATGCTCATTTCATGTTAGATAAAGGCGACTTTACACCACTATCTACTCGTTACAATTTAGCTAAAGATAACGCACATAGTGCAGATGAAAGGGCATTAGCTGTAATCTTAGTGTCTCATCTTTTACAAGAGCTATCTTCAGATGGTCTTAAGAAAACTCATGATGAAAGTAAGGCTAAAGATAGCTTTATCACAGAGAACTTAGACTTAGACCAAAACACAGATAAGTCACTATGCGAGAATAAAACTATTGATGATAAGTATCAGGATGACTTTAAATTTATTGTTGATACCTATGGTCTTTCTAAAGAAGGACTTATCTCATATCTTCAGTTTTTGTACATCTTTGCAAATCGTAGCTTAACTAATGATCTTCTTGTAAAAGAAGGTCTTAATGGCAAGTTTTTGGATAAATTTGGCTTAGACCTTAATAAAGACACTGAAAACCTCAATGGTGAGCCTCAGGCAAAAGATGTAGAAAAGCACTACATAAATCTTGAGGAATACCTCTTTAAGACCAAGGCTTTGCATGACATCATTCTCTTTGTAAATGAAATTAAAGCTGCTATTGAAGCTAACGTAAGTGAGAGTGAGCTATGTGATCTTATAAGCTCTAAAAAGCTCATTCTTTTAAAAGAGCTGTTAGCTCATAGAAAAGATCTTAGCCGTTCTTCACTCTATGTCTTAAGATTAGTTCGTGATTGTCTTGAACTTACCTATCTTTTACAGGGTAATGATGCCTCTATAAAGGCAAACCGCCTTTTTAACTACTTAAGCTCTCAAGATCTTAAGTCTCAAAAATTCAAGTCACAAAGCAGTATGTCTCGAAAACTTAAGGCAAAGCACTCTGTAACATATGATAGCTATGAACCTATCTTTGATATCAGATTAGCTTACGACTATATAAAAGAAGACTCTTTAGTAAATCAAGACTACAGCTCTATTGAGAATACAGCTTTAGATGCTGATTTACTATCTGATAAGACAGCTTTTACAAAAGAGTCAGACTGTAGTGTAGCGTCTCCTATGAATGTAAACAGTTTAAATCACAGAGCTATGGGAAGAGAGAGTGGTAACTGTATCTTATCTGATGCTTTGTATGACATACCACTTTTTAGAGCTTTTATCTTAAAAAAGATGGTGCTCTTATCTAAAGAATTTAAAGACAGCCTTAACCTGTTTCTTTCTGTTCATGGTACAGGCTGTGATGAATTTGAAAGCTTCATGCATGCATTATCATCATTTGATTTTATCTTTAATGATCCTGAGCTTGGAAAGTTATCAGGTGCAAAGTTATCAGATGAAAAATCACTTGGTAAAAACTTACTATTTGCCCAATATGAAGAGGTGATTCATCTCTTAAAGACCTTCTACAAGCTAATTGAGCACACTGTAGATATCTTAAAAGACAATACTACAGATGACTATCATCTTGATAACCATGACGTGTATTACTGTGATGATGTAGAGTGTGCTGATGTAGAGAATGGTTATGCAGAGAATGATGACATAGTAAAAGCAAGAGCTCAAAAAGCAGAACTTGAAAACGCACAAAGAAAGGAAAAAGCACTAAATGAAGCACTCCTCTCAATTGCTGCCTTTATGAGATCTCATTACCTACCATATGGTGCTGCCATCTCTACTGCTTATAAAAAGCTTGTTTACTGCATGGCAACACGTAATCTTCCACTTATGAGAATTGATGGCTTTAAAGGTAAGGAGTCACTCTATCCTAGCTATGTAATCGATGCTAATAAGTCAGCTTTAAATGCTTTACATGAAAATATTATAGAGCCTGTGCTGTCTAATTTAAAAAAACAATTCTCTTTGTATGAGACACCATCATACCTTGTTAAAGATCCTGATTTAACTTTAGGATCTTCATACAATACCAAGAGCTTAGGTAAAGCAGTGTCACTTGAGCCTTTAATGACTGTCTATGATAAGCAACTCTATCGTAGTCTTAATAAAAGTGCTTATTTAAAGTATCTGTGTGCTACAAGCTCTATGGAGGGCATCTGTTATTTTATTGATAACAACTATAAAGTTGGTAACTGTGAAGATGCTTTAATCATCTTAGACTGTTTGCATCTTTACTCAAACAACTACTTAAAGCCTAAAGTCCAGTCACTTATCAAGTTTGACCGCTCACAGGAGCTAAACTTAATTGGTATTGCTCTGTCTTTCTGTGTTGAAACAGCAAAAGTAGCTCTACACAATAACAACGGAATTTATAAGAGCAAAAGCTTAGGCTTTAGCTCTTATAAAAATGATGAAATCTGTGAGCTTATTAACTCACGTTTAGCTTTGTTTTACTTTACTCATCAATACGTTTTCTATGAAGCAACTAATTTAAGAACAGAAGCTAATCTTACCTACAGTTTCCCTGTAACCG
>Ga0256404_1010590_pt1 | contig 12688 bp, 12 predicted proteins | sample RumenRJG_01DNA_FD_185990 | JGI IMG/M metagenome (GOLD analysis project Ga0256404, IMG submission 185990) | Bovine rumen microbial communities from Lethbridge, Alberta, Canada - RJG_01 | ecosystem: Host-associated > Mammals > Digestive system > Stomach > Rumen | place: Canada: Alberta | collected...
CTATTTTCTGAATCTGGGAAACAAAAATAGAATAATAATTGATAATAAAAAAAAGAAGCCATGAGGCTGGCTGCCTTGGGCTTGACATGGTGGAAAATCGTCAGAATTCGCTATTGACCAGCCCGACGTCAACAGCATCTTTGCCGACTGTGAAAGGGAAAACATTGATTCTGCCCTCGTGTTCCCTCTCTTCATCGCACCTAGCAGCCATTCCGAGGACGATTTGCCTAACATTCTGGGCATTAAATACGACCCAGAAGTCAGGAAGGCGCTGGAAGATGAAGGGGCAAGTCTGGTAAGGACAAATATTCACATAACTCTAGCGCCTACGCTCAGTTCCGGGGAGGTAATCAAGAAGTCCATGCTGGACAGAATCAGGTCTCTTTCTCAGAATCCGGAGGACGAAGCAATATTGCTCCTCGCCCACGGAGACCCTTTCAGGAAGGGGTACTGGGATTCCCTGCTGGAAGAAACCGGAAAATACCTGAAGGAGAACACCGGCATCGAGCTGGTTGAGTCAAAGCTGATCCAGATGGGATACAGCTTGGCGGACGACATACGTCCTCTGGCACAGGAAGCGGCAAAGAGCAAGAAGAGGATCATATTGCAAGGAATATATCTTTCCTCTTCTATCTCCGACATGGCTCGCGGAGGAACCCAGACGCTTAAAGATGCCTTGGGGCTTGGGAGCGAGACCGAACTGGTCATCTCCGGGATGGGGATTCTTCCAGCCTCGTGCGATGATGTGGCGGATTGGATTGCAGGGATCACTGCACAGTGGCGAGGGACCCAGCAATAAAGTTTCATTCAGCCAGTTGCAAAAAAAAGCAAGCCTGGACGAGAATTTTTTTTCACAAATAATTTTTTAAATTTGCGACGCAATTTTTTGCAACGGAATGAAATCGTAGGCAGCTGAAAGTATTCTGCAGGATCTGTAAGTGACTGAGGGTTTCGATGTATTTACCTTTAATTTAAAGTCGCTTATGGTAAGAGTTTCTAGAAGGCTGACTTACACTATCCTGTCCATGTCGCTTCTGACAGTCATGGCAGGCGCAGCCATCGCCCCGGCCTTGGGTGCAATCAAGGCTCATTTTCCAGATGCTCCGGCAATACTTATACAGCTGATAGTCAGCATGCCGGCATTATTCATCATCATCACCAATTTCTTTTTTCACAAGCTTTCTTCGCTCATGAAGACAAGAACGATTGCGATAATAGGATTGGTGATGTATATCGTGTTCGGAAGCTGTGCCTTCTTTTCCACCAGCATCGGTTTCTTGCTGGTGCTCAGGGCATTGCTCGGAATAAGCGTAGGCATGATAATGCCGCTATCCACGGGCTTGCTGTCCTATTACTACCCGCCTGAGGCTCAGGCCTATCTGATGGGACTTTCTGCCGCTATGAATCAGATGGGCGGAGTTGTCGCAACCCTCCTAGCTGGCCTGCTGGCGAATGTCCAATGGAATTACGGCTTCCTGGTGTACCTGATGGGAATTTTTGCGCTTATCTTGGTCCTGATATTCCTACCGAACGAGCAGCTGAGTTCCAAGGGCTCCAAGCTGACCGCTGCAACCCTGGTGCGTTTCCATCCATCTGTGATAGGAATGCTGCTTCTGATGATCATATTCTTCATCTATCCCACCAATTTCGCCATCACGGCTTCCCAGACCACGTCCCTGTCTCCTAATGCGGTCACGTTCATCATGGTTGGCCTTGACGTAGTTGCGTTCTTCGTGGGTCTGGGCTTCGGACGCCTGATGAAATTCTTCAGGGTGGAAATGAAATATTTCGCCCCTGTCTTCTTCGGAATCGGCTATGGCTTCTTTTCCTTCGGCACTGGAACTGCGGCGCTGCTGGCAGGTTCTATATTCATTGGAATCGCAAATGGCGTCGGGGTGCCTTATCTTAACACCATTGCTTCAATCAAAGGTGGCAAAGAGTCGGCGACCACTGTGATGCCTATGCTTTCTGCCGCTTTGTACCTCGGCCAGTTCGCCTCTCCGTTGGTTGTCCTTCCGCTTGGCCGGTTCATCTTCGGCTCCGGCGATGTGCAGGCTCCGTGGAAGGTTGGGATCATATTCTGTCTCATATTCCTGATCCAAGTCTTTTCCACGCGTCACTTCCAGAGCCTGCCGCCGGAGAAGAAATAGTCCTTAATTGTTGCTAAATTTGCGGCGATGAGGAGAGTATTTCTTATATTGATAATGCTAATCGGCTTTTGGTGCGCTCATGGTCAGGCCAGGCTCATATTCGTGAACGGCAGGATCGGCATGGGTTCTCCGAAGGGTGGGGTAGCATACTGGCAGAAGGATTCTTCGTTCGTGGATTCTGCTAAGGTGGCTCTGCATTCAAGCTCGGAGCCTTTTTTCACCGACGTGCAATATTCATTGTTTTCCATGGCTGAAAGGAGGGAGAAAGATGGCTATGAATATGCTTCCGAGCATTTTGGAGAGATCGTTGGCGGCTGTGGCGGGCCCTTCCGGCTCGTGACCCACAGCATGGGGGCGGCATTCGGAGAAGGAATCGCAAGATACCTGCTGGACAATGGCCTTCCCGTGGACGTGATTGTTCATTTCGAGCCGTATCAGGCTCCGGACATTAAGACAGCCGGTTCGTCCGAGAACATATTGACGATTGATTATCAGGTGACAGATGACTGGCTGATTCACCTTGGAGGCAAAGGCCGCATTGCAGGCGCAGACCTTCTCCTTGGCAATTACCGCTCAGGAGCGCCCATCCACAAGAAGCACCGTTATCCGATAAATCACGCCTCCACCTGGCATGAACTCCATCCCTTCATCGACTATCTACTGTCCGAGCAAGTCCGTTGCGCGCCATGAAACAGGAGACGATTTGACGCATCCTTCATTTCGAGTTGCCTACGGTAATATTTTGAAAAACGACAAAATACGAGTATATTTATGTCCAATATGAAAAAGTTTATTTCGATCATCGTTTTTTTGATGTTTTTTGATGCGGCATTTGCCTGTACAGTAGTCAGTTTCAATTCAAAAGACCATTATTTTGGGCGGAATCTAGACCTCGAACTCTCTTATGGCGAAATGGTAGTCATTGCGCCACGAGAATTCGTGTTCAAATTCCGGCACCAAAAAGATTTGGCTTCGCATTATGCGATGATTGGCATGGCAGCGGTGGTAAATGAATATCCTCTCTTCTTCGATGCGACGAATGAGAAAGGGCTCAGCATGGCAGGACTCAATTTCCCGAAAAATGCCTTTTTCCCTGAAATGATGAAAGGGAAAGACAACATCACCCCTTTTGAGTTCATCCCTTGGATATTAAGCCAATGCGCAACCGTGCAGGAAGCTAGGAAATTGCTCGATAAGATCAGTCTGTTAAACGAAAACTTCAGCTCCCAGCTGCCGCTTCAGCCGCTTCACTGGATGATTAGTGACCGCAACGAGAGCATTGTCGTGGAATCTTTGCGCGACGGACTGAAAGTCTATGACAATCCTGTGGGAGTCATGACTAACAACCCTACGTTCGACATCCAGCTCTTCAACCTGAACAACTACCGCAGCGTGAGTCCTTCGTCCCAGCCTGTCACTTTCGCAGAGGGGCTGGAACTCGATGAATATAGTCGCGGCATGGGTGGCATCGGGCTGCCGGGAGACCTTTCGAGTGCGTCACGCTTCGTGCGTGCGACCTTCACGAAACTCAATTCCGTATGCTCAGAGGACGAGTCTTCCAGCGTCAGCCAGTTCTTTCATATCCTTGGCTCCGTTGAGCAACAGAGGGGCTGCTGCCGCTTGGGGGAAGAATATGAAATTACGATATATTCGTCTTGCGTGAATACTGACAAGGGAATATATTACTATAAGACCTACGACAACAGCCGCATCAATGCGGTTGACATGCACAAGGAGAATCTTCAAAGCTCGAAATTGCTGACGTTCCCTCTGAAAGTACAGCAAGACATCCTGATGCAGAACTAAACGAGGGCAATTAACGCACCTCGTCACATATGGTCACCTTGGCATTAATGAGTTCACGAGCATTGATTTTTGACTAGCAATCCAGTCAGCCCCTTCCCCAGAATCGCAAAATATTGGTATTGCCAGTCAATAGGATACTTACGACCTTTGTATCTGAAAAACAATGACGCTCAATATGGAAAAGAAAACACGCATCATCATCTTATGGCTTCTCATCATTGCCGGATTCCTTATTCATTCACTTACTGACGCTCTTCCCGCTTTCTGGGGAGATAGTATTGTTGTCGAATAGGGCCCAGCGCCCGTTGGAAAGATGGTATTCATGGTCACATTCATCTACCTGATTCCGGTCATAGGCATCCTGTTGATGGCGTATGGCAGATCCAAGATGACGAAAGTCATCAACGCCGTTCTTGCCTGCATCATGGGTGTCTTCGGCATTTGCCACATGGCAGAACTCATTGGAGGTACCAATCCTGCCCAATTCCCTGTGATGCCCACCATGGCCGTCATCGGCGTTCTCCTCGCCATCGATTCTGTTATAATCTGCAAGGAATAGCATGGGACTTCTCAGCAAAATCTTCGGCAACACTCGCAAGCCGGAAGGCTTCTGGGGCAAAATGATGGTAGCGGGCATGAACGGTGGCTCCCACGCAGAAATGGCCTCCTGGGGCCTTGGCTTCGGCGATGTACCCTCCGAGGGAGAAATCCTTGACATTGGCTGCGGTGGCGGTGCCAATCTGCAGCGCCTGATGCAGCATAGTCTCAACAGCAAAGTAATCGGAGTGGATTATTCTCCCGTTTCGGTGCAGAAATCGGTCAAGGTGAACACGGCTGCCATCAAAGAGGGACGCTGCCAGGTACTTTCTGCCAACGTAGCCCAGTTGCCCTTTGCCGATAATACATTCACGATGGCTACAGCCTTTGAGACCATATACTTCTGGCCGGATATCGAGAGATCTTTTGCCGAAGTGCGGCGTGTTCTGGTTCTTGGTGGTAAGTTTCTTATCGTCAACGAAGATGACGGCCTTTCCGGCAACAACGGAAAGTGGGAAAAGCTCATTGACGGCATGCATGCCTACACGCTTGACGAAGTCAAAACTCACCTCACTGCCGCTGGGTTTAAAAACATTACCATCCATCGGAATGAGCCCAAACACTGGCTCGCCGTAACTGCCGTAAAGTAATGGAAAAGCCAAACTATGGGAACTGGGTTCCCACCAAATTGTTGATTTTGCTTGCCTGCGGCTCTGCCGCAATGCTGGCGCTGCTTATTCTGACCCTCTGCTTTCATCTGAGCTGGATATGGGTCGTCTTCTCGGCACTGCTCCTGGTCGCCACTCTCGGGGTGTTCACTTATATGCTTTCTTTCCACAACAAATTATCCTTTGAGAGGGGAGGGCTCATGGGAAAGGTACACGCCTTTGTGGCCGACCATCTGCCCTGGGATGGAAAGGGGAAACTCCTGGACGTGGGTTGTGGAGCGGGTGCATTAACTATCAGAGCCGCGAAAAGATTCCCCGAGGCGCAATGCTACGGCATTGATTACTGGGGGCCAGGATGGGATTACAGCCTCCAGATGTGTGAGAGCAACGCAAAAGCCGAAGGCGTTGCTGACCGTTGTCATTTCCAGAAAGGCGATGCCAGCCATCTTGACTTCCCTGACGAGTCTTTCGATGCAGTAGTAAGCAACTTCGTCTATCACGAGGTACGCAACAATCCCGATAAGGAGGCCCTTATCCGCGAGACGCTCCGAGTCCTGAAGAAAGGCGGAAGTTTCGCCCTGCAGGATCTTTTCGGCCAGAAATCCATCTACAGGGACTTTGACGCTACTGTCGCCCGTCTCAAGGCCTATGGCATTGTCTCCGAGATTGACTATTTAAAAAATTCCGAGAAAGAAATCGGTCTCCCTGGGTGGATGGCCATCCCTGGCATGCTTGCCGATATCGGTCTGATTTTCGGAAAGAAGTAATGGCAAAGAGTCGTATAATCGAAGAGAAACGAATCGTCCGTCAGATGATTGGACTTTACTGCCGTCATCATCATGGCGGCAAAGAGCTATGTAAAGACTGCCGGTCGCTGGCCGATTATTGCGACCAGCGACTCGTCCATTGCAAGTTCGGAGAAAGCAAGACAACCTGTAAAAAATGCCCTGTACACTGCTATAAACCCGATATGCGGGAGAGAATTCGGGAAGTGATGCGCTATTCAGGTCCCCGGATGCTATTCCTATATCCGATAGAGACACTCAAGCATTATTTGCATGTCTGAAAAATAGGCCCAGCTCTGTGTCCGCACATCGGAGGGATTGTAGTCGGGAGATAAGGCTGCATAAGATGCAGGTTCCGCTCTGGGGTTGGGATTGTGACTGATGCGTTGAACGTCCTGGGGAACTTCGGGGCGGCACGGAAAGCCTGCTTGAAAAACGAGGGATTGTGACTGACGCATTGAACGTCCTTGGGAACAGGATATTCGTTTTCCCGATGGGTATGGAAATCAGGAGATTATCTCTGGCTACTACCAGTCGCTTCGCCATTGCCGCCATTAAAGTGTTCTTTTGCGAATTCCATGCATAAGACTGGATTACGGACATAGTTCACAATTTATGCCACGTACAGTCCAGCCCCAATTCCCACCCTCTGGTACTTCAAAAGCTACAACCCAAGTTTGAGGAGCGTGAGGCATCAGCGTAGAGACAATTGAACGCCAACTAGTTACTGAGTTCCATCTCACGCTCTATCGAGATAATGACCTAGCGTGCGGTGCTGCTCGCATATCGGCTTAGTATCAACTAGTTACAATCATTTATCGCACGCTCCCTTGTTCGCTAAGGGTGAGTCGCTCTGAATTATAGTGACGGGAATCAATGAATACGTTTCCATCGTGGAAACGGGGCATCTGGTAACGCTGTAGTCGCCGTGGTCACAAAGCGCTCATCCATGCTCTCACCCAGAAATACGAGAATTCATCGGGAACAGCATAGTGCCACCGGCAGGCTTGTAATGAGGGTCACCGTAGCCCACCCGGTTTCCAGAACCGGGGTAGGCAACAGGCATAAGCGTTCTAAGGTTTTAAAATGGATGTCACCGTTGCCTGCGATTGTGAATAATCGAAAACTATCTTCAAGGTTTCACACAACCATGCTGATGTTGAGGCAATAAAGAATCTCATAAGAATCTAAAAATCCTCCGGAAGAAGCGTCTCGCAAAACGCTGTCGAGGCAGGCCGCACAGAAGTGCGTAGGCAAGGGCATGTCTCGACATCGAGGCTCTCTAAGAGCCACGTTGTCGACCGACACCCCTTTGCCGAGCCTTCAGAAAGCCCTGCTCCGACAGCACTTTGCGAAATTCCACTACGCTCATCCCGTACGACCAACGCTATACATCATAAACTACCAGTTCCGTAATCCTGTACCGACCAACTGCGTCATCCCGTAGGACCAACGCCTCAGCCTGAACGGCAACCACGTAATCCTGAACTTGATTCAGTTCCTATGTTTGTCGAGCCATCCTGTCATCTGGAGCCGATTCTGTTCCTACATTACCCACTGCGGCACCCCGGGGACGCTTACCGTAATCCTGAACTTGATTCAGTTCCTATGTTTGTTCAACCATCCCGTCGTCTGGAGCCGATTCTGTTCTTACGTTTGCAATTGTCGGGTGGCTTAATCAAACAAGAAGGCTGCATTCAGCGATTTTACTTCTACGTTTGCAATTGGTGGGCAGGCATGCTCGCATCAGAAAGCGTTACGCAACATAACGGCATGCCCAGCCCCCTTTTTAGAAGTACCCCTGGGCGTGCATATGCTCATTTCGTGCCACTGCAATGAATAGTGCCGCGCCCGGTATTTGCACGGATGAATCCTCATAACTCATAATAGTAAGTTTGCGCTGCAAAAGCATCTGACCTGGGACCCAAGCATTTGTCGCATGATGGACGAGTGGTGCATAGCTGAGCGAGGTGACCGTTAAATAGGATGGCGGTTATTAAGCGTTCACTCAAAAACCTCATTTCGCGCATGTATGAGAAAGGACAATGCGTAAGCAATCTCTTCAGTGATTTGTGTCATGCTCGGATCACATATTTATATTTGGAGAAAAGTACTCCGTATTTAAAGTGCTCGGACCTGGGCATCTAGGTGACCGGCTTCCTGCAGAGGCACGGAATCGGACAGAGCTGGTCGGCGGAGCTGGCGAAGTACCTGCAGTGCGGCATTTGCGGCTTCCTGCAGAGGCGCAGAATCGGACAGGTCTGGTCGGATTACATTGGATATTGCCGACATGCTAATCCGCTGGCTTCGAAACTTAAGGTATTTTTATAGTAGGAAACTGACAATATATTGCTAACTTCATGACATGGAAAAATATATTCTCACATTATTCTTTTCTCTATCCGTCAGCCTCTGGCTGGCTGCCCAGAACGATCGATACGACATACTTCCTGTCCATGAAGGGAGCACGATTTTCGTTGGCGACTCGATAACCGATGACTGCGAATGGAACGAGTTGTTCGGCTCGCAGGACATCCTGAACAGAGGGATTGACGGAAACACTTCGGAGTCTGTGCTCCAGAGAATTAAGGAAATCTCCCGACATCAACCTGCGAAGGTGTTCTTTGCCATCGGAACCAACGACTTTCCCACAAGAACGCCTGACCAAGTGCTGGACAATGTGAGGAAATGCTGTGATTCCATCGCTGCCGACAGCCCGGACACAAGGATATTCATAGAGTCTGTGCTGCCGGTTGGGCCAAAGCAGATGTTCTTCATCGATGGTGAAGAGGCCAAGAATGAGTGGATAAGCGAGCTGAACCGGAAATATGATAGTTTCTGCGCAGAGCGCGGCTATGTCTTCATCGACACGCATACGGCATTCCTGGGAAAGGATGGAAAGACCATGGCAAAGGACTTTACGAGCGACAATTTGCACCTCAATGGCAATGGCTACCGCATCCTGGCGGATGTTCTCAGGCCTTATGTGGGCGCCGAGGCAGTGCCTTTAGGAATATGCACGCTGCCTGATGTGGAACCCGATCCTGGCATCACGGATACTGATGCTTTGATTTCCAAGGCAGTGCTGGCAGGGAAGGTGCGCAGGGCAATGGTCTTTCAGATCATGCCTGCCCACAAGCAAAGCATCCTCTTCGCCGGAGGGTCGATCATGGAGGACTGTGAGTGGAAAGAGATATTCAATGATTCAAGAATATACAATCGAGGCATCGATGGCGCTACCGCCGGGGAATTCATCGCGCAAGTTCCGGAATTGAGCCGGCACGACGCAGAGAAGATATTCATAGAAATTGGTTCTGACGAGGCTGTCACTGACCCTGGCTACGGGCTTGAATGCACTCGCAAGGCGGTCCTTGCATTGAAGGCTGCGTGCCCTCAGACGTCGCTCTATCTCCTTGGCATCCTACCAGGGGAAAATGAGGGAGCCATCAAAGAATATAATGCCAGCCTTTCAGAGATTTGCAATGAGGCAGGCGTCATATTCATTGATCTCTATGATTCTTTCGCTCTCGCAGATGGCAGTCTCAATCCTAAGTATGGCAGGAACAACAGGAAACTGTCTGCCGAGGGCTATTCCCATCTGGCAGACAGTCTTAGGAAATATTTGTAAATCAAGCTATTGCTCAAGGTCTTTCAAGAACCCTTTGGCATTGAGGAATTCCCAGATGCGTTCAAGATAAGTATAACTGCCCGTGCCAGGGGAAGCTGTCCTCTGGAAACAGTGAGGCCTTAAGGCTAACGTGTGGAGTTCGCTCTGGATGCCCATGCTCCTCATCTTCTCCCATGCCTTGACAGAGTTCATCGCAGCCCATCCGTCGGCATCTCCGTGCACGAACAACATCGGGGCAGTGTCAAGGTCGAACGAGAATTCAGGAACGAGGATAGCGCTGTCATCGTTGCCGCCAGTCGTGTTGTATTTATCGATGCCGTCCGTAAGCGCGTAGGCAGGGTATATTCCGATGCCCCATTGCACGTTAGGCGCAATCTTGTCGAGATCGTCGATAGGTAGATATGCCTGATGCCTGGAGGATGTGACTCCCATGAGCGTGAGATGCCCGCCGGCAGAACTTCCCATAATCCCGATTCTGTTCGGGTCAAGGCCCTTTGCGGCAGCCTCGCTGCGGACTATCCTGATTGCGCGCTGCAGATCCTCCCATGCGGTTGTGTGCTTCGCCAGCCCTTTAGGGCGTGGGGTGCGGTACTGCATGGTGACCACGGTCATCCCTTTCTCATTGAGGTAGCGCCTTGCCGGAGCAACCTCGAAGCTGTTCGGAGAATTGCCAGTATAGGAACCTCCCGAATAGATTATTTGGATTGCCGTTGTCTTGAGCACTTTAGGAATATGCCATTCTATATATGGCGTGCATTGGTCCTCCCTGAAGTCAGGGGTCTTTCCCTCCGGCCAGATGTTCTCTTTGCTGTAGGAACCTCTGGCTTCGTCGCTAGAGAACCTGCTCTCGATGGCGACCTCATCCTCAAGCTTGCCGAGGAATCCCATCTGCCTGAGGAACTCGATTCCGCGCTCCAGGCCGAAGGCACCATGCCCCTTGTCCGGGTAAAGGTGTAGTTCTGCAGGAATTTTCATTCGCCGCAGCTGCCTGTAAATCAGGGTTGAGCCGTTTGGGGAATATGGGTCATTACCCCCATGGTGAAGGCTAAGCGGGCAAGTCTTTTCGTCGAACTTGAATACGCTGCTAAGCGTCACGTCAGCGCCGTAGCCCTGACGGATTGAAGGAGTTCCCGTCTCTCCGTCGGTGGTGACATAGGCAGGAGCGTTTATGATTCCGAAATTGATGTTGCAAGGCATGTCATCGATGGCATCAACCCGCTTGTAGGCAGGAGTCTGCGAACTAGTGGCGAGCAGAAGGGCGAGGTGCGAGCCTGCGGACATGGAGATTACGCCTATCCTGTCAGGGTCGAAGCCCCTTTTGGCGGCTTCGCTCCGGACCATCCTGACTGCCCTCTGGCCGTCTTCCCATGCGCTCTGGTAGATAGGGAGGCCTTCCGGACGCGGCGTCCTGTAAACGAAGTTCACGCACTGCACTCCGACTTTGGTCAATTCTTTGTGCCAGAGGTCAATGAGGCCAACGTCGCAACAAGTGAAGTAGCCACCTCCAGAAATGAGTATCATGCATGTTCCGTTGCGAACGCTCTCATCTGGTGCGTCAAACCATTCCAGATAGGCTGTCCTGTGCTTTTCAGCCTTGAATTTAGGATTGCTTGTCTCGTTTGTCATCGCAGCGATTTGCTGCTCCTGAGCATCCGGCATCTTGCCTTTTGGCCAGATCAGCTCACGTTCCTGCCCAAAAACACCGACGGTGCAGAGGATTCCGAGCAGGCCAATTACCAGTCTCTTCATTGTGCTATTATTTATTTAGTGCCACAATTTACTGAAATATTCATTAAATTTGAAACCATGAAGAAGCTTTTATCCATTATCGCAGCTGTTTTCGCGCTCACAACGCAGCTCACGGCACAGATTAACGACATGCCGTCATACCCATCGTGGAGGCAGACCAAGAAACTCATAGTCTTCGACCTGGATGGCACGCTCACTCAGCATAAGACTCCGCTGACTCCTGAGAACAAGGCTGTTCTGGATGAACTGGGCAAGCGCTATTCTTTGCTTATGGCAGGAGGGGGAGGCTGTGAAAGAATATACAGGCAGATGAACTGCTATCCTATTCCGATTCTGGGCAACTACGGAATGGAAGAAAGTGAAGTCGTCAATGGCGAGTTTAAGATAATAAGGGAAGAAAAGGCAAAGATCAGCAAGAGAGCATTCACTAGGAAGTGCATGAAGCTGCGCAAGAAATATGGCTACATGGATTGGAAGGGCGAGCCTCTGGAGTTCCACGAGTCAGGGATGGTTACTTTCGGTCTTCTGGGAACGAAGGCGGACAAGGCGGACAAGCTTGCTTTCGACCCGGACAAGATGAAGCGACGCGCTATGCTTCCGGAGGTCTCCAAGGTGTTCAGTAACAGCAATGTGATTATCGGAGGCACGACTTCCTTCGACATCACTCCGAAGAAGTACAACAAGTACCGCGCAGTGATGCGCTATGCGACCGAGCATGGGTTCACGAAAGATCAGATTCTGTTCGTCGGGGACGACCTTGACGATGGCGGCAACGACAGCCACATCCGCATCGGCGGAATCGACTATGTCCGCATCTACGATTTCACTACATTGCCTGAGAAACTGAAATTCCTCTATATGTCTCCGCAATAGGAACCTTAATGTCCCGTATTCCTCGTCGCTAACATACCTCGTCTCGCCACGCACCACGTGCATGAGGCATGTTTCCTCGCCTTGCGACCCTGCGTGTTTCTGCCAGGTATCAGTCGATGGTGAGACCGTCTATCCGTATCTGGAATATACAGGTGGGAGCATCAACTTCGGATCAAGTCCCAAACCCTGTGTTAGAGAATACACCACGTCATCCTTATAACCGCATGCCCGGCCCTGCTTCTAAAAGCGCATCCTCTTCTGGCTTCAGAAAAATCTACGCCTAAACACATACTTTTCCCCGTGATCAACGGTCCTCTCATATCAGATCTTCAAATGGAATAGCATGAATAATTTCAAAGAAGCTCTTACAACTGTTGCCGACGCAGGCGAGATGATATGTCGCGGGAATTGGGTATATTCGTTTAAAAAATTAGATTATTTTTTTACTGATTGTTTGATATGGCCAAAGAAGAATGCATAATCTGCAAAGCG
>Ga0256404_1010591_pt1 | contig 12688 bp, 12 predicted proteins | sample RumenRJG_01DNA_FD_185990 | JGI IMG/M metagenome (GOLD analysis project Ga0256404, IMG submission 185990) | Bovine rumen microbial communities from Lethbridge, Alberta, Canada - RJG_01 | ecosystem: Host-associated > Mammals > Digestive system > Stomach > Rumen | place: Canada: Alberta | collected...
GCAAGTTTTTATTTCTATAACACAAAAGAAGAAATTGATTATTTTGTTGAAATGTTAAAAAACGGAGGTGACTTTTTAGATGCCTACTTTGATTAATCAAGAAATGATGAGAGAAATTATTATCGATCATTACAAAAGCCCTCTATATAAAATGACTCCAAAAAACGTCGATGAATATAAGAGCATTAGAATGGATAGTGACTCATGTATTGATGACATTACTATCTATTTGAAGGTTATAAACGGGAAAATTGCTGAAGCTGTTTTTGATGGAATTGGATGTGCTATTTCAACAGCTAGTACTGATATCTTGTGCGGACTAATTAAAGATAAAACAGAGGACGAGGCAAAATATATCATGGACCAATATTTGAACATGATTTATGAAAGAGAATATGACGCAGATGCGCTTGATGAATTAATTGTATTTATGAATACCCACAAACAAGCCTCACGTATAAAATGTGCCACTATTGGAGTCACAGGAATTAGTCAAATTTTTAATGAATTATCTTGTGACAATAAAAACGAAAGCAAATAAGGAAACTAAATCGTTATGAGTGAAAAGGAAAAATTAGATTTATCTAAAGATGCTGATTATAAATATGACTTTAAAGATGATGTAGAGTCTATTTTTACAACCGGCAAAGGACTTAGCGAAGAAGTTGTCCGTATGATTTCAAAAGCTAAACACGAACCTGAATGGATGTTAAATTATCGACTTGAAGCATACCATAAATTTTTAAAGTTACCATTTCCTAAATTTGGACCTGATGTCTCAGATTTAGATTTTAATAGTTACACATATTTTTCACGTTATTCTAAAGGCGAAGAAAGAAGTTGGGATGAAGTTCCTGAAACAATTAAAAACACTTTTAAAAAATTAGGTATTCCTGAGCAAGAGCAAAAATATTTAAGTGGGGCTGCTACTCAATACGAAAGCGAAATGGTCTACCACAACATGCTTAAAGAAGTTGAAGAAAAAGGCGTTATCTTTCTTTCTACAGATATGGCCTTACAAATGTATCCAGATTTAGTTAAAAAATTCTTCGGCACAGTTGTTAATATGGCTGACAATAAATTTAGTGCACTTAATAGCGCTGTTTGGAGTGGCGGTTCATTTATTTATGTACCAAAAGGCGTCAAACTTGATAAACCACTTCAAAGTTATTTTAGAATCAACAATGAGAAAACTGGACAATTTGAAAGAACATTAATTATTTGTGATGAAGGAAGCGACGTCCATTATGTAGAAGGATGTACAGCTCCTATATATAGTAAGGAAAGCTTACATGCAGCTGTTGTTGAAATTATTGTTTTAAAGAACGCAAAAATGCGTTATTCAACAGTTCAAAACTGGTCTAATAACATCGTAAACCTTGTTACCAAAAGAGCAGTTTGTTATGAAAATGCAATTATGGAATGGATTGATGGAAATATTGGCTCACAAGTTAATATGAAATATCCAGGTTGTGTTTTAAAAGGAGAAGGGTCAAAAGGAATTTGTATTTCTATTGCAGTAGCTGGTAAAGGACAATTCCAAGATGCAGGTGCAAGAATGATTCACGAAGCTCCTAACACCACAAGCCAAATTATCTCAAAAAGCATTGTTAAAAATGGTGGAATCAGCAACTATAGAGGTACCGCAAGAATCACAAAAGAAGCTATAAATTCAAAAGCACATATTGAATGTGATACTTTAATTTTAGATTCAATATCAAAAAGTGATACCATTCCTAAGAATGAGTGCAAAAATAATTCAAGTTTCTTAGAACACGAAGCTACTGTTAGTAAAATTGATGAAGATCAATTATTCTATTTGATGAGTAGAGGAATCAGTGAAAAAGATGCAATTCAAATGATTGTCATGGGATTTATTGAACCTTTCTCAAGAGAATTACCAATGGAATACGCAGTCGAACTTAATCAATTAATTAAGATGGATATGGAGGGTAGTGTTGGATAGACATTATTTTCATCATGAATAAAACATTTGACATTATTGTTGTTGGAGGAGGCCACGCTGGATGCGAAGCCGCTTTAGCATGCGCAAAAAGAGGCGACAAAACTCTTTTAATAACTTTAAATCTTAAGATGTGTGCCAATATGCCATGTAATCCATCAATTGGTGGTAGCGCTAAAGGAATAGTTGTTAGAGAAATTGATGCTCTTGGAGGTTCAATGGGTAAAGTTTGTGACCAAGAATATCTTCAAATGAAAATGTTAAACACCAAAAAAGGGCCTGGTGTTCAATGTTTAAGAGCGCAAGCTGACAAATTAGATTATCCTCGCCACATGCAAGACACTTTAATCAATCAAGAAAACTTAACAATTTTAGAAGAAGAAGCTAAAGAAGTTCTTCACGATGATATAAAAGTTATTGGAATTAGAGTTTCTAGCGGCGATGAATATTTTGCTAAAGCTGTTGTTTTATCAACAGGCACATATATGAATAGTGAAATTCTTCGTGGACATCATAAATTTTCAGGTGGTCCAGATGGAGAAAAACCAAGCGTTGGTTTAAGCGATTCCTTAAGAAAAATGGGTTTAAGATTACAAAGGCTTAAAACAGGAACTCCTCAAAGAATTGCTAAAGAATCTATCGATTATTCAAAAGCATTAGTCCAATATGGGAATGTTGAAGATCAAGCTTTTAGCTATGAAACTACTGAATTTGTTCCTTTATCCGATCAAATTCCATGTTATTTAATCTATACAACGCCTGAAACTCATCAAATTATTAATGAAAATTTACTTGAAAGCGCAATGTATGGAGGCCTCGTAGAAGGAGTAGGTCCACGTTATTGCCCTTCAATAGAAGATAAAATTGTTCGTTTTGCTGATAAGCCTCGTCATCAATTATTTTTAGAACCTGAAAGTAGAAAAACAAATAGCATTTACTTGCAAGGTTTTTCAACAAGCATGCCAGAAAATGTTCAAGACCTCATGGTTAGATCTTTACCTGGATTAGAAAACGCAAAAATTTTGAAATATGCTTACGCAATTGAATATGATGCTTTAGAAAGTGATGAATTTGACGTCACTTTAATGACTAAAAAATGGCCAGGTTTATTTATAGCTGGTCAAATTTGTGGAACAAGTGGCTACGAAGAAGCTGCTGGATTAGGCCTTATCGCAGGAATTAACGCATCACTATTTATTCATAATGAAGAACCATTTGTTCTAAAAAGAGATGAATCATATATTGGTGTCATGATTGATGATTTAATCACCAAAGGCACCAAAGAACCTTATAGACTTTTAAGTAGTAGAGCAGAATATCGTTTACTTCTTAGAAGTGATAACGCTGATTTAAGACTAACTGATTATGGATATAAATTAGGCCTTATTAGCGAAGAAAGATACAAGAAATTTGTTGAAAAACGCGAAAATATTAATAAAATTAGCCAAATTCTTGAAAAACAATACCTTGGAGAAACAAGCAAAGTTAATGATTATCTTGTTTCAATTGGATACGAAAGATTATCAAGTGGCGTAAGAGCAAAAGACATTTTAAAACGTAATGATGTTAGATATTCTGAACTTAAAAAATATCTCACTTTTGAGGAAGACTTACCTCTTGATCACCTAGGAGAAATTGAACTTGAAGTCTCTATAAAATATGAAGGTTATATTGAAAGTGAAAGAAAAGAAGCTGAAAAATTTAGAAAACTGGAAAATATCAAATTAGATTTATTTGAAGATTATACAAATCTTGATGGCCTTAGACTTGAAGCACGCCAAAAATTAAATGCCGTTAAACCAAAAACACTTGGTCAAGCAAGTCGTATCAGTGGAGTTAACCCAAGCGATATTTCGAGCTTAATTCTTTTACTTAAAAAAGAACATAGAATATGACATATAGCGATTTAAAATCAATTTCATATCTTTCAATAAATGATGAACAACTCGAACAAATTCAAAAATACACTGAATTTACTCTTTTAGAGAATGAAAAATATGATCTAACCGCTAACAAAACTCTAGACACATTCCTAGTTAGAAATGTTGTTGATAGTCTTTTAATTGCTAAATTTTATGATTTTAATGACAAAAAAGTCTTAGATATTGGAACAGGCGCAGGTTTTCCTGGCATCTTACTTGCAATCTACTTTAAAAAAGGACATTTCGTTCTAATCGAACCAATGTTAAAAAGATATAACTTTTTATTAAAAGTTAAGGAATTATTAAAACTAGAAAACGTCGAAATTCTTCGTGAAAGAGCAGAAGACTATGCTAAAAAAGTTGGACCTGTTTTTGATGTAGCAACTTCTAGAGCTGTTTCAAAACTAAATATGCTTTTAGAACTTTCTATACCATTTTTAAAAGTAAATGGAATTATGATTGGCTATAAAGGATTAAATTTAGATAACGAGATTAATGAGTCTCAAAACGCTTTAAAAGTTTTAGACTCAAAAGTAACAAAAATCCATGAAACAAATTTAGATTTTTCCGATGAGAATCGTAAATTTATTGAAGTCACAAAATTAAAACCAACGAACAAAAAATACCCTAGAGCATTTAAACTTATTTCAAGCAAACCTCTTTAATATGCATATCACTTTATTTATTTACGAATAAAGAGTACAATTTTATTGCTTCAGGGAAAGGTGAAAATCCTTATTGGTGGTAAACTCCGCAAGTTCATTGAGAACACGAACTAGTGAGATTCTAGTAGCAACAGTTATAGTCTGGATGGAAGAAGTCATTTTCTTTTAATGGGACCTGAAGTATGGAGGTCCTTTTTATTATGTTAAATCGTAGAAAAATCATTAACTACATCGTTCAAACTGCAATTTTTGGTGGCTTAGCCACAATTTTGTATGTCGTTCCAGGATTGCAATTTAATTTACCTGTTGCGCCTGCTTTTATGAGTGTCCATTTAGATGAAATTCCAGTCTTAATAAGTGGATTTGCTTATGGCCCATTACTAGCAATATTCGAATTAATCCTTAAAACATTAATTAAGTTACCATTTACAACTTCGTTTGGCGTAGGAGAATTAGGTGACTTAATGTATTCATTAGCCTTAATTTTACCTGCAACAATCATTTATAAGTATCACCGAAATATTAAAGGAGCAGTTGTAGGACTCTCGATTGGATTAATCCTCAACTTATTATTTACATCAGTTGTTAATCTTTACACAATCTTCCAACTTTATATTCAAATATATTTTGGAGGTAAACCTGGAATTGTAGCTAGCGCATTTGATGCAATATTCCATTGGGGAATAACTAGTGATCAAGATATTCGAATTGCGGTTTTACTCTTGCCATTCAACTTAATTAAAAACACAATTGTCATTGGATCAACATTTATAATCTATAAACCACTTAGATACGTTATTGAAAAAGCTAATTCTTCGATCAAAAAACGCAAAAAAGAAAATAACACAATAGAAGAACAAGAAAAAGAAACGACTCAAGTTTAAAAAAGCGATGTTTATCGCTTTTTTTAATCAATAATTTTAAGCAAAAATAAAAGCTGACCATTATTAGGTCAGCAATATTTATTTATCTATTTACTATTTTGAAATTGCGCCAACTGGGCAGTTTGCAATAGCATCATCAGCACTTGCTTCATCAAGTTCACCGATAACTGTTGCTTTACCATCATCATCAAAACCGAATGCGGATTCGTATGAGCCTACGCAAAGACCGCAACCGATGCAATTTTCTGAATCAATAACTAACTTCATTGTCTATTCCTCCGTACAAAATAAGTATATCTCAAAAAAATATCCTAATTAATAAAAAAATAAGTTAGTACATTCTAATTTTTTATAAATTGTTATTCAGTAGTAATTCAATAAATTATCTTTTGCTGATTTTAAAAGATGTATGAAAATTACTTTTTTGACCCTTTTCCTTATTTTTGACATTAAAATTAGTGTTTTACTTTAAAGTCATTTTTAATTTGTTATATAATAACAAATGTAATTCGAGGAGGAAATTAAAGAATTATGAGCGTAAAAGTAGCAATTAACGGATTTGGTAGAATCGGCCGTTTAGCATTCAGACAAATGTTCGGCGCAAAAGGTTATGAAGTTGTTGCAATCAATGACTTAACCAGCCCAAAAATGTTAGCAAACTTATTAAAGTATGATACAGCCCAGGGTGGCTATGCCGGTACAATCGGTGAAAACTTACACACTATTTCATCAAAAGAACCAGTTTTCGGTGAAGATGGAAAAACAGTCGTTGTCCCAGGTTCAATTACAGTTGACGGAAAAGAAATCACAATCTATGCAGAACCAAAAGCACAAAACTTACCATGGGGTAAAATCGGTGTAGATGTCGTCTTAGAATGTACAGGTTTCTATTGCTCAAAAGAAAAATCACAAGCTCACATCGATGCTGGCGCAAAGAAAGTCGTTATTTCAGCACCTGCAGGAAAAGATTTAAAGACAATCGTCTTCAGCGTTAATGAAAATACATTAACTCCAGAAGATAAAATTATTTCAGCAGCTTCATGTACAACAAACTGCTTAGCACCTATGGCAAATGTCTTAAATAAGACTTTCCCAATCCAAAGCGGTATCATGACAACAGTTCACGCATATACAGGTGACCAAATGATCCTTGATGGACCACACAGAAAAGGTGACTTAAGAAGAGCAAGAGCTGGTGCAGCAAATATCGTTCCTAACTCAACAGGCGCAGCAAAAGCTATTGGTTTAGTTATTCCTGAATTAAATGGTAAATTAATCGGTAGTGCACAAAGAGTTCCAGTCCCAACAGGATCAACAACAATCTTAGTCGCAGTTGTCAAAGGTCACGATGTCACAGCTGAAGCAATCAACGCAGCAATGAAAGCAAATGCAAGTGAATCATATGGTTACAACGAAGACCCAATCGTCTCAAGTGATGTTATCGGTATGAGATTTGGTTCATTATTTGATGCAACACAAACCATGGTCACAAAGATTGATGATGAAACATATCAAGTACAAGTCGTTTCCTGGTATGACAATGAAAATTCATATACCAGCCAAATGGTTCGTACAATCAAATACTTTGCTGAATTAAAATAGTAGCTAAATTCTAAAAGGCCATATTTTATGGCCTTTTTATATACATTAGGAGATTATAAATGAATACAATCGAAACAATGAAAATCGTTCCTGGAATGAAGATTCTTGTTAGAGTCGACTTCAATGTCCCTCTAAAAGGAACAGAGGTTAGAGATGACAACAGAATTGTTGCCGCTTTACCTACAATTAAAGCCTTACTCGAAAAAGGCGCAGCCCTTGTCTTAATGTCCCACATGGGAAAAATTAAATGGGGCAAAGTTAGCGATGAAGAAATCGAAGCTCAAAAAGCAAAGAACAATATGGAATTTGCTTTACCAGTTTTAGCAAAACACCTCGAAGGTTATACAGTTAAATTCTGCCCAGCAACTCATGGTGAAGAACTTAAAAAAGCTATTGCTGGATTAAAAGCTAAAGAAGTCTTACTTGTCCAAAATACAAGATATGAAAAAGGCGAAAGCAAAAATAACCCAGAACTTGCTAAAGAATGGGCAAGCTATGTTGACGGATTCGTCATGGATGCATTCGGAAGTGCACATAGAGCACACGCTTCAACATATGGTGTCCCAGAAGCATTAAAAGCAGAAGGAAAACCAGTTGCTCTTGGTTATTTAATGGAAAAAGAAGTCAAGAACCTTGGCGCATGTGTTAAAGGTGACGTCCACCCATACATTGCAATCTTAGGTGGCTTCAAAGTCAGCGATAAGATTAAAGTTATCGACAGCTTACTCGAAAAATGTGACAAGATCTTAATTGGTGGTGCTATGGCTTACACATTCAAAAAAGCTTTAGGTCAACCAATCGGCACATCACCATGTGAAGATGATCAATTAGAATATGCAAAGAAATGCTACGCTTCAGGTAAGATTGTTTTACCAGTCGATAGCGTTATTGCTAATGACTTCGATAACCCAACAGAAATTAAAGTTGTTGATGAAATTGAAGATGGTTTCCAAGGATTAGATATTGGTCCAAAGACAATTAAATTATTTGAAGAAGAAATTGCAAAAGCAAAATTAATCTTCTGGAATGGTCCAACAGGTGTCTTTGAAAAGCCAGAATTCCAAGCAGGTACAAAAGCAGTTTGTAAAGCAATCACCGAAAACAAAGAAGCATTCTCAGTTATCGGCGGTGGAGATAGTGCAGCTGCAGCAAAAGAATTCGGTTATGCAAAATTATTCAGCCACGTTTCAACAGGCGGTGGAGCTTCACTTGAAATGATTGAAAACGATGGCCACTTACCAGGAATTGATATTATTGGTTAATTAATATGAGAAGAAAATTATTACTCGGCAACTGGAAGATGAATAAAACACCTTCCCAAGCTGTTGAATTCTGTAATGCTGCTAAAGAACTTGGCAAACTTGCTAAAGCAAATAAAGTTGACATGGGCGTTTGTGTCCCTGCAGTCGACTTAGCAGTTGTTAAAAAAACTCTTAAAAAGAGCTTAATCGTTGGTGCTGAAAACTGCCACTATGAAGATCATGGTGCATTCACTGGCGAAATCTCAATTCCTATGCTTAAGGAAATCGGAATTGACTGGTGTTTAATTGGTCACTCCGAAAGAAGAGAATACGATAACGAAACAAGCGAAAAATGTAACAAAAAAATCCATGCATTATTAAAGAATGATATGGTCCCAGTTTATTGCTGTGGTGAATCACTTGAAACTTTCGAAGCAAAAGGAACAAAAGCATTTGTTAAAGAACAAATCGTTAAAGGTTTTGAAGGTGTTAGTGAAGAAGATGCAGTAAAAGTAGTTGTCGCCTATGAACCAATCTGGGCAATCGGAACTGGCAAAAATGCTAGCGAAGAAATTGCTGAAGATATTTGCGGATTCATTCGTAAAGTCTTAAAAGATCTCTATGGCGCAAAAGTTGCTAACAAAATTAGAATTCTCTATGGTGGAAGTGTTAAACCAGCAACAGTCAAAGGTTATCTCTCACAAAAAGATATCGATGGTGCTTTAGTTGGTGGCGCATCTCTTGAAGTAGAATCATATAAACAACTTTTAACATCAATTCTCTAATTAAACTAGTGAAAAGAAGTTGAGGAGCCAAAATTGGTTCCTCTTTTTTTGTTTAATGCAAATTTAGTTAATATTTAGTATATTTTTAGTATTAAATTAGTCGTTTTTATTTCAAATAGAAAGTTTTGAAGATATTTTTATTTTTCTTTTTTAAGGTTCGCTAGGTCTTTTCTACGCTTTATTGACTTATATTTTGCATATTGTTGATTGAGAGCTTTTTCATAGGATGAAGTAGTTTTCTCGTTTGGCTCATAAATCTTTTCATTTTTAATTAAGTCAGGAAGATATTGCATTAATGGCCATAAGTCAGGTCTATCATAAGGATATTTATCAATATCTCTAACATTAACTGGGGTATATTTTAAGTAATCAAGAACATCTAAAGGCATTTCTTCATTCATATCCATTGCTTTATACATTGCCGAACATGCAGCCTTTGATTTAGGCGATAAAGCTAAATCAACTATTGCTACACTAAGAGGAATAACAGCTTCAGGAAGACCAACCTCATAAGCGCTTTCAATTGCAATTTTTGTTCGCATAGCAGCTTGAGGATTTGCAATTCCTACATCCTCATAAGCAGTAACAAGAAGTCTTCTAGTTAAACTTTCAAGGTCACCAGCTGCTAAAAGTCTAGCTGCGTAATATAAAGCAGCATCTACATCAGACCCTCTAATCGATTTTTGCATTGCACTTACCGCATCGTAATGTCCGTCTTCATCATTATCAATAGCAGAATTAGGTACTTTAATGATTTCTTTAACATCATCAAGGCAAATCTCTTTTTCGCCAAAATTAATCTCAAGAATTTCTAAATAGTTTAAAGCAAATCTAAAATCGCCATTAGATTGTTTTGCAATATATCTAAGTCCATCGTCGCTAATATGAAGTAATCCTTTTAAACCATTTGGATTCTCGATAGCTCGTTTTAATCCTTTAATGATATCGTTTTCGTTTAATCTTTTAACTTCTAAAAGATGACATCTGGATCTAATTGCCTTATTTATTGAAATATAAGGGTTAGCAGTAGTTGCTCCAATTAAATAAATCAATCCTTCCTCAACAGCAGGAAGTAAAATATCTTGCTTATCTTTATTTAAACGATGAATTTCATCAATAATAAGGATAAAACTTTCACATGTTTTACTTTCTTCAATAGCATCAACTAAATCTTTTTTATTGCTTGTGACGGCATTTAAAATCTTATATCTAGCTCCAATATTTTTGGAATAGCATTCTGCAATTGTGGTTTTACCAGTTCCTGGTTCACCAAAAAGAATAAAAGAAACAGGAATTTTCTTTTCAATACTTTTACGCAAGAACCCATTTTCACCTAAAATGTGGTCTTGCCCAATAATATCCTCAATTGATTGAGGTCTAATTCTAAAAGCTAGTGGTTTAAGCATGTCAATATTTTACTATAAAAGGTTCAAAAAAGTGAGCAATATAACTTTTCTTTACACTCCAAAGTAAGTTCACATTGTAAAAACAAGAATATTTAATTTTATGAAAGCAATAATTCCACTTTATAGCACCTTTTGTTGTATAATTTCCACACTATGAAAATCGTTTTACAAGAAGTTTTAGAAGCTAGCGTCTCAATTGAAGGCAAAATCCATAGTCAAATTGGCAAAGGATTTTTACTTTTAGTTTCATTTACTGATGGCGATAATGAAGAAACATGTACAAAAGTTGCTACCAAAATCTCAAAACTTAGAATATTTCTAGACGAAAATGGCAAAACAAATCTCTCAATATTTGATGTAGGTGGAGAAATCTTAAGCGTTTCACAATTTACAATCTACGCTGATATTAGAAAAGGTAATCGTCCAAGCTACACAACATGTATGAGACCGGAAGAAGCAACAAAACTTTACGATTATTTTAATGAAGAACTAAGGAAATTAAATTTACATGTCGAAACCGGTATTTTCGGTGCTGATATGAAAGTAAGTTTAATTAACGATGGTCCATATACACTCGTTATTGATAGTAAGGAACTCTAATTATGAAAGTAATGCTCGGATTAAGTGGTGGCGTAGATAGTGCTGTTGCTGCGTATTTGTTAAAAAAGCAAGGTTATGATGTAATCTGTTGTTTTATGCGTAATTGGGACTCAATTACAAATAACGATATCAAGGGTAACCCAACTTTAAATGGTGATATGTGTTCTCAAGAAAGAGATTATTGGGACGCAGTAAAAGTCGCCGAGAAATTAGGACTTCCAATGATGAGAGTTGATTATATTCAAGAGTATCGGGACGACGTTTTCACATATTTTTTAAACGAATATAAACGCGCAAGAACTCCAAATCCTGATGTATTTTGTAACAAATACATTAAGTTTGGCCCATTTTTGAAGTTCGCTAAAGATAATGGCTGCGACATGATTGCCATGGGCCACTATGCTAAAAAGATTGAAAAAGACGGAAAAACCTACTTATGTAAAGCTGATGATAGAAATAAAGATCAATCTTATTTCTTATCTCAAATTAGTCTTGATCAATTAAAATCTTGCATTTTCCCTCTTGGAGAAATTACAAAAGAAGAAGTTAGAAAAATTGCTCATGAATTAAATTTAGAAACAGTCCAAGATAAAAAAGATTCTACAGGCGTTTGCTTTATTGGAGAAAGAAACTTCAAACAATTCCTTCAAAATTATCTTCCAGCCACTAAGGGAGATATTGTTGATATTAACACAAACACCGTTTTAGGTAGACATGATGGCGTAATGTATTACACTTTAGGTCAAAGAAAAGGATTAGGAATTGGCGGAATTAATGGACTTCCTAGCAACGGATGGTTTGTTTGCAAAAAAGATGCGGAACACAATATCCTTTATGTAGCTAGTGGAGACGAGGACATTCATTTGTTTAGCGATTCATCAGTAATTACAAATATCAATTTATTTAATGGACCAATACCTGATGGAACAAAAATTAATTGCAAATTCAGATATAGACAACAAGATTTAGGAGTGACAGTTTATAACAACCCAGATGGATCAATTAAGCTGATTCACGATGCTCCTTATAAAGCAGTAACACCAGGTCAAATTTGCGTTTTCTATGATGGTGATATTTGTTTAGGAAGTGGGATTATCGATAAAGTCTATAGAAACGGAAAGCAAATTGCTTAAGTTCAAAACTATTTATCTACTATATAATTACTAAACATATACTAATTAAATACTAATAATGCACTAATTATTAGTATTTTTATTTTTTGAAGATTATATTTGTTTTAGAGCATAATTATTATTATAATTATGCACGGAAAGAGATAGGTAAGTTATTTCTAGAGAGATGCAGTTTGGTGGAATGCATTAATAAATTAGTTATCAGCCACTCCGATTTAAGAGGTTAAGAGCCCGTTATAAGTAACGATAAACTTATCAATTAAGTGCCTACCGATGGTAGGAATTAGGATGGTACCACGATATATTCGCTCCTAGTAATCTAGGATTTTTTTATTTTTTAGGAGGTATGTTATGCATTACATGACATCGCAAGAAATTAGAAACACATGGTTAAATTTCTTTAAAGAAAGAGGACACGCTATTGAACCTAGCGCAAGTTTGATTCCTCATAATGATCCAACACTTTTATGGATCAACGCAGGTGTTG
>Ga0256404_1010593_pt1 | contig 12685 bp, 12 predicted proteins | sample RumenRJG_01DNA_FD_185990 | JGI IMG/M metagenome (GOLD analysis project Ga0256404, IMG submission 185990) | Bovine rumen microbial communities from Lethbridge, Alberta, Canada - RJG_01 | ecosystem: Host-associated > Mammals > Digestive system > Stomach > Rumen | place: Canada: Alberta | collected...
AGAAATGCCGATAGTTTTAAATAGTGCGATGCCCAGGATATTTTAGAAAGAAAAAATCGGCATTTCTAAAATATCGGCATATGGAACATTGAAGTTTTTTTCAAAACATGTAAATCATTGCTCCAACTCAGAACCGAATGCCATAGTCTTTCATACGATGCACTTACTGCTCATGTGGCCATCGTATTTGCCAGATACATGTATCTTTCTGTATATCAAAGAAAAGATCAGGACGAACGTACGATAGGAGAAATCTTCTATGTACTGTTACAGGAAATGGAAGACATTACTTTCCAACATTCTCTTTTCATACTCGTAGAGGCTATGACTGCAAGTATAAAGAACATACTTCATATCACAGACGAACAGGTTGAAGAAATCTATAAGGATTTCTTTTTCAGATTGCCTGAATATATGCAGGATGCTCTGACAAGTGATTACAAAGTGGCGTAATTGTATTTTTATAGTCTAGAATATAGAGTTTTCAAGGTACGATGCCCACTATTTATGTGGGAAGTTTAAGTAAATTAAATAAAAATAGAATTGAGAGGTTAATTTAATGAATATCGCAAAAGGCTATTTCGATATAGAGTATTACCACAGCAAAGATGATCTTGTAAGAGCATATAAGCATAATTATCGGTACGAAGGATATTACTCCTGTAGTGTGGACCCTGCTTTATCATACCTGAACGAACAGCTTATAGGTTCAGAAGAAGAACGATACGACAAAGCTTTTGAACGAAGGATCGGTGCAAGCGGTTATTATGACACACATAAGATCCACAAAAGAGCAGTTTATGCCTATTCTTTTGATATGAAAGTCGGTGCGGGCGATTTGCCCGAAGGTTTCGATTATAATGTATGGAAAAAGAAGAACATAGACTTCCTATGTAATGAGTTTACCAGAGAAAACGTTGTATCGGCGGTATTGCACATGGATGAAGGGAATCCACATATCCATGCAATAGTCATCCCTATTGCTAAAGGAAGGCTCAGCGCAAATACATATATTCCGAAAAGAAGGAATCTTGTTGATCTACATAAAAGATATTACGATGAGTGCACAAGGGATATGGGCCTTAGTCCGGAAAACAGCGGGGTTTTCGCAAAGAACATAGATGTTAAGAAATACCTGCATACGCCTCTTGACCACATGGCAAAAGAAAAGCTCTGTGAGCCGGAACCCAATGAAACCATAGAAGAATACTATAAAAGAGCTAATGCTTTTTTTGTGGATCATAATTTTGCGGGTTTCAAGAAAGATGAAACGCTTCGATTTGCACTAGAAGAAAGAGATCTGCTTCGTAAAGCTAATCACCGTAAAGAAGAAAAAATAAAAGAAGAAGTACAAGAAAAGTTAAAGCAGGAGTTACTAAAGGGAACAGAAAGTAAGACTTTAGAACAGATAAAGAGAAAATCAATGGTTTACGACAATATCTATAAAGGAATTGATTACCTGGATATAGTTTCTCCGGATATAGCCAATGAAACAAGACAGTGCATAGAAGAAGCGCTGAAAAAGGCACATGAGGTAGACAGATACTATGCTGTTGACCGCGCTAGGGTGACAGACGACAAGACCACCTGTACGGCGGATCATAGCAATTAAAACGATTATGTTGTGAATTAGAGAATATTGTGACAAGCTGTAAGCTCGTTTTTGACAATTTTTTAAAAGAAAAAAGTCCTACGATACGCTCTGGAGGTTGGGTATTAGGACTTGTATAAATTTTATAGATACACGTTATGCAATCTGGATTTTTGCTTTAATGGCATAGAAGGAAGCCGGCCTCTGCTATGTAGCGGTCGGCTTTTAAATTACCGAGGCATTATGTGTATGGAGGCTACTGGCTAAGGCGTGAATTTTTACCTCAAAAAATTTTGCCGATATGGACGCAAAATGCAGTTATTTAGAATTTCCCTGACATAATCCTTGTAGAGGAGAAAAAGGCTTTTCATTGCAATAAAAAAATAATTTTTGATAAATTTTCTATCAGCAACGTGGGAACAAGCAAAATTCTTATCATAATTATTATAAACAATACATAGAAAGGAATTTGATTACATGAGAAAGATACTTACATTGTTTATTTTTGCGATTTTAACCACAACACCTACACAGGCTTATACAAGGGCAGATCTTGAAGCCATTTATCAGAACGAGCCGGATCCAAATATAAGAGAGATGGGCGTAAGACAGCTGGAGCTGGAACTAGGCATCAATACAGGCTCTGATAAAAGAACAATTGGCTATTTTACAAGAAGCAATTGTGACTACTCCACCATGACATCTCTTGTCACCACTAAAAGACAGACTGTAAGCGGAAAATCCGAAGCAGCCTTCACGATGCATCTTAGCAGTGACAATATCTACAATGAGGAATATTATAAGGAAAGAGAAAAGGATCTCGACCTTCTGATGATACACATAAAATCTGTGAAAACCATGACACAAGGCATGGGGGATTACGAAAAAGCTGTATTCATCCATGATTATCTTGTAAACAGTTTTCAGTATGGCTACGAAAGCGCCCCTGGAAGTGCTGTGCAAGGATTTAAAACCGGTTACACAAAGTGCCTTGGATATACGGCAGCTTTCTATATTATAGGATTAAACTGTGGGTTGAAAGTAAAGGCTGTGCCTGCAACCATAAGTAACTTAGGGCTTCACACATTTAACGTGGTCAACATTGACGGACAGGATCTTGCTGTTGATGTGACAAACGACGACAGTAACAATTCAAGGAAGTATCTGCTGATCCCGGTATCAGAATATAAATCTTTGGCAAATGCAACAATATGCAGAGATTCCCTTTTCGACAATATAGCAGTTTAACATAGATAACTATGGAATGAAGAATAGGATGCCAGAGATTTATAAGTTTAGGATTGCTAAACGGGAATCCTCGGTAATTCAATTGCCGAGATGAAAGTGTCATTCTGCATAAGTAATCGTGATGATTTATCATCACATCTATTGAAAGTACATATGTTTTGGTGTATACTAATCTACAGAACACCTGTTTTATGTTACGGAAAGGAGTATGTATGCTGTTATCAAAATCCACTGTCATAAATGTTGATGACATACAGGCAAATATCATAGGGCATATGGGATATGCAGCATACAAGCTCTGGAACGTGTGCAAGTATGAAAGGGATAACCATGAGGCTCTGGGTCTTACGGATTATCCTGACTGGTATTATCAGAAAAAGGCACATAAGGATAATATGTGGTACAGACAGTTACCGTCACAGACTGCACAGGAGGTATGCAAACAGCTTGATAAGGGGTATAAGAGTTTCTTCTCTCTACTCAAATCAAAGGGCATAGAAGAACCTAAGCCACCAAAGTATAAGCATAGCTGCATTCCTGTCACATATATGCAGAACGGTATCATGCATGAAGATGATACACTGCGTCTTACGTTATCCAAAAGTTTAAAACAGTTCATGGCTGATGAATATGGTATCCATGCCAGTTATCTCTATCTGAAAAACAAAATGTTTCAGGTACGTGGAACCATTAAACAGCTTAAACTGTATATGCCCGAGGATAATGTCATGCGCATCATCATCGTATATGAGATACCTGATGTACAGTTACTCCCGAATAACGGGAACATACTTGCCATAGACATGGGAGTGCATAACCCGCTTACCACGTATGACAACGTAAGCCACACATCCATGATATACGGGAGACAGTATGCATCTATGGTACACAACTTTGAGAAGCTCATAGCACACTATAAGAGCATATCAGATGCACAGCAGTCAGCGCTTGGTATCAAGTACCCTAAGATGTCTAATAGTGTAAAATCCCTTTATACGAAGAAACGAAACAGCATCAATGATCTGTTCCATAAGGCTACGAGGTCCATAGTATCCTACTGCGTGGAGAACGACATACATACTGTGGTGATCGGTGACATCACAGGCATACGTAAGGATAATGACCACGGTGATGCAAACAACCAGACTTTCCATGCCCTGCCATACAGACAGATAACAGGGATGCTTAAGTACAAGCTTGCAATGCAGGGCATCGAACTTGTACAGGTATCAGAGGCTTATACCAGCAGAACAAGCCCAAAAGCAGGGACCGTTGATAAGACACATGCTGTTAAATCCAATCGTAAAAAAAGAGGTCTGTATAAAGATGGCACGGATATCTATAATGCGGATGCTGTCGGTGCTTACAACATCATGCGTGTATATCTGCAGAAATACAAAAAGTCTGCCATATTAAAATACAACAGACTTTCATCGCCAACAAAGGTAGCTGTGTAACCGGTTATCCGGTAGCAGTATCGGTGTCATGGACGCACCACTATGGTAGCTCAACAATGAGTGACATAGATGCTCGTATATTTAATATACGAGTAGTTCACAGTAAATCAGATATGTTTCTCGCAAAGCACATGGAAATCCATGTGCATTTTAAATGCCAGGATAATAAGACACATAAATTTTTCTAAAAATCCTATCAGCAACGAAAAAACCAAAATAATCTCTCCCATAATTCAATTATAAGAACAAAAATTATAAGGAGAGTAAAAGATGTTAGATAAAAGAGCAGAAGAAAAATTATTAGGATATTTCGATTGTGTGAAGAGTATGAGTATGCTTATGGGAGGGAATGACACCTTATTTAACAAATTTCAGACATCCCTCACGGAATTCCTTGTGAGTATTTCGTCGGATGACAATATGCTGACCGGTAAGGAAATGGAATTTATTAACAGTGTTACCGGAAACAGCTATGAAAAAGGACAGTTTCGCACCATTATGCAGATGAACAGAATAACCTATGATGTACCCCCATTATACTTTGAAAGCCTTATGTCTATGGATTTAAGGTATGGCCCGCTTACAGAAGATGATCAGAAGGCTGAAAGGATGCATTACCGTTCGTGGAAGGCTCTTGAGATTTTTGCGATGATTGGAAACCGTTTTGCAGCATTTGAGGCAGGTGAAAAAGATAATCAGAATAAAATCCTTAGGAGATTTGATTATCTCAATAACATTGCATCCATATTGGAGAATAATAACAGTGCTAAGCTGTATAATGCAGAAATCCCATATATTCCGCAAGTACCAGGCTTTATCCTAAATGGAAGTTATGATGAAAGCCTAAAGATTCTGGAGCTCATGGAAGAACATAATCTGTATGGAGATGGTACCGGTCCCACGATGAGGGCAGGGGTATTTTATGCAACAGCCATACAATATTTTGAGAACCTTCACACAAAATTTCTCAGTAATATTTTGACTGAAATGGAAAAAGAAGAATACCTTTCATTCATTTCTCTGGGTGCAGCGCCCACAGAGGATTACTGTTCTCCGGATACGAAAGACGGGATTGAAAGCAATGAAAACGAAGGGAATTATAAGATGCTCAGGGATGAATGGGCTCTTATAAACGAAAACCCGTGGGATGATGAATCGTGTTCGATTTCATATGAATACACATCAGATGATGAATTTTCGGATTTCATAACAGATAACGAAGACGAATACATGGAAACATTCAAGAAAAATGCGACAACAGCTAAGACAACGGTACAGGAAGAATATCCATACAAGGACAAGACTCTTTCAGAGCTTATGGCAGAGCTTGACAGCCTTCCGGGATTAAAATCTGTGAAAGAATCTGTTCGTACTACCGTGAATCTGGTCAAAATGAATAAACTCCGTAAATCCCGTGGTCTTAATGTTCTTTCTCCAACTATGCACATGGTATTCACGGGAAACCCGGGAACCGGAAAGACAACCATAGCAAGACTGATAGCTGCGATCTATAAGAAAATGAAAATCCTTCCCAAAGGACAGTTCATAGAAACCGATGCAGAAGGACTTATTGGCGGATACGTTGGCCAGACAGCGATAAAGACAAAGGAAATGGTGCAGAAAGCTTGTGGAGGGATACTATTTATAGATGAAGCGTATATTCTCGCCAATAACAGCCGTGGTGGAGCCAATGATTTCGGAAAGGAAGCAGTCGCCGCTCTCATTAAACTTATGGAGGACAACAGGGATAATCTTGTGGTGATATTTGCGGGGTACACAAAGGAAATGCAGGACTTCTTAAACATGAATCCGGGCATCCGTTCACGTATAAACACATACATTGATTTTCTGGATTACAGCGGAAAGGAGCTTGCAGACATATTTAAGCTCATGTGTAAGAAAGCAAGCTATACTCCAAGCAAGGACTGCCTTAAATACACAAGAGAATATTTTGAGAAAAGGTCAATGGAAAAGATCGAAAACTACGCAAATGCAAGGGATGTGAGAAATTTCCTTGAAAAAGCTGTGGCTAATCAGGCTGACCGTCTAGCAAAGAATCTTGACGAGAAAATAAGTAACAGAAGTATCATGTCTCTCACTATGCAGGATGTCCAGCTTATAGATCTCAAAAGACAGGACGCACCTGAAGAAAAGCACCATAAACTCGGATTTGCATTATAAGGATGGAATAGCCATACTTATAAGCCTGAGGATGTTGCGTAAGACACTGAGTTACGTATATCGTAACCAATGCATTAGTGGTTGAAGCAGTAAACTCTGACATCTGTAAGTCGGAGTGGTTTGCATAAATACAAATTGTTTTTGGAACATTTTTATGGATTTACATAATATAAATTGTATTTATTTGAGTACAATTGTAAATTTTTTCAAAAATTTCTATCAGCAACGTCATGTAATTTGTAAAGAGCATGATATTACGCTATAGTCATTTTAAGAAAAATCTTTGCACCGGTGTAAGAAGAAGATAAACACGCGAAAAATCCGTATGTAGGATTATTTTGGGAAAGGTTTTAAAAAAATGGCAAAGGCAACAGATAATTTCAAAGATTTTTTTAATAACAAAGGAATGTCAGATGTTATGCTTGATGACAGTTATGACGATATCAATTGCGCTGACTATGAAGTACATGACTATGATGACAACGAGAACGAGAATGAATCTATCACTCTTGATGCAGCTGAGCAGGAATTTGCACGTGATGTACTTCCAGATGCAGAAATAAAACCAAAAGATGAGATGATCAAGATCTTCACAAGAATCGCAGCTGTGGTAAATGATCCTGATTCCATGGAGTATGAGGTAGAGGATGCACAGGTTGAGGCACTTTCTTACATGAAGGGTGTTATCAAGTCTGTCATCAGTACCAAGTTTAAAGAATATGTAAGACAAGATCCTTCATTTGCTGAAGACCTTACACAGTCTGCTTGTGAAAGCCTCATCAGAAACCTAGGAAAGTATGATGGCACAAGAGGAATCGCACCTTCAACATTCTTCTATATCCATATAAAGTCAGGAATGGTTGCAGTTACCAATTTGATGAAGAACTGCATCAGACCCTCAGATGCTGCACTCCGCCGTAAGATCAAAAAGATTGACAAGCAGTGCAAGGAATGTGGCCGTGAGGCAACGATCAGAGATTACATAGCTGAAACTGGTGAGTCACGAAGAAAAATTGAGACCATACTTCGTGTCATGAATATAAAGACAGGTCATCTCGATGCAATGGATCAGTATGATTCATATATTGCAGGAGACGATAGCAAGTCACTTGATTACGAGACTCCGGAGTCAGCAGTTATACGCAAGGCACTCGGAGAGGAAATTGTTAAGAGATTATCTGAGATCTGTGTAGACGAGGACCTTCTTCTTTTCAAGATGAACACAATTGAGAATATTGATGTACCTGAGATTGCAAGAAGACTTGGAAGAGTAAGCGAAGAAGACAAGATCCGCAGAGCAATCAAGGCTATAGCTACAACAGCTAGCTCTGATTCGGTTATCAAGAGACTTGCAGCCGGACTTGGATATGGCAAGGAACCGGTACATGCCATTAATTTTAAAATCATAGATTTAAACTCAAAGGACGATAACATATTCGATTTTGCACCGGAAGAAGGCTATCTTGTAGTAGGATACGTTTAATATGCCTATGTAAGTAGCCACCGAAAAACCAGTATGATCTAATATACCGAAAGGGCTAAGATGATTTCTGGCTGGTGGCTTAGATGCCGTAATTAACAGTTCTGTAAATTGACACATCTTCAAAAGTGCCAATTGGCAATTTAAAGTGCCATTATGGGCATGGCGGTTACCGCCGAAAGAGGATTGTTTTGGCTCAAAAGAATTATGACGAAGCGGCTCAAAAACAAAGCTATTTTGATACAGACGTTATTTGAACTGGTAAGCAGATGAGATTCATTAGATGTCGAAATAGCCGTGTAAAATGATTTTTAAATACCTGCGGAGTAATCCGTGGGTATTTTTTTACAAAATTTAATTTTATGAAATCTCTTATATGTGTATGTAAGGCGTTACCGAAAAAACCATAAAATCTCATAAACCACAAGGGATAAACGCAAATTCTGGATGGAGGCTTACGGCACAAGTATTCTGACTCAAAACCCCAAGGTAGTAACTGGCGTTTTAAAGTGCTATTATTCGCATGGCGGTTACCGCCGAAAGCAGATTTTTAGCACCTCAAAAAAATAATTGCCGAAGTGGTTCAAAAACGAAGTTATTTTAATTTTCCTCTCGCATAATTTTTATGTAAAACAAAAACAGGAGGTTATTAACAATGAAAACACAAACACTTATAGGCACAAAATATGAGCACAACGGTAAGATCTTCTACGAGTTTGACAGCAAGCTCTATATTTTCGACTGCACAGGAATACATTATCTTTCACCGGCGGCACCACAGGCAAACGGAGTCTTCTACGGCAATGAAGAATATATCCAGGAAGATCCCGAAGGACGAATCGCTGACATCGCGGCTGCATACCTTAGAAAGAAAATGAGCCTGGTAAGAGAAGACAGAGCTCTACTGAAGCCGGCCGAAACATTGCTTAAAGAAATCGCAGAGCCATCACAGGCATTCCCGAAAAAAGATGTAGCGGAAGAATTTGAAGTGCTAGATAAGGAAGTGCTCAAGCCTATTGAGACAAAAGACTTGGAAGAAAGCGACAAGCCAATGAAGCGATTTATAGACTTTGTAAACAGTGCAAAGAACAACCTTCAGCTTTAGCCAAAAGTTGCAGATGGATATAGGATGCAGAAAACGATTTTAAGGACAGTGCTTGTGGACTTTTCAGCAAAGACATTGCTATCAGGTATAATTGAGAACTCATGTGAGAAAGAAGATACCAGCAGCGATGATATCGTAAATAGTGTGAAAAAGCATATCGTGGTACCCTTGGATAGATTCTGGCGACGCTGATCTTGCTCTGGCTTTTCGAAGATATGGATGATTTTATGATTGTAGTCCTGTCTGTGGCGGGCATATAGTTCATTAATAGACTATCTTGACGATATTATCAGTTTTATGTATCCTATAATGATTTAACCCTGAAGGTTAAATGGGCGGATTGGGCAGAAAGGAGAAATAGTTATGTATGAGTACGTTTTAAAATCAGTCGTAAAGCCACACAAGACCTACTGCCAGGATCTGCTTAACAGGCTGAAGGATTCTCTCAAAAATAAAGAGGGAATATCTGTAGAAGTTGAGTTGATAGGTAGCGGTGCTTCAAATATGGTGACTCGTAACGGGAATGAGGCATTTGATTTGGATTTCAACATCATTCTTATTTCAGTGCCGGAAAAATATTCAAAATCACCCGGAAAGATAAAAGATGTGGTTCGCCAAATGCTCGATTCGTTAATTCAAAAAAAATACTCCTATGGACAAGATTCTACCTCTTCCATTACATATAACCTTTTCCGTTCAAACAATGAGACTGTTGAATTTCGGCTTGACCTAGCTCTGATCAAAAAGGAAGGGGATAAGGCATACAGGCTCATCCATGATAAAAAACAGGGAATATATATATGGAATGAATTGCCGGATTACAGCCTACTTCCAAAGAAGGTTGAACGGATAAAAACGGATGGGAGAATAGCTAGTCTTAGGGAAAGATATCTTCAATTAAAAAATCAATATCTCAGTCAAAATGATGCAAGTCATCCATCGTATGTGGTATATGCGGAAGCAGTAGAGGATATCTATCAGAAGTGTGAGTCTAAGGAGGGAAATGAAATGGCGATATATAATCAGCAGGAAAAGTTTATCGAGGGTAAAGAGAAAATGTTCAAGGTCATTAGATTTCTAACTGAAATGACGAGCAGAGACAGATATTTATATTTCACTGGAGAAAAAGCATCATATTATGGTGATTTATCAGTTGAGGATTGTATAAAGAAATATTCCATGAATGAAATAGAGACAGTTGTTAATCAGTATCTGACAGATAATCTTCGACTGGGAGATATAGTCATACGAAACGAAGATGGACAGGAATACTTTGTGGCGAAGTATGAAAGAAATGAACCGCGTATGAAGAAATATAAATGCCTGAGTCTCATGGAACAAAAAAGTTTTATATTGGAGAACATCACGGAAATAAAGAGAACATCCAAACATATTGATTATGATAGTCTTCGACAGAGTTTGAGATAACACAGTAAGAAAGCGATTATTTGTATTATTTTGAACCCGTACAAGTTCTCTACCATATGTAGTATAATAAGATCATGTTGTATTTACGGAGGTGAACCATATGACTAAACAGGAACTCATAGCAGAAGTAGCAAAAAGAGCAGACATCACAAAAAAGGATGCAGAGCTCGTAGTAAAGTACACATTTGAGATTATCTCAGAAGCCCTGGAGAGAGGGGACAAATTCCAGCTCGTAGGATTCGGTACATTCGATGTTGCAGAACGTGCAGCAAGAGAGGCAAGAAATCCTCGCGATGGTTCTGTAATGCAGATCGGACCGTCTAAGTCTGCCCGCTTCAAAGCTGGTGCTGACCTTAAGAAACGTGTAAACGGATAATAAGCAGTAACCCAAAAAAAATTTGAGTTAAAAGTTGAGAAACGTGAACAAAACCCCTTCTTGGAACCAGTTTAAAAAAATGGCAAAAATCTCCAAAAATGAACAAAACCCTCATTTGACGGAGATATAAAAATGGGTAAAATATCACTCCCAATCACCTAACGGTGACCGGGAGTTTTTCATTGTTCGGATTTCTGATTCTGTTTTTTAAGACCGTAGTAATCAATGTAATGAATCAGCTTTTGATGCAACTGGCTTTATTCTTGTTGTATAATATCTTTGACATTATATGATGATTGCATGTCACGGAAAATAAGCAAGTCAAAGATGGCTCAGGAACTTGGAGTAAGCCGTCCTACAATGGATAAGATTCTGAAACGAAACGATTTATTAGCACATAAGGATAATAGCGATGAAACTCAAACAATGGCTGCGTGAATACAAGCAGATGACATATGCGGAATACAAATCACTGCCTGATATGGAACGCTGGCAGACGGAAGGTGAGTTTCGGTGTTTTAACAGGGCGAAACAAATCCATGACAACCAGAATTGGCGTCCCATGACCGATGAAGAAAAAGAGTATTACCGTATTTTGTTTGAGAAAGAGCGGGCACGGTATGAAGAGAACCTAAAAATCGGTGGTGTTGATGGCTGTCGATATACTGTGTTGCATTATAGGTGGGATTATTAAAACACTGAAAAATTATGTTATAGTGATAGAGAACTCCTTGAAACCCCATAAATATTACGTTGATATGTTAGGCTGCATAGCAGCACTTATTAACGGAGGTAAAAATAAATGGAAAATTGGGAAGAAATGAAAAAGGAGTTCTATGGAACTGATGCACTCGTAACCATTGGAAGTGGATTAGTAAACTTTAATAAGGCGAAAATGAAATCAGTGGATACAAAGGGAATCACGTTCAAGTCTTATGATGAGTATCTGGAAATTCAGAAAAATTCCTGTGGAAAGAATCGTCGTTACTTTGAGATGTGTTATTACACCGGAGATATGTACTGCGATTTCAAAGGCCAGATAGAACGCTTTGACAGAAAAAATGGAAAAGTAGTGTTTAAGCGCATCATGGTTGATGGCATATTTTCTGACGGCTGCGGTTATAAAGGCAAGGAAGAACATGTATGGATGGATATTAAAGGATTTGAAATTTATTCAGAGAACGAATGCCTTAAGTTTTCTGCCGAAATCCACAGATACTTGAAGACAAAGAATGGAAAGCTGATAGACTATGATCTCCGTAATCCTGAAGACATATCCAAAATTGAAAAGTATGAAGTGCCGACCGATGAAGATTTGATAGATCAACAAATAAAACAGCTTATATGCGAGACATGCAGATATCAGGATCAATGTTATTGCGGCGTCAATGGCATGTGCTTTCTTAATAAGCAGGAACGAAATGAGCGTTTTGAAACACTTAAGAACTTCCAGCCGGGTAAATTCACAATATTAACGGTTATGCTTGCCTATGAGTTAGAATACCGCATATTTTATCAAATGGGCGGTATTAAACTATTCAACAAAACCTGCTAAGAAAAGTCAAGCGTAAATTGCTTTTCCCAACAGTTTTTTCTTTTTACCTTGTTCTTATTATTTTTGTGTACACTAAAAAGGCTGACTTTCATCAGCCAATAATAAGCTGTTTATCTGTTTTGTTTTATAACGCCTTATATACTTCGCTTACGCGAGCATAGTAAATCCTCAGAAACTTGTTCAGCCCTGCTATTTTAGCCTGACGTTTCGATTTGCCCTCTGCTTCTTTTTTCAAAATAAAACGATATACGGCATCATCCGTCG
>Ga0256404_1010594_pt1 | contig 12684 bp, 10 predicted proteins | sample RumenRJG_01DNA_FD_185990 | JGI IMG/M metagenome (GOLD analysis project Ga0256404, IMG submission 185990) | Bovine rumen microbial communities from Lethbridge, Alberta, Canada - RJG_01 | ecosystem: Host-associated > Mammals > Digestive system > Stomach > Rumen | place: Canada: Alberta | collected...
AATAAATTTTAAATAAAAGGATGATAATTTAAAATAAAAAAAAGTAAAAAACTTATTAAAATATTTACCGTAATCCCAATTAAATAAAAGGGCAGATTAATAAATAGGTTTTACAATATTGCATATAATATGAACGCATATAAATATAAAAGAATAATTAAGATAGGATTTTTAAGAAGTGAACACTTCTCCATCATCCATGACTAATTTTCCACCAACAATAGTCTTAGTAGCTATTCCCTTATATTCAAAACCATCAAATGGAGAGTATTCCGCTTTTGTATAAAACTCATCAATATCAAAAACCCCTTCTTTTGATAAATCAACAACAGTCAAATCAGCATCGAACCCCTTCTTGATGAAACCTTTGCCTTCAAGATTAAATCTTTTTGCGGCATTTTCAGAAAATATCTTAGGAATCAAATCCAAAGCAATATTTCCCTTGTTGACTTCACTAAGCAATAAAGGTAGAACGGTTTCCAATGCAGGAATTCCTGATGCTGAAGAGAAAGCTCCCTTGGTTTTCTCATCCAGACTATGAGGAGCATGGTCAGTTCCGATTATAGAGTTTTCATCAATATCCGAAATAAAAATCTTGTCTTTTGTCTTCCTTAATGGAGGGTTTGTCTTGACAATAGTACCAAACTTGTTGAATGCTGAATTGTCAAACAAGAGGTGGTGGGGTGTGAATTCAAAAGTCACAGCATTTGAAAGAGCCAGATTCATAGCTTCCCGGGTGCTTAAATGGCATATATGCAAATTGTTTCCATATTTTTTTGATAAGGAAATCGCTTGTTTTACTGAAACTATCTCTGCTTCAGCAGGCCTTGCATAGCTGTAATCAATCGGATCATCAGAGTCTTTGAGCCTGTTTGTTTCCTCTTGAACTATTTTTCTATTCTCACCATGAAGGGTCATGAGTGGATTTCCATCAATTTTAGCCACATTTTTAAAAATCTCATCAAGACTTTCATCGCTTTCAAGGTCCATGAATACCTTGAAGGACATTGGATTTAATGAGGCTATCTTCTCCATCTCCGAAAGAGTGTTATGGCCTGCATGAAGGCCGAAATTAATGCAGGACTTCTTTTTCGCAATTTCCATCTTTTCTTTAAATGACTTGTAGGTATTGGTTGCAGGCTTGGTATTCGGCATGTCCATTACAAAGGTAAATCCTCCATGAGCTGCTGCCATTGAACCTGATTTGAAATCTTCCTTGTATGTTAATCCAGGATCCCGGAAGTGTACATGTGGGTCTATAAGACCAGGCAGAACATATTGACCTTCGATATCAATTTCCTTATCCCCTTCAGGGCATGTTTTTGAAATTTCAGCTATTTTACCATCTTCAATAGCTATGGAGACTTCTCCAGACACATCAACCAATTTTGCATTTTTTAAGACTAAATCAAACATAGAAACCACTTGAATTGAAAAATAAAATTCATCAGACAAAATAAAAATTAAATTATAAATATTCTATTTAATTATCTTGATTTAATATTTAATAAATCTGCTTAAAAATAGAACTAATAAATTGTCCAAAAATGAGGATTAATAAATTCAAAAAATAATTATCAAAAAAAGCACAAAAAACAAACCACAAAAAACAATCATTAAAAAAAAGCACAATAAACAAATTACAAAAAATCAGTTATCAAAATAAAAAAAGGCACTTAACCAATCAGTTAAGTGCCTTAGAGACTTGTTTCTTGCAAACAAGATTAGTTTTTTGTGTTTCGACCTTAGTCTGCTTATTTGTAACAGAGTGCGTCTTTACTACATTTTTCAACACATACACCACAAAGGGTACAGAAACCAGCGATAGGCAGGTTAGGTTTTTCTGTAGTGTGTAAAACATCGTAAGGACAGACATCTATACAGTCGCCACATTGATCACATTTAGATGAGTTGAAGATGATTCTGTCTCTGGATACAGGTTCACCGTCAATTTCAATATCAATGTAGTCAAGTTTTAATGCATCGTTAGGACATGCAGCAGCACAAGCACCACATCTTACGCACATAGCGAAAGAATCAGGTTCGAATCCTTTTTCTTTTGAAGGCAATTTCATTCCACGAGCAGTTACGCAGGTGATTGCTTCAGTAGGACATTTGAGTGCGCATGCACCGTCATAAATACATTTTTCTTCATCAAATACTATACCTTCGGTAGCGGTAAGTTTTGAGGTTCCTCTTTCAACTTCTAAATCGATAGCGTCTACAGGACAAATTTCTGCACAAAGACCACAAGCAGGACACATCTCAGGAAGACTTACAGTTAAATCAGCGTTAGCTGTAATGAAGTCTCCAGGACATATATCTACACAAGAATTACATCCAATACATTCTTCAGCAGTTAAGGAGAACTCTTTAATTTCTTTTGAACGTTTAGCTGGGTGAGCATCACCAGCAATGAAGATTGCATTCCAAGGACAGGTTTGAGCACAAACTCCACAGGAAATACATTTGTCTTCATCAGCAATGATCTCTTCGCCTATTGCAGGTAATGTGAGAGCATCTGCAGGACAATCGTCCACACATACGCCACAGCCTACACAACCGTCGAGGTAGATTTTTCCTTCAGGTTCAACAACTCTTTCAACAGGCTCTTTAACACCAGGAATTCCAATTGCGTCAACAGGACAGATTTCCACACATCTTTGACACATTACACAGAATCCTTTAATAGGCATTGCATCGTCGCCGGTTTTAAGAATGTTGGAAGGACAAGCTGCTACACAGTTGTCAGCATCTTCATCAGCTAATTTTGTTTTATTAAAGAGTAATCTAATTTGGGTGTTACCTTCTTCGTCGATGACAATGTCATCAGCTTGTAATGCACCGTTTGCAGTAGCTTCAGCACATTTAGGTTCTCCAGCACAAGTATCACAATAGACAATTTTATCGCCTATTTCAATAGCTGAGGTAGGACATACACCTTCACATGCACCACATTTAATACAGCTATCTTCATTGAATACTATCATATTAACACTCCAAGCTTAGATTTTTTTCATTAAGTTTCCTTCACTGTCATATACTTCTACAGTAGATAATCTCATTTGACTATCCATAGTGTGGGTAGCACAAGATAAACATGGGTCGTAAGCTCTGATAACCATTTCCATTAAGTTGAAGATCTTGTCATCTACTTCTACGCCAGGTTTGATGTAATCTTTAGCTACTTGTTGAATACCCATTTCCATAGCAGGGTTGTTTTGGATGGTTGCTACAACAATGTTAGCGTTGGTTACTTGACCATTATCATCAGTTTTGTAATGGTGGATTAAAGTACCACGTGCAGCTTCAACAATACCTGCAGCTTCACCAGCAACTCTTTCCATTGGTTCAGGTACTTTGTCACCGGATAAGTCTTGTTCTAAAGCATCTACAGCACATTCTGCGGAAGCTAAGAGCTCGATAAGTCTAGCCCAGTGGAATAATAATGGGTATTGACCGTATCCGAAGAGGTCTCTGAATTCTTCGAGAGCTGCTTGTGCTCCAGGAGCACAGTCAGGCATTTTGTCACAAACATTGATACGGGATAAAGGTGCTACTCTGTAAATACCTTCAGGGTATCCGAATTCTTTGAGGTAAGGGAATTTTAACCAGGAGTAAGGTTTTACGTGTTCGCAAACATAGTCTAAGTATTCCAGGTTGTTGTATTCACAGTAAATGTTACCTTCAGCATCTTTTATTCTTACATCACCATTGTAAACATCCCATACACCGTCATTTACTAAACCGCAGTGACGGGTGTCACCGAAGTAACCTAAGGTTTTGACTAAGTCTAATTTTTCTTCGAATATTGGTTTAGCAAGGTCAAGGGTTGCTTGTGCTAATTCTACGTTTTCTTTTGCTTTTGCAAGTAAATCAGCTTGAGTTTCTTCATCTAATTCAGTGGAAATACCACCAGGAGTAGAGGAAGTTGGGTGAATAGGTCTACCACCAGTTGCGGTAACCATGTCTAATCCGTTTCTTCTGATTTTAATAGCTTGAAGAGCAATTTCAGGCATGTCTTTAATAACTTGGAAGACATTTCTGGTTTTTCTGGTTCCATCAGGAATGATTAAGTCAGGAGCAGCTAAGAAGTAGAAGTGAAGAGCGTGGGAGTGCATGAATGAACCCCAGTTCATGATTTCTCTCATTTTGTATGCTGCTGGTAAGATTTCATCATCTTTGAAACCGAAAATTTGGTCAACTGCTTTTGCAGCTGCAAAGTGGTGTTGTACATCACAAATACCACAAATTCTAGGAACGATACGAGGTACTTCTTCAATGTTACGTCCTTGTAAGAATTTTTCGAATCCTCTGAATTCCATAACGTGTAATCTAGTATCTTCAACATTACCTGATTCGTCGAGGTGTACGGTAATTTTTGCGTGACCTTCAATACGAGTTACAGGTTCCATAGTAAGTTTTACCATTTTATTTTCCTCCTTTTTGCATTTTAACTGGGACTAAAGCAGCTGGTAATGTGTAGGTATAGAAAGTACCGACAATATCATCTAACTGGTCAGCTACTTGTTCAGGATCTACAGTCTTATCTTCAGATACACCGTAGTCAGATGCAATCGCAGAAATCATTTTTGCACCAGCATCTAATACTTTTGCAGTAGGTCCGTAACATCCTCTACATGGGATTGCAATAGAAGGACATTGAGCACCACATAAGGATACAGTTGCAGGTCCCATACATACTAATCCTTGAGCGATTAAACATAAATCGTCTTCAGGTTTACCAACTTCAAATTGTCTTTTAATGAAGTCCATAGCAAGACCTGCAGGTGGTTTTTCTCTAGGACAAACTTCACAAAGGTTGGTAGTTGGTAATTCGATACCGTCTCCGTTTAAGTAGGAAAGAATAGCTGCTGCTACTACATCGGATTTTGGAGGGCAACCAGGAATCATCATGTCAACTTGTATAGCTTCTGAGAGAGGTCTTACTCTGCTTTCTAAAGCAGGTACGTCTTCGTTAGGAATTACTCCCTCATCATTGTAAGTACTTGGAGAATTGATGTATGCTTCTTCTTCTAATTCATCAACGGTGAATAAGTTTCCAAGACCTGGAATACCACCGTATGCGGAACAGGTTCCGTAAGCGATTACTACATCAGCTTTTTCTCTTAACATTTCTGCTAATTCTCTGTTTTCTTCGTTTCTAATTCCACCTTCTACGAGAAGTACGTCTAAGTGAGGTACTTCATCATATTTGGTATCCATTAATACAGGACTGAATTCGAATTCAGCAAGTGCCAGAACATCTAATAAAGATTCGTGGAAATCCGCAATAGATAAATGGCAACCTGAGCATCCTCCGAGCCACATAGTTCCTATTTTAACTTTTTCATCTGCCATAAAAAATCCTCCAATATTATGCCTCAGCGTCAATTTGTTGTTTTAATGGAGAAGGTCCTAAGTCTTTAATTCTCTTTACCATCATTCTGACAGCGCTAGCGAATTTTTCACCTTCGGAAGCAGAAATCCAATCGTGGTGGACTCTTTCTTTACCTATTCCCATATCTTCAACTAATTTATAAACTAATCTCATTCTTCTGTCGAGTTTATAGTTACCTGCGTCGTAGTGGCAGTCACCCATGTGACATCCTGCAATGAATACTCCGTCAGCACCGTCTCTGAATGCTTTCAAAATAAACTGAGGGTCAATTCTTCCAGAACACATTACACGGATAACACGAATGTTAGGTGGGTATTGCATTCTTGAAGTACCTGCAGTGTCTGCTCCACCATAGGAACACCAGTTACAACAAAACATTACAATCTTAACATCATCTTCAGCCATAGAGTTTATCCTCCTCTATATTTAATATTTCGTTTGTTTTAAGTCAAATCTAAAAATTTTAGAAAACTAAGATTATTAGATCCGAACTAAGATTTATCTTCCTACTTCAATTCATCAGATAATCAAACAAATCAAATCAAAAAATTCAATCATCTGCAAAGTTTTCGCTATAAACTTTTTTAAATTGAAATATTCCAATAAAGCTTTTGGCATTAACAAATTAATACCAGTTTAGATTTTGCATTAATCTATAAAAATCCAAATCAAAAATTTAAATAGATTAACTCTTGAATTTAAAAAATTCAAGTTCCTTAAACTTTAAAAAATCCAAATCAAAAATCTTTTAAAGTCATAGATTACAATCTAATTTCTTTTTTAAAAAAGTTTTTCAAATCTACAATTAAAGTATTTAGGAATACCTTAATCTCAAATCATCGTACGCTAATGAGCTAGCTCAGCTTAACATTAATGTACTAATTATATATTATATTTAAAATTAATATAAAGGTTACTTAGAAACTAAAGTAAAAAGATTTAAATAGTATAATACTATTTTTTAGATAAGTATTAAGTGCATAAATTTATTATGAACAGTTTTTTAATAAAATTCAAAATTTATAAAAAAATAATTAAAAATTTAAAAAAATAATATTCAAACATTTAAGAAAAAAATTATTACAAAAAAGTGAAAAAAGCTTGAAAAACAACATATTGTTTTAAAGAGATAAAATAGTTTTTATTGATATGAAATAAATTATAATTTGTTAAATTAAACTATAAAAGTTATTTATTAATTATTTTTTAAAAATAATTGAAATAAATACATAAAATTAAAAATAAAAAACTATTCATAATTAATAAGAAAAATTAGGACTACCTAAAAATTTCAAAAAATAAAAAATAGTTTTAGAAAATAAAAACAAAAAACCATGAAAAATACATGCCAAAATATTTTGTAATAATAAATTTAAAAAATAAAAACAAAAAATCGAGAAATATAAAATGAAAAAATGAAATAAAATGCATCAATACAATAAAGAAATGAAAATTTAATAAAATGCATCAAACAATAAAAAAAAAAGAGAATGCGAAAAACGCATCAAACAATAAAAAAAGAGAATGTGAAAAACGCATCAAACAATAAAAAAAAGTGAGAATGGAATAAAAAAATATTACATTCCATCCAAACTCATATCAACCATTTTTTGAGTTTCTCTAGCCAATTCTTCAGGCAGTCCCTTGATATCCATGCTTAAGAAACCACGAACGATCATTGAAGCTGCTTCTTCCTCAGTCAAACCACGTGAGGTTAAATAATAGATTTCCTCTTCATCAATCTGACCTACAGCCGCTTCGTGAGTCATTTCTAGGTTGGATGCATTAGCTTCGAGTTCTGGAATAGCATGAATTGAAGATTCATCAGATAAAACCAGACCATTGCACTCAAGATGTCCTTTAACATCAGGAACATTACCAATCAGATGGCCTCTTGCAAAGATTCTGGATTCATCATTGGCTATTGCACGGGAGATTACCTCTGCACTGCTGTTTGGAGCATTGAGATAAGCTCTTGAACCGACATCAATAATTGAATCCTTGGTACCTGCTTGAATACTTTGGAATAAAGCTCTTGCATTTTCACCATTGCAGTATGTAGTAGGATATGATTGAATAGAGTTTACAGGACTGGTTAAAATATAGTTATTGACATAAGTGGTATCTCTTTCCTGTATGATTGCTGTTCTAGGACGTACTTCCACCTGTTCCGCCCAGTTATGAACCATGGTGAAAGTAATTCTAGCCCCCGGTTTGAGATACATTTCAGATACTCCTACGTGAAGAGCGGATGTTACATCATCACCAGTTGCACAACCGGTAATCAAATGAAGCTCTGAGTTTTCTTCAGCAATGATTATGTTGTGAGCGGTTTGCATTACATCCTGGTCAGCAATAAACATGCATGCCTGCACAGGGAATGTCTGCTTGGTATTAGGCAGTGATCTGATAAAGTATCCAGCATAATTTTCGGTTTCTATTTCACGCATGGCTGTCTCGGCAGTATACTTGTCTGCATCAGGTTTTACAGCCTTCCATAAGTAATCCTTAAGCCAGTCATGTTTTTCATATGCCATCTGGGTAGTCATAATTTCAATTTCCTTAAATGATGACTGAGCGTAAACATCAGACTGGTCCATCTGTAAAAAGGAACCTGCACGTTCTTCTGATTCGGTATCCACTCCTACTTTAAGAAGAGTCTTTTTAGTTTTCTTATCGACATCGCGAATATCATCAAGGGCATCATAAACATTGACATCTTCTTTTGAAAAGTTTTCTATAACAACATCAGTACCTAATGCCGCTTTTTTATTTCTAGCTTTTTCAGCATCATGACCTACATTCTGCACAACCAACACATCCGTTAAATCCTTCTTTTCTGATATCTTCCAGTATTTCTTCAGGGTCGCCTGAACAAGCAATGACTCCATGCATTAAAACATGAGCCTTATCCGCCTTGACGAAACGTAAAATATAACCTAAATGAGTAATGAGCAAACCTGCCTTTTGTCTGTGACCAGGTTTCTTATCCTTATCAAGCAAGGCATTCAATTCCTCAGCAATCAATTCAACATTTTCAATATCCACACCTGAGTCAGGCTCGTCGAACATGGTGAAAAGAGGCTGTTGAGCGAGTAATTGCAATATTTCAGATCTTTTAACTTCTCCACCTGAAAATCCTCTATTCACATCCCTATCCAGGAAATCTCCACCGAATTTTAATTTATCAGCCATTGCCAGCATTTCCGGACTTAATTCTTCATCAGGATTCTGGCCGCTTTCGATTTTAAGCAAATCTCTCACACTTACTCCACGAATAGCAGGAGGAGATTGGAAACTTACCCCCAAACCTTTTTGAACTCTTTCAGTAGTGGTAAGATTTGTTATATCTTCTCCATTGAATATTATTGATCCACTTACAACTTTATACTTGGGAAAGCCGAGTATGGTTAAGAACAAAGTACTTTTTCCAGCTCCGTTAGGACCTAGAAGCACATGAGTCTCTCCTTCCCTAATTGAAAGGTTAACACCGTTTAATATGCGCTTGCCTTCCACTTCAACAACTAAATCTTTAACTTCAAGTAACATTTCATAACGTCCTTCTAGTAGATAAAATGATTTTTATAATCTTAAAAACTGATTTATAAAAATTAATCAATATAATAATTGTTATAACATTATTATATTAAATTTTATTATATAAAAAACTTAAGTAAAGATTGAATATCATGCTGTTTTAAAAAATAAATGAAGGATTAAAAATAGCCTAATAAAAACTGAAATTAAAAATAAACAGTGCAAATAGCAAAATAAGTAAAATAAATAAAATATAGGCCAACAAATCATTACAACAGAAAATTACGAAAAACAGACAATTTCCAAAAAAACAGATAAAAACCCAAAAAACAAGAACAAAAAACAACGAAAAAACAGACTAATTAATAAAATTTAAAAAATTATTAGAAATGAAAAAAAGAAAAAAAAGATGGAATTTATTCAGTTACAATAATAAATTCGCCGACTTTTTCAATTTTGGTAAATGGAATTAATAATAAGTCTCCTCGACGTTTAGCTCCTTTAACATGAACATTGCGTCCAGGTTCGACTTTAACAGCAATATCTACAATTTTACCAGTTTTCTCATTAATAATTAACTCATCAAGAACTCCTAAAATACGTGCGTTGTTAGTAGCTACTTGATAGTTTTTAATTTCACTCCATAATTTTTCTTCTCTTCTATGTGCATTTGGTTTTGCAACAGCATTCTCTGGCATATTTTCACCACTAAATAATAAATAAAATAATAAAAAATCTAAAAACTAAGATTTCTATAAGATAATCCTAATTAACACTATAATTCTTTTTATTTAAAACAATATATAAACTTATTGATATTTTTGTAGAAAAATAGGTAAAAAATAGTTAATTATCAAAAAAATAAGAATAAAATCAATAGAAAAATAGAAAAAAATGGAATCTGAAAATCCAGTGAAAAAAATCATTTAGAAAAAATATGTTATTCCTTTTTTAAAAATCTGTTAAATTCAAGAGCAGCTTCAACAGTATTTATATTGAATGCAAATTCCACCTTTGGTACCTTCAGAATCACTTCATCCTGAATCACGTTCTCGCTTCTTAAAATATTCAATCCTGAAGGAACATTGCCTTCAAATTCGTATTCATAGTCGATATTATAATCTTCAAATATTTCAACAGGCACAACAGTTGATAATGCAGGTTTGTCCTGTTTTAAATAAAAGCGTATAACATCATCCACCATTTCAGAACTAATCAACGGAAGATCCGCATTGATGAAAATTAAAATATCCTCCTTTGATTTTTTTTCAAAAAATGAGAGAATATCAGATAAATCTTCAACATATCCATTGCCTAAGGTATCCAAATAGCTGAACTTGTTTTGAATTTCAATTTTGTCTTCGATGGAATTGTTTTGAATTTCAGATTTGTCTTCGATGGAATTGTTTTGACAACAGCCTTGTGAAGAAACAAAATCTGATTTGTCTTTGAAGTTTTGATTATCTGCAGGAGATTTTTTAATAAAATGCTCATAATTCAATAAGGCATATGTATCAATTAAATATTTTTTAGTGTTTGGAGCGTTAGGACTCACTGCAATAATTATCTCTTCAATTAAATTGGAAGTTTTGATGTTCTCTATAACATAATCAATCAAAGGTTTATTATTCAAAGGGAATAAAGGCTTTTCCAAATCTGATTTTAAACGTTCACCCTTACCTCCGGCCATTATTATAGCGAATATCATAATATCAACAAAAATCCTTAATAAAAAAAGTTCTAAACCGCATACAATAAAATAAAAAAATAAAGCAATTAAAAAATTAAGAATTGCTTTCAAAAATAAAATTAAAAAAGAATAAAATTGTTAAGAAGCAAGAATTAAATTGCGCCTTGTTTTTCCATTCTTCTTTTGAGAATACATTTCTCGCCTTGGTTTCCACCAAGAGGATTTTTCTGGGTACCCATGGAGTTCATGCAGCGAGCCATGATAGCGGAACCTAAAGCAAGACCATCTTCAACAAATACTGTGTCTACAAACTTGTCTTGGGAATATTCTAAAATAAGCTCTGGCTTGCGGCCTGTAATACCTGCTCTTCCAGTTACTCCGAGAACAGATCCTTCCTTGATGATTCCTTCAGCAAATGCAACATCCAAGACTCTGTGAACAATTTTGGCACTTGTGTAATCCATTGTTGAAAGCAATGTTGGAAGTCCGTCTCTTTGATAGATTTCAGCGCCTAATGCTTTCAAATCATCCAATTTATCACCATTGGTACCTACATCACATCCAATCAAGGTGGTTCCTGCATCTGCAGCAGCTACAGGATCAAGAGGAACAGTACCAAAACGGGTGACATCCATAGGAACCTTTCTAATATCAATGAGTTTGTGGACTTCTTCCGCATTGGCTTCAGCTTTCTTCTTATCAGCTTTCTTCAGAGTCTTCTCATCATATAAATCCAAAGCAGCACCATTGTCCTTGTCTACTTCGGCTGTACCTTTAGCCAGGGAATCTGAAATAACACCAGCCAGTCCAAGGAAGTTTCCTACTGTTCTAGCATATGGCTTTGCATCATTCACGATACGTCCTGCAAGTGTGGAACCGAAATCCAATGAAACACATGGGTTTCTATAATCAACATCAGTCCATTTAGCACCTAGTTTAATACCTGCAGTAACCAGTTCTCCTTCCATTTCATTTGCAACTACTTCCTTTCCTTCTGGTGGAAGCACACTTACTACAGCACCATCAAACATTACATGATCAAGCAGTGTGTATTTTTGAAGTCTTTTAGGAAGGTGTTTTGAGCTCATGGCCGGAGACATTTTCTTATGGGAAATTCCTGCATCAAGACAACCGTCAGCAAGAGCTATGATTAATTTTCCTACTTCCTGGGTAGTAGCAAAACCTGCAGTTACACCAGTTGATCTTACCAGAAAGTCAAGATCTTCTTCTTTATCAACACGAGCAGCCTTAAGAGAATCTAAAACAGTTTTTTGAATCATTTCAGATACTGATTCCTTTGTCAGCTCGATTCCCCATACAGTTTTACCAAATACTTCTTCACCTGGCTTAGGTTTTCTTACATCACGAGTCATATTAACTGTTTTATTAATAAGATAAGACTGACTGTTATTTAAGTTGGTAGCCATTATAACACATTTTGTAGTTGTGTTACCCAATTCAACTGAAGCGGTTACATAAAATTCATCATTTTGAACAACAACACCAGGACCTGCAGGACGTTCTCCTGCCTTTAAAATACTCAAATCACGTGACTGACTTGGAGCTATTTTTGGTTTTGGTCCTTTATTAAAAAATCTATCTAAAAAAGACATGATACAATCCCCATATTTTAATTATATATTAGTATTTAAATCAAATAATATAAAGTTTGTTAAATAATTTTCAACTTGGGTTTAAAATCATTGGAAAATTAAAAAAAGGACATGTTAAAATTAGAAATCCCCTAACGGCAAAATATTCATCAAAAGAATCAAATTCTAAAAAAAATAGTTAAAGCTTTAAATTGTTAAAAAAGTCTAAAAATTAGTAAAAAAGTCTAAAAGTAGATAAAAAAGTCTAAACATTGTTAAAACTTAAAAAATAGTAAAAAAATAGAAAATAAGATTAGATGAAAAATCATCTAATCTAGGACCCTTTAAATTATAATAATTTGTTGATTGGGTGTTCTTCGATAGGTTCGGTACCTAAATCTTTAGCTGCTTCAGCAATAAAGATATCAGTTTGTGCACAACCAGGGAAAGCCATGTTAGCGTTT
>Ga0256404_1010597_pt1 | contig 12684 bp, 19 predicted proteins | sample RumenRJG_01DNA_FD_185990 | JGI IMG/M metagenome (GOLD analysis project Ga0256404, IMG submission 185990) | Bovine rumen microbial communities from Lethbridge, Alberta, Canada - RJG_01 | ecosystem: Host-associated > Mammals > Digestive system > Stomach > Rumen | place: Canada: Alberta | collected...
ATTTCACGCAATATAGTCAGCTTGTTTGTGCCGTATTTATCCCCATCTGTAACAATATCACCCTCAGCAATTACTTCGCAAATACGGCTCTTTGAAATACAATAATCACTGACATTTTCAATTCTATGCAACTCACGGCAGAAGTGAAAAACTGTGTTGGTGCAAAGTTTTAGTTCTTCTTTTGTCTTTCCAGTTTCATAAGTCTTTCCGACTTCAAACTGAAATCCTCTGCACTTCAAATTCTCATCAAACGCTTTGTATCCAATCATTGTTTTCTCCTTGTTAGTTCCTAACTAATTTATATATAATATAAATTAAATTATAAAAAAAGTCAATAGGTTTTTTAATAAAATTTTTGATTTTTTATATCCTTTTAATTATTCGGAATAGTTCCTTCAGATTTCAATTCTAGGAACTCAGGAAATCTTACTGATTTTTGATGAGTATCTGAATTTTCAGTTACTTCAAAATATTGTATTGAAATAACCCTGCCAATCATTTCATCTTTATTTTTCCAAAATTGTTTTCTTTCATCTTCTGAATACCCTCCACCTACTTTACATTTTATGTTTCCGAATTCAGGGTGATTTATTTCACATAGAAAAGCACCCAGTATACCTTTATACGAGTTATTTCCTTCTTCATAACCTTTGACAACAACGTCCATTTCCTTGAAAGGCTTTACTTTCAACAAATTATCACTTCTTTTCCATTCATAAGGACTATCCGTAAACCTAATCATAACACCTTCCCAATTCATTTTCTGAGCGTGTTTAAGGCATTTATCTATTTTGGAAACGTCGCTTGTTACTGCAATATTAGGAACTATTTTCACATAAGTATTTTCAGGAATCATTTTCTGTAAATTTTCATATCTTACAGAATAACATCTTTCATTTATTTTATTTTTCCACTCTTTTACGCTTAATTCATCAAAGACATTGAGGGTAATTCCGTGCTTTTCCGTATCTTTAGTTGATACTATTTTTGAGGTTGCTTTATACTGTAATTTTGAAGGAATTGAATCTCTTTCAGTCAATAACAGTTCACCGTCCAATACAAAATTATCTTCACTTAATTCTTTTAAGGTATTTTCAATATCAACTAAGCCGGTTATCAATTTTCCTTGCCGTGAAATAAGTCTAACGTTTCCATTTTCTTTCCAAGCAGTACATCTGAATCCGTCTAGTTTTTCCTGTATGACGAATTCCCTTCCAGATTTGAAAAGTTTATTCTTTTTATTTTCATTCAAATCTAGGTATTTATCCGCGAGCATTACTTCATAGCAGGGAATTAAATTAGGAAATACTTTATTTATAGTTTTGTAATCTACACCCATCGGATAATTCTTGCATATAAGTTTTTTGAAACATTCTCTTTCCTTATCTGTAGAACATATTTTATCTCTATAATCCTGAATAATTTTAATATTTTCATCACTTCCAGTGTTATAAGAATCAAGGTATCTGATAACATCACTAAATTCTTTTTGCATATCATCAACCCAATCACCCACTACAATTCCTATTTCCTTTTCAAACTTCTTTTCAGCAATGCCGGTTATTCTTGAACTGTCAAAATACCATTTGAAAATGTTTTTTAAATCCTCATCATTATGATTTTTCAACCATTCTATTTTCTGCAAATTAGAACTTATATTTGATAGTTCTTCCAGTGCTTTAGTTATCTGACTAAAATTCATTTTTTTACACCTCATATATTATTATAGGAATACAGACTTGAAATATAAACTGCAATATCCTTTTATCTCCACTGACACCAATCGTTGAAAGGGTTATCTTTCACACCTTGAATGAGCTTTCTGGCTTTTTCTTCAGAATAAAAGTTTTTCTTAAATAAAGAAACTGTATCTTCTTCAGAAATCTCCTTTGCATCTTTCAAGTCTGATTTTTCTGAATATCTGATTAAATCTCGCTCTCTACCTAAAGTTATAAATAATTTTTTCATTTTTATGCTCCTTGTATGTTACTATTATTGCTATTTCATTCTTATGCTTATAATATAAAGTCAAGTAGTTTTTAATAAATTTTATTTATAAATGATGATTCTATATTTATCCTCATTTAATACATTTCTCGCATAAATGTAGATTGAATTTCCATAATCTTTTATACTTTCAACTTGTTCAAATTCTCTTGTTTCAATATCCCCAAAAGTTGTTACAATCGTATCAAAAGAAACTTTATTTTCATCAAAAAAGATATTACTTGCAGTTTCAGTCCAACCCATTTTATGGTTGTTATAATTTGTTAAATTGATTTTAGCCTTCATCATAGTCATAATTTACTCCTTGTTAGTTCAACTAACTTATAATATAAATATAAAATAATTTATAAAAAAAGTCAAGTAGTTTTTAATAATTTTTTATTATTTTTTTTCAGAAAAATATATTATACTATTGTTGAGGTAGATATGAATGAGAAAATTAAAATGTTTTTTATTGGTGTTGGTAGTGCTTTTGCTTTCATCGGTTCAATTATATGCACAATCCTATTCAGAACTAACAGACGAACAACTAATACAGATGTTGGAGCGGGAATTAAACAATCAGGAAAAACTTGTGAATCAGCAAAAAGAACAGTTGACGAACTTACAGAATCAACTGAATCAGCAATTAGAACTGAACAAGACATTGAACGAACAACTGAACAACTTACAGAATCAATTAGCGCTAGCAGACGAATCTTGGAAGAACTCAAAAAAAGAAAATCTAAAAAGTAAAATTATTATTGGGACGAGTTGTTTTGTCGGTGGAACTTTGATGGCTGTTATGATGATTCGTTTTAATTGAAAAAATAAAAGACAGGTTTTTTATCCTGCCTTAAAATCATTATAAATTAAAGTTCATTCTTTAATCCGAAATAATATTCTGCTTGCTCGGTCTTATCACCGAAAAACTCACCAAATATGTCTTTCATTGATTTTCCCTGATTTTCATACTTGCCATATTTTTTATGCAGAAAATCATCAAAGTTTATAAGACTAAAAACGGGTCTACCTAAAATTGCCGCCATAAAAGGGTCTACTAAATTATTCACTACTGAATGAGGAACACCATTATCTGTCATAAAATTAGCCATATCACTCCAACTGTAATTAGTTTTCATTTTATCACCTTACCAGCCTGTTCAAATGTAAGATTTAATGCTTTTTCCTTAAATCCAATACTTGCGTTTTTATAAAACGTTGCCGTATTCCAATCATTCTTTTTAGCAAAATCAATCGCTTTAAGGCAACATTCATCTGATTTGTTCATCAATTCTTCATACTTTGTCATTTTCATTTTCCTTGCGGTCTATAATCCCGACCGCTGGGCTGTTTTATTTTATTTCAAGAATCTTTTATAGCAAGTATTACCAACTGGATACCAGCCCATATCACCTTCAAAAGTACCTTCATTATCAGTGATATATTTTCCACCACAAACAAGTCGAAGCATTTTGATATTTGAAGTTTTCTTAACCGCTTTTCCGCAAATCAAACAAGGCTCGCCCTTGTCATAATCGCACTTGTCTTCCCATTCATCGTGGTCTTTTGTTTTTACATCTTTATAAAGTTTCATCATTTTCTTTTCCTTGTGCTATATCGCCCTAGCACCGGGCTGTTTTGTTCCTTACATTTACAAATATAAACTACTTTAGAAAAAAAGTCAATAGGTTTTTAATAAAAATATGTTATTTTTTTTATTACATCACATTCAATTCATTCTTAATTATCTGTATTTCTTCTGGAGTACAATCACCCATATCGTTTTTTCCAAAATCTTCATAAGCGTTCACAATCTCGACATCTACACCCAATGAAGATAATTCTAACCCATATTTTCTAGCCTTCTTTTGCGCCTCTATTTCGTTATCGAACAGAATGAAAACTTTTTTAAATCTATCGGCTATTATCCCTATTTGTTCCTGAGTGATACTCGTTCCAAAACTACAGATAGCGTTTCCGTCAAATCTTAATACATCAAAAGCACCCTCAGTTAGAATTACCTTATCTGATTTACAATTATCCAGATTGAATAAAGTAGATTTTACATCAATTATGCTTTCATTTATGGAGAGATTTTTATATCTTGGTATTTTCAATTCATCTAATTTATTTTTGGGTAAAATACTTCTGGCAGTCCAACTCACAATCTGACCATTTAAGATTAAAGGAATAATGATTCTGTATTTCCAATCGCCTGCAACCCCACCACCAACTATATTATATTTTTTATTCAAGTAACTAGGATTAAAATTTCTTTTCTTCAAATATTTCCGTTCTATTGAAGTGAAAGTATCGGTTGGTAATTTTAATTTATTTACTGTTTTCTTTTCTTCTTTTAATTCCTTTAATTGAATCACCCTAGTTTCATATTCAGGAATAATCTCATTTAGTTCATATTTAGATAGATTCAGAATTTTTGACAGTGTTTCTTTGAGAGGGTGAAAACCGCAGGCAAAGCAGGTACAATAGTTTTCAATAGGATTGAATCCTAGTTTATAGGAACTTCCACCGCAATAGATGCATTTTGTATTTATCCAACCTCTGTTTGTTTTTGTGGAGTAGTCTATTTTATAATCTGTGAAAAGTTTCTGAAAGTTCATATTTATAATTATTACTTTATTTATACTATGAGAGTGGAAAGGAACTATATCACAAGTTCCTTTTATTTTTTTTATTATTTATTAGAAATTTTCTTTGCTAAATATAAAAAAGGAGTATCGCATAAAGCAATTAAAGTTTCTATGATACAAGTTGACACCGCTATCATCAATAATTCTGAAATGGAATACATACCCAAAAAAGCTAAAAATGTAAAAAAGAAATTTTCCAAGCAATTGCAAAAAATAGTTGAAATATTATTTCTCAACCACATCTTTTTTCCTTTGAATTTTTTATGAAGAAAATCATAAATAAAAACATCAGAATAATTAGCAATAATTAGCATTAAAATGCTGGATATTGTAATTCTTGGTGTCAAACTTAAAACAACTTTTAACGCATTGTGAGTCAAATCAAATTCATTAGGTATAAATATTGGAGTTATGATTGAAAACAAAATGAAAAATAATCCGCCTAATGCTGAAATCAGAACTCCTTTTTTAGCGTCTTCTTGGCTATAACATTCCCTTAGAATATCAGTAACTAGAAAATTAGAAGCAAAAAGCACATTTCCTAAAGTAGCTGAAACTCCAAAAATAGTTACGCATTTTGTTACCTGTATTTCAGCCAAAACAGTAGCTATTCCAATCCAAGCAAACAAACCAGATTTTCCTATTATTTTCTTAATCAGTAAAATCAAACTGAAAAACAAAACAATCTCAACAAATAACATAATCTCATTCATCTGAGACCTCCTAGATTATTTTTATTGTGGGAGTTAGGACAACCACAATGTTCACAAATTAAAATAATTTATCTTCACTAAACCCAATATGATATAAATTTAAATCTCTTTTCTTACCGGGTAAAGTATCTACCATACAGGCTCCTATTTTCTGATAAAATACATTTGATTCATTATCAACTGGGCATTTGAGTTGAATTGGCTTAGGTACTTCATTTATTAAGTTTCTAGCAATACCTTTATTTCTATAATTATCATCTACACATATTTCATATATAGTGCTGATATTATCTTTTCTTCGGTGATAATTACAGAAACCTACAATACTATTATCAATAACTGCTACTAATAGAGTTTCTTTTTTACAATGCTCAATTAAAGCAGGTCGTAACACAAATCCGATTTCTCTAGTGTGTTTATCAGCGATATTTTTTTATAGCGTCTATATCATCTAAAGTTGCTAATCTTACCATATAGGTTCATACTCCTTATCAAAATATTGGCTTAATTTTTTCCATTCACAATAATCGTGTCTTTTCACTATTGAATTTTCAGCTAAACATATTTCTTCATTTCTAAGACAATTATATTGTTGAAGTCTATGACCATCAAATCTTGATGGTCTAGCAAATCTTGCACCATTTGTCCAAGAACTACTATCAACGCTATCGAAAGGCATAAACTGCAAATCCGGAAGACTTGTAAAAGCAAGCCCGTGAACCTTACAATTATTTCTATGAGCTTCTTCGATAAACCAAGGAAAATATTTATACAATTCACGAGAACTACCACCAACAGTAACATCACCTAAAGCAACATAACTTTTCTGCTTCACAAGCTCTTTATAATAATCAACTCCACGCCATTTATGAAAAACATAGATTGGGTCTTTTCCTGTTATATCCTGAAGTTGATGCAAACAATCTTGATAGATATTGAATCCGTATATCCCTTCTATATCAAGTTCCAAGAACAAATCAATATTATTCTTTCTAATATGTTCAGCATATTCTTTACAATATTTCATTGGTTCAAAATTATTTTTTTTGTTTTTAGCATTCATAACAGTGAAAGCACCTGAATCTAATAATACGCTTTTGCACATCGGATAATATTTTTCAACATTATTAAAATTGTAAGCAAAAGATTGAAGTATGTGAGTTCCATTTAATAATTCTTCAAAATCATTCTGCTGATTCAAATTTGAATTCAATACGGTAGACAAATATAATCTCATTTCAACAATCCTTCGAAATCTTCTTTATTCAATTTTTGTTCACTAAATTTTCCACCTTTAGTTTCAACATATAATCCTATATCAACATCAGAGTGAAAATCAATTAAATTTGAATCACTAAACCCATAATTTTTAAGGTTCAAACCCGTTCCTTTTACAAATTCTTCTAATGAAATTTCTGTAACACAATGATTAGTAGAAGTTCCAATAAGAATCACTTTCTTAATTGTTTCTTCATTACATCTGACATAATATATAGGAATTTCAGGTATTTCAAAACCTTCATACTTCAACTGTTGGAGTGCATTATAAGTACATTCCCCGTCAATAATATAATTCTTATCTCCAACCTTCCCGATAGCGATAGGAAATAAAAACCCATCTTCAATAATTGAATCTCTGATTCTTTGAATCTCCAAATCAGAATGTTTCTTTAATTTACTAGGAAACCAATTCACATCATCTAACGACATCGTGATTCCTGTAGTGCATTTAATTCTTATCTTTTCCATATTATATATTATAGGAACTGAAAATATTTTTATTCCTTGAAATCCTTTACATCTTTATAATTATTCAGTTTTTGCATTTTATGTACAATCTCCAAAAATCTTTTTTCAAAATCTTTATCCTTTATTGACTGAGTGTAAAACCAATGCAGGCAATCGTGGCTCTGGGGGTTCAAAGGAATAAAATTTTCACGATTCAAATCAGTGTAAAAATGACTATCCAAATTTAAATGATGAAGATTAAATCTATTGCTTAATTTATTTCCTGTAAAATAATCGGTATTTATCACCTTTTTCTTTTTGCCGTTTTTCAATGTTTTTTCACCTGAAAAATAAAAACTCATTCTAAAAGATTTCCATATTGTAGTTTCACGGAATAAATCTTTTGTTTCTTTATCAAGATATTTTCCTTTCAGACTTTCGATAAACTGTTTTTCTTTTTCTAATTTTTCTTTTTTCTTTTCTTCCCTAGTCATAGTTCTTTTCCCGAAATCGCTTTATAAATAAATTTCCAATCTTGGGGTATTTATCCTCTACTATTGTTCCGTCAAAATCTACCGCTATTATCATTCATTTATTCCTTAAAAAAATAAAAGAATAGACTATTAAATTAGTCTATTCTTTGTAAGTCATATAATCACCTAATTATCCGTCGAAACAGGTTGGGTGGCGTAATACTTCTTTTTTCGGTTAGATTTCAAACTGTCTTCAAAATCTTCCCATTTCTTTTCAACTCTCTTATTCAATTCATCTTCAAGATTGTTATCTTCGATGTATTGGATAAGTTCATCTCTAGTCATTGTTTCCCCGAACTTTTCTTTATATTTCTCTTTATATTCTTTTTTCGACTGAATAAAAGCAAACATATTATCAGCGTCAGTTCCTTCATCATCAACATATTTTGAATCTAGGAACTTATTCAACCATTCATTTTCTTCCAAAAATAATTTCAATTCTTTCTTGTCAGGAACTCCGCTTCCGTTCCATTGAATTGCTTTTGCTTTTGTATTCAATTCGCCTTTTAGAGTTCTCAAGTCAAACAGATAATCAACTGAAGTTCCTATAGAATCCATACCGTAATCATACAGAAAACTAAAGAAACATTCCCTGAATGGTCTAGGTGTCTTTGATTTTGTTGTTTTTGCTTTCACTACCACGCCAACTGGAGTATTTGATTTTTCAATCTTTTTAGCGGTAGCAAGCCAAATAACAGAATGAGCGTAGAAGTCTAATGCCTTACCGCCAGCCCTAGAAAACTTCTCAAAACTGAACATATCTACATTATCACGAACCTGAGAAATAATAATTACAAGGATATTTTTATCTTCAATTTTTGAACATAACTGAGGGAAAAATTCCTGAGATAAATATTTAGGCTTTCCCATTCCGTAAGTTCCTTTCATTTCCTTGTCATTTTCTATACATTTAATTCTTTCTTCTGCTCTTTTATCCTGTTCTTCAGAAGTCAAAGCATCCAATGAATCTAAAACATAAATTCCAAATTGATTACCTTTCAATTTATCTGCGAATTTACTTATATTATAAAATGCTTCTTCCACCGTTGTAGAATGAACTGGATTTTCAGGCATAATATCAAATCCGTAAAGTGATTGAGTGTCAAAGCTATAACCACTTTCGCAATCATCGTATACCCACTTGAAGTCCTTACCTAGATTGTGATAAGACCAAGCAATGAACTCGTTAGACAAAAAAGTCTTTCCAGCACTTTTATCACCAACTATATTTATAAATCTTCCACTTGGAGAGCCTTCTACACCCTTATTCCCACCAATTACCATATCGAACAATTTACAACCAGTTTTGAAATAAATAGTATTCATTTTTTCACCACCATTATAATTCATACCTGTTACCACGCTTAGCGATAATTTTTTCAATTCTTGAGGGGTCAACATACATAACTCCATTCGTTCCAAATGTTCTAGCACCTGAATCTTCATCTTTAATTAGAATATATGCTTGAGATATGCTTATATTCATTTTCTCTGATAGTTGCTTAACGGTAAGCCAATTTTCAGGCGCTTTTTCTTTGGTAAGTTCAATCCACTTTAAGAATTTTTCTTTATCAAATTCTTTAGTTTTATTCTTTTCATCTTCATAAATAAATCCATATTTCTTACCCGAAATATAAAGACCCATTTTGGTAATTTTAATTCCTTCTTCTTCACATTTTCTCATCAATTCTGAAATATGTATCATCACCATCACCTTTTTTAATATTATCTGTAGGATAATATTTTTTCATCCTACAGATAATTTACATTTAATCACCTGCTTTTACGCATTTATCCCACACATCGCAATCATCGCAATCATCAAATTCATCAGTATCTTTTCCGAACTTATGACCGAACGGACATTCACCGCAATTTTTATTGCAAGATTTTTTAGTTTCTTCAGGCTTTTCTTTATCTTCATCGTTATCAACAGGTTTTGATTTCTTTATAGACTTTTCTTCATCGTCATCTTCATCCTGTTCTTTAGAAGATTTTTTTGAAACTTCATCATCTTCATTTTCTTCGTCATCATTTTCTACAGTTTTAGATTTCTTTTCAGATTTTTCATCTTCTTCATCAACACCATAGAAAATCTTTTCAACTTCTTCATAAGTCGGAATTTCCATAATTTCATCAAATGAAATCGCCTGTTTCAAAACTTCTTTACTCAAAGGCTCTTCCCTATCCTCAAAACTGAAGGATTTAAATTCCTTATATTTACGACCAGCGAATGAAACTTCACTTGCACGGAACTTAATTTCTTTTCCTTCGTCTTCATCAGCAAAATCAATGAATCCACCGTCTTCATCATCCCTTGCTTCATCAATCAATTCTTTCTCAAACAAGAAATGAGAAGTTTCAAAAACCTTTACTTTTCCTTCATCTCTCAAATCCTGAATATTATAGAAAACTCTACGCTGAGCTTTAAGTGCTTTAGATTCTTCTTCTTTACCCTGCTTGTTCAGAACCGCCATCTGTTCACAAATCGGACAAGGTTTTCCGTAAGTGTTCTTCAAACATAGAACACTCGCTTCAGTAGGACCAACTCCACGATGAACGAAAATATCCATAACATAATCTTTATCGCCAATTTCAAATTCTCCACGCTTTACAAGCGGATGATTCTTTGTTTTGATTACATAAGGAATGATGTTTATGCGATTTCTTCCTTCAACTGGAGAGAAAAAGGAAATTTCTCCATCAACTTTTTTCCAATTCATAACACCTTTTTTTGAACCTGCTCCAGAATCTTTTGTTTCATAAGACTGCTGATAGCGTTTCATCATTGTTGATTTTTTGTTCATCATAATATAACTCCTATTTATTAAGATTTTTTCTTGCTTCCATAGATGCTTGGTTGCTTGAGTCTTTTCTTTCATTTGAATTTACAGTTGAAAAATAACCTGCACAATAAAGTTTAACAAGGTTATCCAATTCGCTTCTTCTAGTTTCCATTGCTGAAACTGCAACAGATAATCTAGCGTAAATTTCCTCAGCCTCTCTAAGTTCTGATTTTGCTTTTTGAACTTCTTTATCCATAACAAGATAAGAAGAAATTAGCGATTCAGTAACTTTTTCGCCTGATTCCGCTTTTTCTTTCCTAATTCTAATATTCGCCTCAGATGTTATAAGTTCAAGATTATCTTTCTGTTTTGAAACATTAGATTTAGCAATTGCTTGTGCTTCAGAATAATAAGCATATCTACCACTATGAGATAGACATTCTTCATCAAGTCTAAACTTATTGATTTTCAAATCATTATGAAAATCATTTTCATCTTGTTTGGCCATTGTTTCTGCTTTTGTCATATATCCTCCATATATATTATTATAGGAACTAAAAATAATTTTTTACAAAATATAAATTATTTTTTAATCTTCAAGCATATCCGAACGGTCAAGAATTGCTACCGTAATTGCAAATTTTCCATTCTTATATGTATCAGCATTACTGAACGCTTGCATAGTTGCTACAATTTCAGGTGATGGACTACCTTTTAAAATGCAAGCGTTACAATAACCCATAACCGATTGTCTTACTTTTTCAGCATCACTCAAGTCAATTTTACTTAATAAATTCATTAAAGTTGATAAACTAGACTTCTTAATCAATGCTCTGCAAAATTCAATAGTTTCAGGATTATCTTCACTATCTGCATTAGAGTTCAAAACATCCAGCATATCTTCTTTATTTTCAAGATAAAGAACTTTTGCCAGCAATTTCAACGCTTTACGACTTCCACCTTTTGCTAATTCAACAATTCTTTCATAGATTTCTGCATCAAGTTTAATTTTTTCACTTCTTGCAGTTCTTTTGAGAAGATATACCATATCTTCATCTTTCAAAGGTTTTACCACAATTTCTGAACATCTTGTTTTCAATGGTGCTATCAATTTTTCAGGATTGGTAGTGCATAAAAAGAAATAAACCGTTTCAGGAACTTCTTCCAATGCTTTAAGAAGTGCGTTTTGTCCTGCATTAGTTATCATATGCATTTCATCAAGAATCCATACAAGTGCTTTTCCATCGCTAGGGTTATATCTCATCTGTTCCAATATTTCCCTAGCCGTATCAATTCCACGATTTTCAGCAGAATTGATTTCACGAATACTCAATTCACCTGCTCCAACTTCTTTTGCTACAATCCTTGCTAGTGTTGTTTTTCCGCAACCCGCTGGACCAGTGAAAAGAAATACGTGAGAACCATTCTCAAGTTCTGATTTAAGGCTTTTTATTGTCGTTTCCATTCCGACAATTTCATCAAAACTATTTGGACGATATTTTCTGTAAAGTTCCATATTTAAACCTCGTTAAAATAATCCTATAATTATATTATAGGAATAAGAATCTGAATTATCTGTCATCACCTGAACCGTGAAGAACTCCACGCTCTTTTCTTGAGATAAGTTTATCAAGATTACCTTATAATTCAGTCATCTCTATATTTCCTTAATTTTTCCAGTTCTTTTTAATTCTATTAAAGACTTCTTCTGCCGAAAGATAACCAAGTACATCATCTTTTTCTTTTTTCTTTTCTTTTTTGGTCATCAAGCCCTTAATCTCCAATAAATCTTTTTCTCTACCATAACTATAATCGTGCTCTATAACAGAACATTCCTTAAACTGACTGTTCGGATATACAATATGATACCCTCTAAACAATTCAGAGAACTCAAAAGGGATTTCTGCTTTTTCAAGCATATTTTTAAGTTTTAATATTTCGTTATATTTATTCATTCACCCTCCTTTGGAGGTTCGATTTCTTTCCAAGCATAAACCATATCCTTACCTGCTTTAAGTCCTGATAAAAAGGCTTCTATTGCTTTCTGCCCGTGGAATTCTTTCGTACTATAACCACTATTAGTGCGTACCCATTCTTCTGCTTTTTCTTCATCTGTCATTGTTATCTCTTCATCGAAGTTTAAACGAATCAATTCTTCTGCATAAGGCAGATTTTTTACCCATTCAATGAATGATTTTGACCATTCTGACAACTTATGGTTTTTTCTTTGCCTATACATATTCAGAACGTTCTCATAGTTCATTGTTACAGTTCGTTTCTGTAG
>Ga0256404_1010599_pt1 | contig 12681 bp, 12 predicted proteins | sample RumenRJG_01DNA_FD_185990 | JGI IMG/M metagenome (GOLD analysis project Ga0256404, IMG submission 185990) | Bovine rumen microbial communities from Lethbridge, Alberta, Canada - RJG_01 | ecosystem: Host-associated > Mammals > Digestive system > Stomach > Rumen | place: Canada: Alberta | collected...
ATATTAATATTAGAGACATTTGACGCTGTATTAGTATTATTATTACTTACTGAAGCGCTATTCTGCACCTTATTAACAGACGTAGACGGTTTACTGATTGATGTCCCAGAATCTACACTATTGTTATTTACCTTTGTTCTAGGAGTAAAGCTTCTATTAGACTTTTGTGTTGTTGTAGAACCCGATACTTTCGTTAAAGTATTCTCATTAACCTTATATCTAGGTGTAAACGTAGACGCCTTATTATTTGATGTTTCATTTGTATCTGTAGACGATGTGACTATAACTTTAGGAGCAACAACAGCATCCTTTTTTCCTTTTGCCCCATTATTCTGTGATACTAAGGCTTTTTCATTTTTCTTAGTCTTCGCTTTCGCTACGTTTTTAGTAATGGTATGCGTAGAAATATCTTTTTTATCATCACTATTACCAACAGTACCTAACAAACTTAAAGTTAAAATAATGCCAATGCTAGTTGCCAACACTATACATGTTATAAGGATTATTTTCTTCATGACGATACCTCCTTTCAAAATATACAGGTGGGTATATCTGAGACATACCCACCCATATTACTTAATGTTCTATCTTCTATTTTTATACATCTCTATAATCTGAGAAGCTTGATAGCTAGATATATTGTGATAATCATCTACTCCATAATGCACCCTTGTATAGTTATTCATAGCCTCGTTAGTTGAGCCATGTTCTTCCATTAGCTTATTTAGGAACGCCAACTGCTTCTGTGTCATAGGCTTCACATTACGATTGGTATTAGATACCGTATTAGTAGTGGCCTTTTCTTGTGAGTCATCAAGGACAACATTGCCATCCTCAACATCCTGCGTAAAATGATTAGATAGCCCAGCAACGTTAAGAACAGCGTCAACCAAAGCTCTCTTCTTAGCCATCTTAATCAGGGTGTTTGCCACATTATAGGCATCATTATTGGCATATTGCTTCTCACGTGAGTTGCAAATACCAACACCTTCTCCCTTTACCACTCCTGCCTCATCAAGAAGCGTAACCTTGACTTCATATGAGAAGTAGGCATCATCATAATTCTCAACACGATGAGTCAAGCTGGTACGAGATATAAGACCAAGATAATTCATAATCTTCTCAGCTCCAGACTTTAGAAGAGATGGCTTGCTACAGCGTGGTATAACGCCATAATCCACTCTCTCAACAAGCTCCTCGTCTATAAACTGCTTCATATTCATAAAGAACCTCTTGGTTTCTTCTATACTGCCTCCTTTTGAGATAAAGGATGTTACAGTCTGCATCTCAGGAACAAAATCCGTTGCAGTTGCGTCAAACATAAGGTTACGCGGGATATCTCTTTCAATAGCCTCATAATCCTTTGTTTCTTCTAATGGCTCAAGCTCACTCATTTTGCCTTCCAATAATTCCTTAAGTTCTATCTGTTTCTTCATAATTATTACCTTCCTTTCTACTTAAATGTAAACCTACGACTTTTGGTGCTTCTTACATATTTCTCATACAAATCTGGTTCTTGCTTCTTCAAAGCCTTACTGTCTAACCTATCTGATACGACAGTCTTCCACGTAATTGTGTGCCCCATACAATTAGCCTTCTCATGGTCACCCATAAATTCCTTCAGATGATTAGTGGCCTCTTGCTTCTTAGCTTTGACATTATCTTCTTCAGTAGTAGCTTCAACGAATAAATCTATCCATTGAGTAGCCTCCTCTGGCAAGGCAATTTCTTCTTCAACACCACCAGTAAAGACTTCATCAAGAAACTTCTTAGAAGCATCACTACCATCTATCTCTGGTCTAATGTTGTTCTGAACCTTATGCCAAAAGTCCTTTTCAACTGCTACAAGCATACGCTGAACATCCTTATCTGCGTCAACCTCAAAAACACGAAAAGTATTGCCACCTATAAGAACAGCCACGTAAGCTTTTTCCACACCTGTAACAAAAAGATAGTGCTGTACTTGTGTCTGGTAATATGCAGGCACATCTTCTAGCCACTCATCACGCTTAAATTCAGAAGCGGTTTTTATTTCAAGAATAGCAGGATTGCCATCATCATCAGTTGTGACTCCATCCACATTAGCGAGCATAAATTCATATTCTGGATGCTGAAGGATTGCCTTAACCTCTACTACCTTCTTTCCAGTAATATCAGAAAAATGCTTCCTTAAAACAGGCTCTAAGATTGTTCCCCACTCCATAGCTTCATTTACTTCCACAGGCTTATCACTCTGATTAGTCTTATCAAGCCAAAGGTCAATAGCTGAAGTCCACTTATTTATACCAAGAATACTGGAAATGTCACTACCGCCTAAGCCTTTTCTTCTCCACGCTAACCACTCCTCATGAGATAGACCTTCTGTTTTTACTAAAATATTTGCATTCATATTCTTATACCTCCTTTGATAAAGAAATAGCTGAGTCCGAAGACTCAGCCAACCTACTAATAATTTTGTATGATATTTTCTGAACTGTATCAGCAATAATCTTTATTTCCTCTTGGTTTTTAAGCCAACTTTGAATATAGCTTAAAGAGTATGCTGATGTGTCAATCCCAAGATGATTTGATACCACAAATGCAACAGATTCTGCAACGATTTCTCTTCTGTTTCTAGGGATATCAGTATCTGGATTCATTTGAAAGTCATAGGCATGTGCCAGTTCGTGAAGCAGGGTTTTGACTTTCTGCCTGCAATCCAAATCTGACCTTACTGATATTGCCAATGAGTCTAAATTATAGCTCCCTTTGGATAGAGATAGTGTTTCTTCTACTTCTCTAATGGAGAAGTCTCTACCGAACACATCACGTAAATTGTCATAGATTTCAGTATCAGAGGATGTGTTTCCCTTTAGGCCTCTAACTAACACAGGAAGATTATCGTCATCGCCCACTGTATCCATAATGTCAAATACATTACTAACACGAAAACCAAGTATCTTCTCCTTCACCTCCTTCTCTGCCTCTTTATCTTGGTATTCATACTTATTATCAGGCTCTTTGAATACTTCCACCTTCTTGATACAAGGTGCTATTATTCTAATAGCCTTTGCACCCTTCTTGACGTGTCTTCCCAGCTTATTCCATGCGCTGTACCCTTTTACATAGCTAGCATTATGATTTTGCATAAATATTAATAGTGTGTTACGATATGAGTAGGTATAAAATTTAGCTTGAAATTCCAAGAATTTCAGCCAGTCCTCATTAGTATTGATGTTCTTAAGACCTTCATCAATCTTTTGTAGGGCTGTTTTTATTTTTTCTATATTACTCATACTCTTCCTCCTTTCTTTGACGGTTAATAATAAATGTCCAATTACCAATACGGATACTCTTAAATGTAGTAACCTGCTTACGATGAACAGCGAAAGAGCCTTTTCTTATGATATGCTGTAGTATTTCTTCAGCATCAGTATCAGTTGTTAGTTCAACAAGCGAACCATCATCTAGCAACATAAATACTTGCTCTCCATCAGCTAGGTAATCAGCAACCTTATTAAATTTGACCTTCTTCATTTCTTTTGAAAGCATGTTTTCATCTCCTTTCCTTAAAATCCTTATTTTTCTAACAATCTCTGTCAAGTCTTTAATAATGCCTTGCCAGTCTTTACTTATTTTCCAATAGAAACTAGCAATAACTAAAGCCTTTAGAATTGATATAACAATTCCATCAATCAATAAGCACCACTCCCTTCTTAAAAAAGACAAAAAAATAAGACCTACTAGGTCTGGCTACGCAAGACGTATCACATCTTCTTCTCTATAATAACGATAAACGTTATCACTAAGAACTTCCTCTGGGCTAACCTCTGCCGAATTAACTTCTTTAACCAAATCCCTTAGATACCTAACATCTGTATCAAATGAGACGGGCACAAGGAGTGTCTCATGGATTGAACTTGGCAAGATAAAGCAGTCACAACCAATCTTATCAGTAAATTCCTTCAGAACACCATCATAAAGGATAACCGATGCTCCATGATGCTTTGCAACGTTAGAACATACATAAATAGGCATAGTATCAACATCAGATATACACATATCATAAAACTCTCTGGCTATATCTGTATCCATCTTATCCGATATTATCTGCATTACGACAGAAGCCAGGGATTCTATCTTACCTCTAAACAGACGCTCAGTATTCTCTAATGCTATACCATAAAGCTCCTCTTCAGTAATATCCCACTTATCAAAAATACGATTCCTTATAGTTACGACTGCCTGCTCACTACCATCGTCAGATACAAGAACAGTATAAAGAACAGCTAGGTCTTCACATACAAGTCTATGAGGTGCTTTTTCTAATAACTCGCTATTCTTATCAGCATTAACAAGCTTAATGCATATTCTGTCCCTACAACGCTCGTATTTGATGACGGAATCAATATCAAAGTTCTCCTTGACCTTAGTCTTCTCATAAGTATCTAATATCTCGTCAACGAGACATCCTAAATCCTCGCCTTTCTCATACCTCGCATAGTAGCTCTCGAGATAGATTGTAGGAGAAATATTCACGCTCCTACTACTAATGATAAGACCAGTAAGATGAGTGTCATTGTTCTTTACCATGTCACGAACGCTAACCTCATAGCTATTTCCTAGACGTACCTCAACTTCTCTCTTTACTGCCTCTGCAAATGTGTTAATACTTGTGTTCATCATAATGATACCTCCAAAATTATTATTCTTTGTTTCTTTGTTAATTGTTACATTTGAATTCTTATTCATAGTTTTAGTCTCCTTTCGTTTACCGATCCCTTTGGTTTCTTATGCTTCTCAACCATCTGAAAAAGTCTATAATCGTCTGCAAAACATTGAGAACGCAATTTGCTACGAATTGTCTATGACGGTATAAAAGCGTCAGAACAATTACAATACATAAAAACTTAATCATATTCCTCTTCCTCCTTTCTAAAGTTTCGTTGTCCCTGCTCCTTTCTAATTCAGGGCACAAAAACGAAGCCTTTTTACGACTTGCTCAGGTCGGTTATTATCTTCTTGGATTAAATCGTGGGTTGTTTTTTAATAGCTCTTCTACTTCTGGCGTTAGTTCAGGCATAGGAATATGCTTCCACGTATAACCCTTTACTACATTGTTTACCGTAGACCAAGGAATATTATACCTCTTTGATAGTTCCATTATGGATGTGCTATATAAATGGTATTCATACCTTAGTATATTTACCATATTTCTGTTTAGCTTACTTCTGGGGTTCTTTTCTCCAGTAGCTCTACCCTTATGATGTCCTCTCGCATAAGCTCTTCTAATATTTTCTGGATGTGACGTCCACTCTAGATTATCAGCAGATGGATTCATTGGGTTAGAGTCTTTATGGTCTACGTCTGATAAATTATTGGGATTGGGAATAAAGCATTTTGCAACCAGTCTATGTACCGTCACATTTGTTCTTTTTCCTTTAATCCCTGCCGTAAAGCTTGCATATCCACTAGAATTGGGTCTGATAGATATAGGGTTACCATTTTTCCCATAAACTTTTCCTTCGCTAGTTATGGTATATACCGCTCCATTTATTTCTACCTGTTTTGTAAGAATCTCTTTTTCCATATCTTCTTTCCTCCTTTCTCTAATGATGTCTTACAATTTATAATATACAGGTGGCTTCTCACTTTTCGCTAAAAGTGACGGTGATTTTTTACATAAAAAAACTGTATAGGTTATTAACCTATACAGCGTTATCTTCTTTCTCAGATGGGAGTGGGGTTTCTAACGAAAGACACCTTTTTATGATAAGGACTTACTCCTCTCAGAAAATTTGTATAATTTTTGCTATATACTGGCAAAATGTAGTTATATGCTACACTTTATTACTATAAACACATGATAAATTCTTTATTGTTCATACAAAGTGCCTGCAATGAATATTGCTAAATTCTTTTCGTCCTCTGTATGATTTGACTTTTCATAACATTCATTTATAGTATCTATAATACCAACCATATTCGTCGTATCTTCATGACTTTTACTCTTAATGTTATGTAGCCAGTCCAAATAAACATCTTTTGCTGACTCTTCCCCTTTAATTACCATAAACAAACAATCAATAATATCTAATTTTTCCATTTCTGACCTCCATAAATAATCGTAATCCTTCACAGCTACATCTCTATTATAATGTTGTAATGATGTTAAGTAAATAATAACTCATACGAATCCTGAACTATAACACAGTACTTCCCAATATATATGTAACCTATACAACGGTCTGTACTGTGTCAGAAGGATGGGACATCGAACTGTCTATTTCTGAATCACTTCATCATACATCAATTTATTATCCAATTACTTCAAATAGAACTGTTTCTATTTCACTCTTCATTTCATTTATTTCATCAAGTATTCTTGCTTGTTCGTCTAATTTCTCTCCTACAAGATTTATTATTTTTATTTGTTCATTTAAATAAAACATGTTAAATCAAAAAATTTCAATTCTTCTGGAATGAAATCTTCAAAAGCAATATCTTGGCTTTCTTTTCTAAACACATGTCATCAAACATAGACTTATGTTCAAAAATATCGTCAATCAATTTCTGTTCCTCGTCTGTTACTGTTGCTAAATACTGAAACCACTCGTCTCCTGTTCTTCTCTCCATTTGATTCCTCCTTAAATCAATATGCGCATATAATCATCGAATACTCCAAAGGATGCTATCAACTTTCTTTATGTTCGATATTGATTTATAATCTGGTAACACAGCATCAAATTCCTTTATACACTCTCTTCCTTTTTCAGAATCTAAAAAGCTTTTATACCAATTCTCAATATCCTCATAAAGAACCACTGCATTCTGTAGTTTTTCTTCCTTTGATGTTCCAGTCAGATTTATATTAAGGTTTTGAACAACATATCTATCCCATATAGGTTTTTCCGAACATATTGTAGCTAGCATTTTGCTAGAAAACGATGGCTCTATGTTACCCGTTTTTTCAAAAAGATATGTAATAATGCTTTCAAAAGACGGATTATCCTTTTTTACCCTTTCAAAGTAGTTATAATAGCATTTTCTCCAATCTTCATTTCTTCTAACAATATAAAAACCGTTAAAAGTACGCTGAAACTCATTATCTATGGCTACATTTGTCCTATTAACCTGTTCCATAATATACGAATATTTGTCTAGGCCCATACTCGTTGCCAAACGTTCTTGAAATACTTTCCGTACATCAAAATCTATATCTTCAAATGCCTTATGTTCACTCTGATTTCTTTTAGTTACTTTGATTGTTCCGCCAAATGTATCCCATCTTCCATATTCTGATTTGTCAGGTTCATTATTCATTTATTGTCTCCCCTTGCTACCCATTGACTTACTAGAATAAATTGTCTAGTGGCTCCCAGCTTTCATCCGACATCTCTTCATGATATTCTGTATTATTAATGTATAGGTCTTCATCAATATCACGTACAAATCCAAATTCGATATTATGCTTTTCAGAATACTGCTTGAATGCGTTAAATTTATTTTCTACTTGCACATCAATATTCTTGCTATGTCCTTTTACCTCTCCACCTTTTGTCTCGATAATCCAAGTCGTGCCATCTTTCATTTGTACAATATAATCTGGATAAAAAAGCCACTGTTTCATAAGTCCATCAAGATATATGATGGAAAAATACTGTTGTCCTGTGTCTCCATTTTTATATACCCAGTCAATTATATCGTCCTTCTTCTCACAATATCTTTCAAATAGTCGTTCTGGCGTACTTCGAGTTTTATCTGTTATAAATTCATTTGTATAATTCTTATATGCGTTCAGCCGCAGTAACATCTGCTTTTTTACTTCGCTAAACTTATATATTTCCATTTCAGGAATATGAAATGGTGCAGTCTTAGGGTTAACATTAAATGAAATTTGATTACTTTCCATTTGACTTGTAACCGTCTTAAAATCATATTTTAGTTTCTTAGAATTGTTAATTACAAATGCATAGAAGTCAGAGTTGTCTAATGCAACAAACTTATATTTTTGCCCTTTGCCTTTACTAAACATTCTTCTCAAAATATTTTTTACCTTTTGAGATTGCATACCAGTTGCTCTTTTTATTTCATCAACTGCGTGCAACAAATATATTCCATGAGTATGAGTATTTACTTCTGTTTTTATGCTTACATTGTTCTTATTCAAGCCTTCTGACAATGCATCTGTTGTTCTAAAAACACCTTTTAAAATTTTGCTATCTACTTCATGTTCAAAATTATATCCACTCGATTCAAGATTTGATTTGTTAATATTCTTATCATCACCTAGGCTATACTTTTCTTTAAAGAACGCATATACCTTCTCTAATGTTTCTCTCTCTCCCAGTCCATCAAAGTCAAGGTTTCTTAATTCCTTCGTTAACTCAAAATCCTTCACTTCGTCTTTAGCAAATAGTCTTCTAACTTGATATGCTTTATCCATCTCAGACAATAGTCCCATTTTATACTGGCTATCTAATGTATAGATATAGCAATAGTCTAGAATATCCAAACCATAGTGCTTTCTTTCTGGCATTCTTCTTATTCGTCCTATGGTTTGTATTTGGAAATCCTCGCTACCACCTTCACGAAGTTTAACGAGTATTTTTGCACGTGGACAATCCCATCCTGTTGATATCGCTTGTTTCATCAATAGAAAGCCTTGCTGACCATCGTTTTCTGTCAAGCCCTCGATATTCTTTTTATCATTACTCATCCAGATTGAAACCATACCATTATCATATGTATAGCCCATATCATTTAGCTTTTCTTCTACCGCCTCTATTGTTTCAGGCTGGCCCATAGGAAACTGTATTAAAACAAGAGGTCTTATTTTAACAGACATATACTCATACATCGAAAGTATTTCTTTTCTTTTTTTATCTGCTAATTCCAAAAGATAATCATAATCATTGGATATTTCTTTGTTTTCATCAACTCCCTCGTTAACATAAATAGCACGAGATATAAGACCTGCATTGATGACCTCATCCTCTGTAATCTCATAGAATTCGTTACGTGATACTTTCTTTGCTGTTGCTGAAACACGAATAATATTTTTGGGAGCAAATGCATTGATGATATCATCAGCTTTCTTCGTATTATTCATATGCTCTTCATCAATTATTACAATAAAGCGCATTCCTTCCTTATGTGCATTTGCAATTACTTCAAAAAGATTTGCTCTTTCACTATCCCTTAGAGCAGTATTACCCTTCTTTGTTACAAGTTCCCAGTTGACGAACGTAACACTTCCACCATCAAATCCCATTGTCATAGAATAGTGTAATGCTCGTGTATCGATATGTGGTGCTATTGCGTCCATACTATCTTTGCTTTGTTGTTCTAAGTCTCCCTTGCCAGGACACAACCAAATAAACGCCGTCTTGCCACCAGTATTCTTTAAATACTCGTCAACATACTTAATAAGGATAACTGTTTTACCCGCTCCAGTAGGTGCTTTAACAGTAATTACTTGTTTGCTATTGTTTTCAGTTGTCTTATCTAGCAAATACTCGACACAATTATTCTGAAATTCATAATCCTTTAATCCATTTACCATATTTCGCCAGCCTCCCTAAGCTCAAAATCAAAATAACAATCAGGTATTATATGTGAATCTATGTTATCTAAGAGCTTTTCTTGTGATGATGATAGTAATACGTCTTGATTTATAAAAACTGCTTTTAATTCATCATACTTACCATAATTCTTTTCAAACTCGTCCATCATATCATCATCCATAATAACAACATATTTCTCGTTATCTACTTTAACGCCATATTGAAGTTGAATCATTTCGATTATATGCTCTAGCAAATCATATGATAGATTCTCACTATCTTTTTTTACAAAATCAGTTTTATAGTATACTAGGTTAGTCTCAAAACCGTTATGTCTTTTACCTTTTTTGTCTGTGTACCCTAAAATTGTCTTTTTTATTCTTTCGTATGTAATCTTCTCACATATATCGTTTTCATTATTAGTACACAGTATAAATCTTCTATGTCCACTATCTTTATCATTCTGTTCTAATACCGCCTGTCCTGTAGTTCCAGAACCAGCAAAAAAATCTAACACTAAAGCATCCTTCTTTTCGACAAATTCTAATAATTGTTTTATTAACCCTACTGGTTTTGAGTATTGAAAAACCGTCGCTCCGTTAAACATATTTTTAATATCTGCAGCTGCATTCGCATTTAAAACTGAACTGATTATATTTTTATATGGAGCGGATTTGTTAATAGGTTTTCCCTCATTATCCACGTTCAGATATATCTTATATCTGACTGCCCAACCATTTTCTTTTTTTGTTGAACGAGATATATTTATGAAACCATTTTCAATTCCCCATTGAACTTTCTCTTTACTCCATTTCCATGTCCAACCATCGTTAGCAAATCTTTTACGTCCATTGGGATATACTTCATCTCCATTGGGTGCAATAATCCCGTAATTTAGCGAATCACTATATCTAACACTTCCTCTATCTAGAGAATCATAATAGAATGGTCCACGTTCTTCATAATATTCATCCTTGAATCTATATCTACTAAGTTCAAACGCTTCTCGATTCTTTGCAAAAATCTTATTAATCTTTTGTTCATTTTTTACATATACCAGAATATATTCCGTTATATTTGCTATGCCACGAGCGTCAGATGCTCCCGTTTTTTTCTGCCATATAATATTTGAAACAAAGCAATTCTCACCAAATATTTCATCACACATTAGCTTTAGTGGATACATTTCATTATCGTCTATGCTTACAAAAAGGACACCTAGTTCAGACAACAGTTTCCTAGCGAACTTGATACGTGCTTCCATAAAAGACAACCACTTACTATTCTTATATGCATCAATCTTTTCAACGTAAGAATCATTATATCTAAAATCTTTATTTCCAGTATTATACGGCGGGTCGATATATATGACATCTATCTTTCCTTTATGTGTCTTCTCAAGTAGCTTCAAAGAATGTAAATTATCTCCCTCTAAAAGAAAGTTATACTGCTCGCTACCTTCATCACCTATAATTTCCTTATCCTTCACCTCTGTAAACACAGGAATATTATTTTTCATCATAACATCAACATTCTCTTCATGCTCTTCCCATACGAGCCCATATTTCTTTGATGTTAATTCTTTTTCTATCTGATTAAATGCAATAAGAGATTCATCATCATTGTGCTGTTTCTTTAGCTTTTCTAAGAATGCTATCATCTGTTCTCTTTTAATCTTTGATAAATTAGACATTTTATTTGCCTCTTTTCTATTAAACATCCTAAATTTCACAACAAAAACACATTACCACAATTCACCTGCTTCTCTAAGCTCAAAATCAAAATAACAATCAGGTATTATATGTGAATCTATATTATCTAATAGTTTTTCTTGTGGAGATGAGAGTAGTACATCTTGACTTATAAAAACTGCTTTTAATTCATCGTACTTATTATAGTTCTTTTCAAAAGCATCCATTTCATCATCATTCATAATAACGACATATTTCTTATTATCTACTTTAACGCCATATTGAAGTTGAATCATTTCGATTATATGCTCTAGCAAATCATATGATAGATTCTCACTATCTTTTTTTACAAAATCAGTTTTATAGTATTTGAGATTTGCAGGTATACCCTTAGAATATTCACTGCCATCTTTTCTTTCGCCAGTTATAACCGTTTTTATACGTTGATATGTTACTTCTTCACAAATGTTATTCTCATTATTTGTGCATAAGATAAAATTTCTATTGCCATTATCTTCTATATTAAGTTCCATTACAGCTTGTGCGGTAGTTCCAGAACCAGCAAAAAAATCTAGAACCATACTATCTTTCTGAGATGCAATTTCTAATACACGTTTTATCAATCTAATAGGTTTGGGATTATTTAAAGCTACTTTCCCCATTATTCTCTTTAAATCCCTTGCCCCTTCTTGATTATGCCCTACTTCCTCATTTTCCCACCATGTATCTGGAGTTCTTCCAGATTGTACTTCTGATAAAAATCTTTTTTTTCTGGGAAATGAAGTTCCATTTTTCCCAAACCAAATTCTATTATCGTCAATAAGTTCCTTCATATTGTTCTCTGAATAAACCCAGTGTTTACCTTCTGGAACATTAAAAATTTTTCCAGTTGGACCTATTACATCATAATTTCCATTCGTTCTTGTCTCATTGGCAACTAGGTCTCCTGATTGCCAAGGACCTCGAATATCATTGTCTATATTTTTATAACGTGCATTCATTTTTTCTGTCCTGTCCAACAGATTTATTTTAACCTCGGTTATTTCTTTTGCATACACAAGTATATAATCGTGTTTTACCGAAAAGTATTTTGCATCATTTTTAATACTATGTATTTTCTCCCACACGCAGGTTGATACTCTATTTGTTTCTCCAAAAACACTATCACATATTAGTTTTAAATTGGCATATTCATTGTCATCGATACTTATAAAAAAAAGACCTTTCTTAGATAGAAGCTTCTGTGCCACTTGAAGTCTTTCGCTCATAAAGGAACACCATTTACTGTGTATATAATTATCATTTGAATCGATTCTTAAATCATCATATACAAAATCGTTTTTACCTCCAGTATTATACGGCGGGTCGATATATATGACATCTATCTTTCCTTTATGTGTCTTCTCAAGTAGCTTCAAAGAATGTAAATTATCTCCCTCTAAAAG
>Ga0256404_1010600_pt1 | contig 12676 bp, 13 predicted proteins | sample RumenRJG_01DNA_FD_185990 | JGI IMG/M metagenome (GOLD analysis project Ga0256404, IMG submission 185990) | Bovine rumen microbial communities from Lethbridge, Alberta, Canada - RJG_01 | ecosystem: Host-associated > Mammals > Digestive system > Stomach > Rumen | place: Canada: Alberta | collected...
ACTGGGATGTAATTTCTTCCTTTAAGAAACTCTGTATATTTATTGAGTGCTGCCTGAGGCCGTCCACTTTGGTCTTTTGTATTCACATCATCAAAATCTCTGTCATTTGTTATTTGTTTAAGCTTTTCCTCAAACTCTGCTAATGTTTCATAACGAAAGAGATTGCCAACATCAGCATTTGGTAATTTTGAATCTAACCACCATTCTAATACATCAATAGCATGACTAATATAATCTGGATTCTTTGAACGAATTCCGCCATTATTTGCCCATTCTGTAAATTCTTCTTTTAACATATTTTCTCCTTACTCCGCATACTTCTTAAAATTCTCAGCCTGTTCAAATACTTCGTTGTAAACTTCATTTCTTGGGACTGGAGGATATCCATTATCATCAAGAAGAATCATTAAATCGGCTTCCATTTCAGCTTTTACATCAATTCTCTGGTCCCAGTCAGTATATTTTGTCTTATCATCAACAAGAGCTTTAACTTTCTTTGCAAGGTCTTTCATCTTGTCATCTGGATATTGATTTTCAAAATGGAATTTCTGTGCACAGCTTACAAGAATATCATAGAAAGCTTTTTCTTCAAAACTAATTCCAAGTTCTTTAAAGTGTTCTTTGTCTTTCTGAATATTATTAAGTAATTCGTTCAACTGCTTTGTAACTTCATCAAGAACCTGTACAGTAAAATCATCAAGGTGGCGGTTATTGTATTCTTCAACCAGCTTCTTCATTCGCTCGCTGAATTCCATTGCCTTGATTTTGTTTGTTCTCTTATAATCTGCAATTACTTGCTGTAAAAGTTGCTGTAAGATTTTGATTTTTGTATTCGGCAGCTGGATTGCATTTATCTTTTCAAGATATTCTGGAGTAAAAATATCAAAGTTTACATTTTTTCCAACCTGGAATAATTCTTCTACACCATCGGCTTTTATTGCTTCGTTTATCAACTGTGCAACATGATAATTCATTGTTGTGATGTCAGGAGCGTCGCCTTTTGTAAGCTTGAACAAAATTGAACGAATCGCAATGTAGAAGTTGATTTTATCTTTATCACTCTTAGAAATCTTCTCACTTGAAGAACAAAGATTAAATGCCTTCTTCATTCTGCGTACAGCATCCATAAAACGCTTTTCTAATTCTTCACTTGCCTGAACAAACTCAACAGCTTTATTCAAACATTCAAGCTGCTTAAGCGGGCTTCCATTGTAATAATCAGAAGCATCAAACTCATTGAACATTGCATCCAGAACACTGATCTGGTCTTTTACAATTGCAACGGCTTTATCTGTATCTTCAAATTCTTCGTTGTCATCGCCAGTATATTTCTTAAGGGCTTCATTCATTGCCCGTTTGATTCCAATGTAGTCTACAATCAAACCGCGGTCTTTTCCTTTGTAAGTTCTGTTTACACGGCTGATTGTCTGAATCAAAGTGTGTTTCTGCAGTGGCTTGTAGATGTAGATTGTATCAAGAGACGGAACATCAAAGCCTGTAATCCACATATCAACGACAATCGCAATCTTAAAGTTTGATTCTACTTTCTTAAACTGGCGGTCCAGTTCTCTTCTGTATTCATGATTTCCAAGAAGTTCAAAAAGACCTTTTGTATCTTTTGCCTTGTTTTCAGTCATTACCATTTTGATTTTTTCGATTGGCTTATAATCTTTGTCGCCCCCTTCGACATGCTCAGGGAGCGCACGAGGAACATTCCATTCAGGACGTAATTCTACAATCTTCTGCCAGAGCTTATAGGCAATCTCTCTGTTGGAACAGACAAACATTGCTTTGCCTTCAACGGTTGCTCCCTCTCGAACTCTTGTTTCATAGTGATTAATAAAATCCTGGGCAACTTCTGCAACTACATCATCATCACCAATAATTGCATCAAGATTAGCGACTGCCTTTTTACTTGCGGCAATCTGAGCTTCATTTGCTCCTTCATCCTCGCACTGAGCGTAATACTCTTCTATCTCGTGGACTTTCTTCTGATCCAAAATTACCTTAGCGGCACGGCCTTCATAAACAAGGTTTACTGTAATTCCATCAGCAACAGATTCTTTCATTGTGTAGGATTCAACAACATCACCAAAGACCTGAGCCATTTGGTCAATTGGAGTTCCTGTAAAGCCGACATAAGTTGCATTGGGAAGTGAATCATGCAGATACTTTGCAAAGCCGTATTTGTGTTCAACGCCGTTATCTGTAATTACAGTTTTTTCTTCAAGATTATTCTGACTGCGGTGAGCTTTGTCACTTATACAGATAATATTTGAACGCTCAGAAAGAAGCTTTATATCCTCACAGAATTTTTGAATTGTAGTAAGGAATATACCGCCGCTTTTTCTGTCTTCAAGTTTTTCTTTCAAGAGCGCACGGCTCTCAATACATTCAATATTTTCATCACCAATATAGTTTTTACTTTCAACAAATATTTTACTAAGCTGTGCATCCAGATCTGTTCGGTCGGTAATTACAACGATTGTCGGACTGTTCAATTTGCGGGACTTCATCAAAAGCCTGCTCAAGAAAACCATTGTGTAGCTTTTACCGCAGCCTGTAGCGCCAAAGTAAATACCGCCTTTACCATTTCCCTTAGGACGAATTGCAGAGACAATGCTTTTATACAAAGATTCAGCGGCGAAGAACTGAGGATAACGGCAGACAATTTTTGTTTCCTTATCGCCACGAACAGAGTTCGAAGAATCCGGAAAGTAAACAAAATCCTTTATAACTTTTACAAGCCTGTCTTTGCGGAATAGTCCTTTTACCATTGTGATAAGAGAAGAGATTCCATCAACTTCCTTGTCTGTACTTTCAACTTTACGCCAGGCATAAAAATATTCATAAGGGCTAAAGAGCGAGCCAATCTTATTATTGGCCCCGTCGCTGATTACAACAAAAGCATTGTATTTGAAAAGTTCCGGGATATCGCGGCGGTAGCGGATTGTAATCTGTTTATAAGCATCTTCAATAGTTGTGTTTTCTTTGATTGCCGACTTAAATTCAAGCACCACAAGCGGAAGCCCGTTTACATAAACAATACCGTCTGGAATACGAAACTGCTCCCGCCCCTGAATCTCAACCTGATTCACAATTTCAAAAAAGTTTCGTTCTGGTTCTTCAAAATCAATAAGCTGAATAAAAAGGTCTTTCTGGCTTTTGTCTTCCCTACGGAAAGTAAAACCGTTGCAGATTAAATCAAGCATACGTTTGTTTGCATCGTAATCAGAACCGCTTATATTTTTGAGCTGGATAATAATAGAAGCAATTTCACTTTCAGACAGAAAATCCGTAGCATATCTATGGCGCAAAAAAGTCGCAAGCAGTTCAGGCAAGAGAACGTCAGTCTTTTGGCGGTGAATATCCTGACCAGTCTGGTGAGTATATCCTTCGTTTTCAAAGAGCTCCATTATCGAAAGTTCAAGACTGTGTTCGGTGAATTGCATCGATTCATTTTCCTGATGATAATTAAGATGCTAATAATTCTGTATAATTATCTTTTTGTGACCATGGAATTACATTTATGCCATAATTAGCAAATGCATCATTTATCTGAGAAGAAATAGATTTCTCCGAATCATTTAGTAATGCATATAATATAGATTCGGATGGTCGCTCATCTTTAGTATCTAGCCATTTAAAAACAAGATTCAATGAGTTTTCCCTAGATGGATTTGTTACAGTCTGAACAAGTCTTTCCGAATACTTCTTAGATTTTGGAATACTAAAATCAAACATATTATCAAATCCTGATTTACCAGGGAATTTTGCCTTTTGAACATAACGGATATCATTTGAATCAAACCAGTTAACAACATCATCAAAAAATAAGTTTTGTAGTTGTGGTTTTGAAAGATAAAATAAATCATTAACAGCAAGCATTGCTTGAATTAAATCATGTTTTTTCTGAGGAAAATTATCAATTGTTGTTTTTACGATTATTTGATTATCATCCAATGAGACGCCAAAACCTTTAATCGTAGTATTTAAAATTTCTTTACGCCGTTGAGAATCCAAAGCACATCCAGATGAAATTAAATCATTAATTATATATCCATCATCTGTAAGAACAATATTATTGTTTTCTTTTTTTGCATATATTTGTAAACAATCATTATGTCTATCTAAATATGGTGTTGTTATTTCAGACCAAGTATCATTTATAAGTCTAGTTGAGGTATTGTCTTTTAGCCATTTAAAATAATTATCAATGAGGGCATCTATTTCTTTTTTTGTCATATAAACAAGTCCTCCTCAATTATCGGTTTATTAACAATATTACAATAATTCATAAACTTTTCTAAAAAGTCATTTATGTCCTTACAATCAATAAATTCCTCTGGCAGAGGATATGCATATTTGTCTCCAAATCCTTCTTTATATATATGTAAATGATTGCCTGTCACAACTTTACCATCAGGATTTCTATGAGGGGCAGGATTTAAAGATAGTGTACAATAAAGTTCGCAATTTGGGGTAGAAAAAAGCCATTGAAAATTCCAAAATGTTGGTTACCACAATAACAAAAGGAAAAGACAATGGCCAAGAAGAACGATACTACATTTTTCGAAAATAAACTACTGGATTTTGTAACAGCAAAAGATCCAATGCTGGAAATGCTCCAATGGGTAATGGACAAGTTCATGGAAATTGAAGTTAGTCACAGGACAGGAGCCGAAAAAGGGATTCATGCGGAAAGTCGAACCGGCTACAGATGCGGCTACAGAATCCGCCGTTTTGATACAAGGCTCGGAACCGTTTATCTTTCAGTTCCCAAAATACGGCAGGGAGGTTACATTCCGTTCTTCGTGACGGAGAAGAAACGGAGTGAACAGGCACTCATTCAGGTCGTGCAGGAATGCTGGCTGAACGGAGTTTCTACACGCAAGATTGAGAACATTGCGAAACGGCTTGGCATAGAAAGCCTGAGCGCCTCGGAGGTCAGCGAGATAAACAGCGGCCTTGACGAGATGGTCGAAGAGTTTCGATCAAGAAAACTTGATGCTGAATATCCTGTAATCTGGGCAGATGCTCTTTATGAAAAGATTCGTGATAACCACAGGATTGCCAGCAAGGCCGTGATGGTGATAAAGGCTGTAAATCTTGAGGGGCAGCAGGAAATTCTTGCCGTGGAGCCTATGGAAAATGAATCTGAGGAAACTTATTCAGCTCTTTTCAGAAAGCTTCAGGAACGCGGCCTTGAGAAAGTATGGCTTTGTGTCTCCGATGCGCACAAAGGCCTGCAGGCCGCAATACGCAGCACCTTGCCTGGAACCACCTGGCAGAGATGTAAGGTGCACTTCATGCGGAATATACTTGCATATGTCCCGCAGAAAGATAAGGAGAAAGTTGCCGCAAAGCTGAAGCTAATCTGGAAAGCACCGGACGAAAAGTCGGCAAGGGTAATGAAGGATGATTTCTGCGAGGAATATGAAAAATCATTTCCAAGGGCAGTGGAATGCCTTGAAGAAGGATTTGAAGATTCTGTTCAGTTCTATGCATTCGAGGAGCTGGACAGCAGGAAGATTTCAAGCACAAATACGCTTGAAAGACTTAACAGGGAAATCCGCAGGCGGTCAGCTGTTGTAGGCATTTTTCCTTCAACGGATTCTTATATCAGACTGATAACAAGCTATCTGCTTGAATATTCAGAGGACTGGCAGACAGAGCGTTGCTACATAAATGCCGGCTCAATAAAACTTCAAAAGGAGATCCTGTTTAACGCAGCATGATGGATTTGTGGCCTTTTTCAGAAACGAAATTGCGAACTAAATTTGACATAATCGATTTAAATCTAATCTAAGAAGTATAATCACACCTCTTGCCCTATTTTGAAATGTATTTTTTGAAAGACTTATATGAGAACGTGTGATATCTAAGATAAAATCTTCATTTTTGTCGGCAGACGTCAATTGAATATTAAGTCTTCCACCAAGCGTCGGATATTTAAACTTTTGTGCTCCAACATAATTCTTTTCAAGATTGAGAAGATATTCAATTTCATATTGGGGCAGTTCGGCAGACATATCAATATTATATCAGATAAAGAGTGATTTGTTTAGCATTTTTTATTAGGCTTTATTTGTTCGAAATTGTGAGTATATCCTTCGTTTTCAAAGAGCTCCATTATTGAAAGTTCTAGACTGTGTTCTATGAATTGCATATTCCTACTCCGTTATTTTTTTAATTGCTTTTTATAGATTCTATTCGCTCGCATTTTCTCCTGGAATTATCTCATTTTTACAAATAGCATCTAATGGAAGAATTTCAATTTTAGTCTCATTACTAATATCTAGAAAAATTATTTCATTTTCAAGTTTTTGAGATACAAAACTTTTAGCAATTATTCTATCTCCATATATAACAACTCCAACAATATCTTCTCGATCATTAATTTTATAAAAAGCAGTTTGTTTTTCTGCTGATTTTTCTCCAAGTGTAAGTGAAATTGAAATAAGAATGAATGTAATAAATAATAAAAAGAGTGTTTTTTCTCCTAAAAAATTCCCAATCAATCTCAAATTCATTGCATAATCAATTTCATCACATTCTTTTTTTAAATCTTCATAATCACTTCTTTTCTCAAATCGTGACCGTTTTATTTGATTGTAGAAAAAAGAAAAAACAAATAATAGTAATAAAATAATTAAAACAAGATTATAAATATTCCTAATATTACATAAAATAACATTCGCTAATAATGTCAAAAAATTAATTTCAATAAAAAAATAATTGATAATTTGTCTTGTTAGTAAATTCTTATTTCTATATTTCTTAAACAGGGGAGAAAAAATATTCGACAAAAATGCTTCGATACCATATATACATATAAAGATAAGCATAATCTTTATGAAATTATTACAAACATTTCTACCATCAATCTGTATAACAGAAAAAGGAATATCATAATATTTGGCATATCCCATTTCAATACAATAAGTTATTAAAAATGCATATAATGGAATAAGAAAGACAATAAAAGTACTATCATTAAAAAATTTATCTAGAAATTTTTCTTCTGTATTTGATTTACTTTGTAAATTTTCATTCTCCATACCTATTCTCCTAATAAATATTTGTTACACTATAAATTAAAACTATTTTTTTTAGTCCTTATGATTATTATACCTCAGTTTTTATTTCAATCTCCCCTTATTTTCAATACTCTTTAATTCTCTAAGAGTTTCAATGTAAGCCTTTTCTACAGAAGAAAGTGTTTTTACCTAATATTTTCTGTATTCGCCTTCGGCTTTTTCCATAGCTTTTTTATGGCTAATTTTACCAGCTCCTTCCAAAACATCTTCGCCAACAGAATGAATTGTGAGGTCTAGCTGTTCAACATAATCACTCATGTGCATTACGTTATGCAACAGATTCAACTGATTTAGGATTATAGTCCGCGCTTGTCGCATACAAATCCAGAACCTGCCGATACATAACTTTTTCAGAAGAACGAATATCGCGGATTCGAGCCAAAAGCTCTTTCCAATAGTCGCCGCCACCAGCTTCTTTCAGCCGTTCATCGTCCATAGTAAAGCCTTTGCGGATATATTCGTTCAGCCGCTTTGTTGCCCACTGACGGAATTGAGTTCTCCTCAAAGACTTAACCCTATACCCAACCGAAATTATTACATCAAGGTTGTAGTAATTTGTAGGCTTGGTAGAAAAATCGGAATTTCCGATTTTTCTCACTACGTTTTCTTTTTCAAGATCGCCCTCTTCAAAAATATTCAGAATATGCTCATTTATAGTTGAACGAGATTTTTCAAAAAGAGAAGCCATATCGTCAATAGTAAGCCAGACAGTTTCTCCTTCAAATCTGACATCTACTGAAACTTTGTCATCTGAGGTCTTAAAAATTACAATTTCGCCAGTTTTATTTTCTGCCATTTTCATCCTCTTTTTTTTAGGAGGGGGAAGTCTCCCCCTCGCTCGCACTTCGTTGCTCGCTACCCCTTCTAGCGGGGATACCCCGCAACGCCCTCAAGGATAAACCTTGAAAATTAACTATTATTTGTTCCTTCTATTTTTTCCCATAATTTATCCGCTATAGATTTTTCCAAAATTTTATGTTCTCCATTAGAACATATATTCTCATCACAAAGCATCTCTGTATGAGGAGAGTGATCTACTGATGTATAAATCTTTGGCATGACACAGTCACTATCATATTCTTTCATTTTTTTTATAAATTTAAACGAACGAGAATCATCTGAACATATTATTTTTGCCTTTGAAAGAATACTTAATGCAATTATATGTGGATCATCAAAATCAGGATCTGATTCTTTATCGTTTATTTCTTTTTCTTTAGTATTTACTAAATCATTGTCAATAAAATGAATCTTATTAAATTTCCTCAACTCCAACATTAAAGGTACATATGACTTTTGTTTTTCAACAATTTCTTTTGTATATAGTTTTCCTCCTAGAATTATTTTTGCTCTACTATACAGCAACCATTTTAAAACAGGTCTAAAATCATCATGCTTTGAGTTTTTTGAGGAGAATACACATGGAATTACATTAGCATCAACAATCATACACATTTTTATATTTCCATCAATTTTATTGCTTCATCCATAAAAAATGAACGATAATCTGATATATCATTCTCATCATATTTTCCATCATCTTTTATAGGAATAATTTGCAATAAATTGTGGTGGGAATCATTTTGAGAAAAATAAACTTGCGCAGGAACTTTTTCTTCGTCATCTTTTTCGCAATAGCGGAATCGATCTATTATATAATCACTGTGTGTTTCAATTATGTAAATTGTATTCTTTTTTATTTTAGACATTTTATATAGAAATTGACCAAACGCTGCTTGAGCTTTTGGATGCAAATGTACTTCGGGTTGTTGAATTAACATTATTTGTGTTGTCGAAAAAAGTATATCAACAATTATAGGAAGTATTTGTGAAACACCATAGCCCACAGAAGCAATTCTAAATTCATTTTTGCCTTTTCTAACTTTCAATTCAAAAGGCGCAATCTCCTTATCACCAAAAACAGATGTAATCACATCATCAAACATACCACTCTCAACACCAAAAGTTCTAAGAGCATCCATAGCTTTACTTTTTGCTTTTATTGCATCACGAATAATATAAGGCGTCTGTGAGCCTTCAGCATTATAAGACACTTTTGTGCCTATATAAATATTTTGTGGTTTGGCTCGAATTGGCGCAACATACATGTAATCCTTTATATTCATTAAAATACTTTCACTATTCTGCTTCTTAAATATATTTTTAATCTCATTGTTTTGACTAAGTAAAAATTGCAAACAATAATTAAGAGGCATATTTGTTGGGAATTCATTCGGCAAATAATTTTCTTTTTCCTTTTTAAATTGTTTAGATTCAACAATGTTCAATATCTCGGAAACTTCTGTATAGGTTAGATTAACATTTCTTAATATTTTGTAAGAAACTTTTGATGTTAATAAATCTTTTGAAACAACAAATAAAATTCTATTTACAAATAAAATTTGCTGTTGCAATTTTGGTAATCCATTATCATTAGAAAAACACATTATATTTAAAGATTTTGAAGAATCAAAAATAACACCTAAAGAAAAAAAATCTCTTGTATGTTCTGCAGAAAGCATGTCTTCAAAAGTTCCTAACTCAAAATCATCCATTGCTAATTCCCCATTCATCCAGAATCTTATATCTGACATTAAGGATATAGCCTTGATTATTGAAGATTTACCAGTACTATTTTCTCCTACAAGAAAATTTACTTTCTTTAAATTAATTATTTGATTTTGCAATCCACGAAAATTATCGATGTAATATTTCATCATATTTCTCCTATAATAATTATATTTTGCTTATGCGAGAAATTACTAACTGCTTTAAGTTTTGCAGTTTTGCAATTTCATTAAAATTATGTGAAAGCTGATTTTCTATCGGTTCACATTTCAAATTAAAATCTTCAATTATTTCTTTTTTAGGAATATCTAGTTGTATCATTCCAAGTATTCCTTGAGTTAGAAGCTGTTGTCCTGTTCCAATATGACGCTCAAAGAGATTCGCCTTTTTCAGAAGATAATATGCAAAAAACTGTTTTTCAGAAAATTTGTATTTTGCTTTTATTGCGTTATCACTTATCCAGCATTTAGATTTACATAAATATGTACTTCCACAATATGCACCAACACGACCAATTGCTATACAGTTTTCAGCATTTGTTTTGTCTGTGTAAGACATAATCCCATTTCCACCATAGACTGGTATTGAGCCAAGTTCTTCTGGTCTACTTTTTCCATTTGAAAAATCAATAATATCCTCGAATCTATTATTTCCATTATCAATAATATTTAGGAACATTTTTTCAAATAAACACTGTGCCGTCTTTTCCAGATTTTCATTTATCTTCTGCTTAAGCTGGATGCGTTTTGTGATGGTGTTGTAGGTGTTTACGATTTTTTTCTTGTTCTTTTAGGTCGGGAACTGGAAGCTCTACTCGGCACATTTCATCCCAATCAAAAATTTCGCGGACACTTCCGTGAGATTTATAGCGGGCATATCGGTCAAACTCTGGACGGCTGAACCACAACATAAGATATTCAGGCAGAAGTTTTGTTGTGTCTGTAATTTCGAAAACAGAATAAGAACTTGAAATAATGCAAACATCAGCTTCCTTCAAAAGCGCAATTGTAATTTTATCACCATTACGAGAAGTAACCGGGCCATAAGCAAACTGTCCCTTTTTGACAATTTTGTATGGTCTAAAATCTGTTCCGATTGTATTTGCAATAGATTCGATAAAACATTTTTCTATGCTTAACCCAAGCAAATGAGAAACTTTCAAATCAGAATTGCGGACATCAACAGGCTGTATATAATCCCCAAGTTTTTTATAATTTGCACTCATCTACTTTTCTTCCTCATCTTCCAAAAAAACAGAGGCCTTTGTATCTTCTGTAAGACCGATGCCGTCTCTTGCATTGAGTGGCGTAACGACTTTCTTTCCTGTTTTCTGCTCAAGTTCAATGCGGGCATTTTTTGCGATGCTTGCGCCGTCTACTGCATTCTTTACATGGTCGCTAAAATTTTTAGGGGCATTGGACTCAGAGATTTCTTTTGTAGAAAGTTCCGCCAGCATATTCAAGACAAGTTCCTTGTTTGTCATGTTATCGCGCAAGTTCTCTTTTTTAAGACCTTTGTATTCCTTGTACTCTTTTGCAGTTTTGCCTGCCCAAGTTTTGTAAATAATGTCGGTAAGAGTGGCAAACTGAACGCCCTCTTTTAAGCCGTACTTTTTCCATTCGTCAGTAAGGTCTTTGCGGATTTCGATTGATTTTAGCCGCTGGTTTATCCAGTTCTCAGAGTATCCCAAGGCTCGGTATTCTGCCAAAGCCCGCTGAATTCCCTGCTCAGGATCCTGCATTTCATCAAGCCTTTCTTTGGCTACCTGTGCCATCCACAATTTGAATGGTTCAGCTTTGGGAGACGGAATAGACTGAATGAGGCGGAAAAGCTGCTCTGTATTCATGCAGTCGGTCTTGTACATTTTACCGTCGGCAGATGGCATTTTCAGTTGGTTACAATCTGTAACCAACTGACTTCCTTCTTTTTTAAGGCGGTTTTTCAACACCTTCCAATAGTTATTTGGATTTGCACTTTCTGTCAAAACAGCAACTACATCCACGACCGAAAAATACCATTCCTCGCTTTCTTTATCCCAAAGGGTGCGGACTTTTTTATCTTCAAATAGTTTTATCTGTGTGTTTTCTGTCATTCAATCACCTCCCAGTGTCCGTTCTTGTCTGCGCCTACTCGTTTGAGTAAATTCATTTTTTCAAGTTTTCTAAGATTTACTCTGACTGTTTCGCGTGTCCGGTTTATCTTTTCTGCTAAATCATCATAGGTATAAGATGGGTTTTCTTTTAGAAAACTTATCAACTCAGCTTGTACTTTATTTACAGGCAGGTTTTTATCATTTACAGGCAGATTCTGCACCGAACTTTTTTGATTATCTCCGAACTTTTTTATGTATTCATCATAATCAATATGGGTGTAACGGTTTTTAAGTTCGTTGCTTTCGCCAAGCAGAATGTTGCGGAAAAACTTTTCAAGATATTCCGTATTCATATAAATGCCTTTCTGCATGTTTGTATAATTTGCGCGCACCAAGGCATTGCGGAAGTACCAGCTGTGTTTTTCAAAAGGCTCGTTGTTCACATTAAAGCCTAGCGAACGAAGATATTTGATTGTAAAAACCGCGGTTGTTCTTGTGTTACCATACGCCGCTCCGCGTCGTTTGCATGAGTGGAAATTATTGACGTTTGTGCCTTGCGGCACAAGCGCATCTCCAAACGGATGAATCTGCCACATGTTCGCAACAAATCGTGTAATATGCTTTACAGCATCTTCCTTTGAAAGTTTGGAATAGTCAAAGTTTTTTTCTGTTTCAAAATCATATTTCAGAGTTTCGTTAATAAGATCGGCATTGGCATACAAAACTGTGTCACCATTCAAAACCCATTCTTTTTTTGTGATGTTGTAGTCACGAAATTTTCCGGCTTTTACTTTATAAAATACGCCTTTGAATAAACGCTCGTGAATCGATAATAATTGATTAGGAGTAAAACTAAAAGATTTTTCAGAAAGCAGTTCTGTAATTCTAGTCGAGACTTTATCTGCTTCTTCTGTGT
>Ga0256404_1010602_pt1 | contig 12675 bp, 13 predicted proteins | sample RumenRJG_01DNA_FD_185990 | JGI IMG/M metagenome (GOLD analysis project Ga0256404, IMG submission 185990) | Bovine rumen microbial communities from Lethbridge, Alberta, Canada - RJG_01 | ecosystem: Host-associated > Mammals > Digestive system > Stomach > Rumen | place: Canada: Alberta | collected...
TAACTGGACTGCATATCATGATAAGGATACAAATCGGTATTTTGCAGAAATAATATATACCAGTCGCGAAGGTCGGGAGCAGTACAATTACGAAATCACACAGGAGATATATAATCGAATGGGTTTATGTGTATGGCAACGAAAGGTTTTTACTTATGAAAAATTGGTCATCAAAAAAAGGTTTTTATCTACACAATTGACTATGCCGATTGGACTGAAGCTTATAAGTTGGATGAGAACCTTACAACCAAAACTGCCACTGCATGGTATGTGATTTTCTGGGCGCTTGGACCGGAAGATACATACAACCATATTAATTTGAAGCCGGTGTTTGAATGATTCGATTATCAAACTGCCCATTAACGTTAGGTGATTGGTAGCTAATAAACCTCAGGGTACGGTCTATAACCCCTTACAAGCTGATTGAACAAACGATTGTTCTTGATGTATCTCACAAAGAGGAGTTCAATGATTTTGGAACAAACAAGTCCCGTACGATCCATCCTCACCGTGAGGATGAATCATAGAAAAATTGATGAGAATGATTTGGAGAAACATAAGTTAATGAACAGAGCATTCAATATTATAAAGAGCATACTGAATGGGGTTATCATATCAGGAATTATCATTTTCATGATCGGTTTGTACTATCTTATCATAAAGGCCGGCATTCCATATCAGGATCCGACTGAGGAACTTCGAATTCAGTACGCAATCAATATGGGTATCGGGGAAACGCTTATTGGAAATGGATTTTTAGTATTTATCCTGGGACTCATTGGAAGAATAACCGCATTTGTATTGGGGCGAAAGATACATAATCGAAAGAACATATGAAATATTTTGGAATGCCATTAGGTATGCTTATGAAGGAACTTGGGATTTATGAGTTTGTTCCTGCTATGTGTCATCTGGACTATACAATGAATGACATGGGTGGAACGTCTACGTTTGTGAGAAAATATACACTGGCATCAGGTGGACAGTACTGTGACTGCGGGTACAAGAAGAAATAATAGAAAATATCGGACGGGGAAATTTGTAATGGCGGACAAGATTCAGAAAGCATATAGGGCATCAAAGAACATATATGATGATGTGATCACTCAGGAAAGTATGAGACGGAAGAGGGATGCCTCTCTTTAGATGGTGTACGTTCATGTACCCGATACAAGGAAATAGAAGTGGATTTTCTGGATCAGAACTTCCAAAAACAGCATGGTAAGTATAGTGATTTTGTTGCACAGATAATACAGCATGAGATCGCACATTTCGAAGGCACGTTGATATGAATGAAAAAGGACTTAGCAAGGGAGAATTTACTTCTGTAGCTAATGCTAATGATGGTATCGAAAACAGTTCACGAAAGTACAACTGCTCAGCAGTTCTGCCTGTACACAGGGGAACTGCTTTTTTTATGTTTAAGTTATGGCGAAATAGTATTAAAAGAAGGTTAATGCGTTGCGTACGCAACACATATATGCGGATTTACATAGTATCATTTGTCCTGTTGATTGAGAGAACACTTTAGAAAACAGGGAGAACAAATATGCTTTATTGCAAAGAGACATGCCCGTGTCTTAATACATATTGTGATCTTTATCAAAATTGTGATGCATGTATGGAACGGCATCATTCGTCGGAACAGTATCCATTTACAGCTTGTGAGATATGTGAAAGAGAAGGCTGTGATAAAGCAGATCCGACAAAACAAAGGGCCTGAGAGAAAAGTAAATCGAAGGATTTAATAAGCTTATACGGCCAAAATCTATTATTTTAAGAGGATATGTAAAATGGAAAATCAGATGTTTTGTTATCAGTGTCAGGAAACGGCATGCGGTACAGGATGTACCAGAGCAGGTGTATGCGGAAAGACTGCAGATATTGCTTCAATGCAGGATTTACTTATTTATGTAACCAAGGGTCTTTCTCAGGTGACTACAGAACTGCGTAAAGAGGGAAAAGAGATTGATAAGAATGTAAACCACCTTGTCAGCCAAAATTTATTTACAACTATTACCAATGCAAACTATGATAAAACAGCTATCGTTACCCGAATTAAAGAAACTCTGAGAGTAAAGGAAAGCCTGCTTAGTGAGATTAAAAATAAAGAGCTTATGTCTGAAGCTGCTTTATGGAAAGGTGATGAAGCTGAATTTACTGCATTTGCTGCCTCAAATCGTGTTGGTGTTCTGGCTACGGAAAATGAAGATATCCGTTCCCTCCGTGAACTGATTACTTATGGACTTAAGGGACTTGCTGCATATTCAAAGCATGCCAACGCTCTTCTCAGGGACAATGCAGAAATTGATGCTTTTTTGCAGAAAGCCTTAAGCATGACTCTTGATGACAGTCTTTCCATGGAGGAGCTTGTGAAGCTTACCCTGGAAACAGGTAAATTTGGTGTAGATGGAATGGCACTTCTTGATGCTGCCAATACGGGAGCGTATGGAAATCCGGAGATCACCACAGTGAACATTGGTGTAAGAAACAATCCCGGCATTCTTATATCAGGACATGATCTTAAGGATCTGGAACAGCTTTTGGAACAGACGGCGGGAACAGGAGTAGATGTATATACACACTCTGAGATGCTTCCTGCACATTACTATCCGGCATTTAAAAAATACCCTCATTTTGCAGGAAATTATGGAAACGCCTGGTGGAAGCAAAGGGAAGAGTTTGAAGCCTTTAACGGTCCCATACTGATGACTACAAACTGTATAGTTCCTCCTTCAGAAAGCTATAAGAGCAGATTATGGACCACAGGTGCTGCAGGGTACCCGGGATGCCGTCATATAGACGGGAAGTATGGTGAAGTAAAGGATTTTTCCGAAATCATCAGGCAGGCTAAGAGCTGTGAAGCTCCAAAGGAAATTGAGACAGGAAGCATAGTAGGTGGCTTTGCCCATGAGCAGGTATTTGCTCTTCAGGATAAAATAGTTGAGGCTGTAAAGTCAGGAGCTGTCAAAAAGTTTGTTGTCATGGCAGGCTGTGATGGCAGAATGAAATCAAGAAGCTACTATCAGGAATTTGCGTCAAGACTTCCACAGGATGCAGTGATCCTTACAGCCGGCTGTGCAAAGTACAAGTATAACAAGCTGAATCTGGGTGATATCAACGGAATCCCGAGAGTGCTTGATGCAGGGCAGTGTAATGACTCTTATTCTCTGGCTCTTATCGCTCTGAAGCTGAAGGAAGCCTTTGGCCTTGATGATATAAATGAGCTTCCTATAGTTTACAATATTTCCTGGTACGAGCAGAAGGCTGTTATCGTTCTTCTTGCACTTCTGTATCTTGGTGTTAAGAACATTCATTTGGGACCTACACTTCCGGCTTTTCTTTCACCAAATGTTGCAAAGGTACTTGCAGAAAACTTCGGAATAGCAGGAATCGGCAGTGTTGATGATGATATAAGGCTATTTTTCGGGGATAATGCTTAAGTGATAAATACTGCCTGATCATAGAGCGTAGTGCTTTTTGATGTTCTCATACAGAACATCAATCATTGGATGGATGGTGTTTCTGTGCCATGCCAGAGAAATATCCAGTTTTTCATCCAGTTCCAGATAGTGCATGCCTGGGTGTCTGATCCCCTGATACCAGCCGTCCAGAATAGCGACGCCCAGTCCGTTTTCTACAGCTGCAAAAACCGAATTTATATTCGGAACAGCAGTGAATCTGGGAACAAGCCGTTTACACCTGTTGAAGGTGAACTACCCGATGAATGATGAGAGCACTCTGTGATAAGCAGAGTGCTTTTTCTCATAATGAACTTCCAACAGTAACCAAACATTAATCAGTAATGGTTCAATCAATTTAGGCTTAATCAAATATGAAATATAACAGCAAAACATGAATATGATGAAAAAAAGGCGTTTGCTTGTTGAAAACTATTATAGGTGTAACTAAGGAGGATGGAGCACCAGATAGATACGTAATTCTTGAAGAAAAACTGTATATTCGCAGGGCAACTTCTGTTACATCTAAGGCAAATTTGTTTGTTTTCGGAGATGAAAATATTTATAAAACAAGAGATATTTCCGAGGAACAATTCATGTTCCTTAAAGATGACGTAAGTATAGTAATAGCACTTGGAAAGACAGGAAATGTGTTCTTCAGAGACCTGACTGAATGGACGGATTTTAACGTGTTAAATTCTTTTGGCAATTTCTCAATTGAGTTAATACAATTCCTTGACTCTAGCATAGAGTATATTCGTTTTAACCCAAATGAGACTGAATTGATTGTAAAGTTTAAAAAAGATGATATGCCGATTTCTATGCGTGGGATGCCTCAAGATCTATTTAAGAGTTTAAGTGTATATGCGCCGCGATATAAGTTTGCTGTTTCAGGAATATTTTGTCATCAAAAGCCGTTGGCGGATTTTGGAATTGGGAAAAGCCCTGAATTGGGAGATATGCTGCTTGTATATATCGAAGAAAACAAATATGCCGTAAAAAAATGTAATGCACTTCTTATGCAGGCAAAGAAAATTGATCGGATTCCTTATATTATTCATTTGCCTGAAACTCATCAGCTTAAATTATATGAAGATCGGCCTACTTTTAAGCTTGCTAGAGCAGGTTTTTATATGTAAAAATGCACCGGGGAAGGTTTTTGACATTTAACATTTCCCTCGATATTCTCTTGGTGACATTCCGAATTTCTCCCTGAAGATTTTATGGAAGTAGCTGGTATTTTCATAGCCTACCGTAAAGCTGATATCCATGATGGAGAGACTTGTGTTCTCCAGAAGAAAAGCCGCAGTCTTCATACGCTTTTGAATGAGAAGATCCTTAAAGGTCATGCCGGTATTTTTCTTTATGATACGGCTCATAGTGTAGATATCTATGCTGTTCTTTTCGATAAAAACGGAAAGGGCAGCATTTTTGTATTCTGTCTCGATGTAGTTCAGAAGCCTGATGATGAGGTTTTGTTCATAGGAGTTTTCCGGTACGCGAATGTTTACCGCCTGCTCAACCAGATGATCAAAAAGCAGCGTCATACTCTGCTGTGCAAGATTTCTCGTATAAGCCGGATTGTTAAGCATTATCCAGATGAGGTTTTCCATGAGATTCTGAACCGGAAGCAAGTCCCGCACAGGGAAGTACAGATAGTTTCCACCCATGTCATGATCCGTGAGACAGCTTACCAGAAAGTCACGGAGAAGATTGTTCTCACCGGACAGTCTGGGCAGGACATCATCAAAAAACTGAGGCCGGATCATGAAGTTGACAGCGATGTCGTCATTTCCTGCAGGGAGTATCTCCTGGGTTGCATGCTGATTCATAAACAGAAGATCTCCTTCCATGAGGGTGATGGGCTGGTCGTCTATTAAGTGCTTAGTGCTGCCCTGACACATGTAAACGAACTCTATGTAGTTGTGTGAATGCTTTGGGAAATGCACGAACCTTGTGTGTGGGCGAATGTCTATAAGCTTGCCGTTGTCGAGTACTCTTGCGGAATCTATAACTGTATTTTTATCACCTTTTTCCGGCGCATAGTAAAGAGAGCGGTCAATGTTTTTGTGACCGCTCAGCAGTTCATTTTCTTCATGGGTGAGTTGTGATAGTATGTTTAGTAGTTGTTGGTTCATTTCTGAAAGATCCTATTATAATAAAGGTGTTTTCTCCGGGGAAATATATACTACCGGTGTATTATAGCGAGAGTAGAGAAATGAGTCAAAACGAAGAAAGAATATATAGCAGGAGATAGATCAACTGATGATATTTGTGGTATTGCATTGATGATCCTTCTTCTTAATACGAATATCTTTTTTGCTACAATTGTTCTTTTTATATACTGTATCATGGTCCTGTGCTGGGACCTTTATGTACGATTTCAACTTCCGTTGCAGTGGGATTTCTTGGGTTAATATGCCTGATATCCCCAAGACTGTACGGAGTGATTGCATCCAGGAAAATAAAAAATAAGTCGAATGAGGAGGATTTATAAGATGACATCAAAGATCATGTTTCTGGGTCTGGGAGTAGTGCCACAGTCTCTGATAGACATAGTTTTAAAAGAAAAACTATTTGTCCCGGAGGATATGATAGTGATAGATAAAAGCCAAAAAGCGCTTGATTTCTTCAGATCCCGTGGTGGCAAGGAAGAAAATATCATTCGCCGGACGATCGATAAAGATAATTATATGGAGATCTTTGACCACTTAAAGAGCGGTGACATTTTACTTGACCTGGCAAATGAAATTGATGATCTTGCCCTGACAAAGGAATGTACAAAAAGAGGAATTCATTTAATTACCACTTCTGATGGGTGGTTCCCAATTGATAGTCAGATCGATCTGCTATATGAAGATCATCTTCAGGAAACGCTTAAACTGGCGAGAGCTTATCCCAACTGTCCTACAACCATTTTGAATTTTGGAATAAACTCCGGTGTGATCAATGTTTTGATTAAGAAAGCCATGGCTGATATCGTAGAAGAGGACGATGCTCCTTTTGTTTCAGAAAAACGTGAATACTTAAGAAGGCTCATAAAAGAAGATAAATTTGCTCAATTGGCCAAGGAACTAAAGGTAACTTATCTGATTGAGTCTGACTATGATACTGCCGAAACGAACATCGTTGAGCCGAAGCCAAACACCTCTTACTCCACCTGGAATGCATTTGATTTCTATAGTGAAATGAACGATAGGGCTTCAATGATCGTTGGAACCGAAACAAGGTTATCAGAAGCACTGAAGAGAATGGGGGCAGATGTGGACGATATTTACGCATATGATCCGGACAGCAGACTGTTGAAGCTCAGGTTTCCCGGTAAGCTTTCAAAAGTAAAAGCTGTGATAAATGATCAGATTATTGAAGGTTGTGCTGATGATCACGAAGAACTTCATACCATCCGTGAGTATTTCTCTGTATGGAATGAAGATGGAGAACTGGAGTATGCGCCATCGGTTATGTTTGTGTATCTTCCCTGTGAAATAGCCAAAAAAACCGTTCTTTCAGATCAGGTCGATAAATACCACGTTATAGGCATGGATGAATTGATCTCCGGTGGCGAGGCCATTGGAATGCTTATTGAAGGGGAGAACTTTACCAGCAGATACATCGGAACCGAAGCCTATATTGGTGATGGATGTATAGGAACACCGTCTGCTTTCCTTGTGGCAGTTTCGATATTTGCTGCTTTGAAATACATTTTCAGGCATCCCGATGAAGGAATACTATATCCTGAGCAGCTGGATGCAGACGAGATTATTTCCTGTATTTCGCCCTATTTACCGGTGATATCAAAGGAATGCCGGCTTCTTGACTAAAAATGATCATAGAAACAGTTCGGCCTGCGCGATAGCTGTTGCAATTGCAAAAGACAGGTATTACAGAAGAGATGTAGTACCTGTCTTTTTTATTATCAGTAAGAGTCAAAACATCTTTAAGTTCTCAATATATCTTATCGTTGGAGTGTAAGAAGCTTAGATAATTATTACATATCGTCATCGAAAGTGTTGATGATATATTCATTAAACAAAGGTAGTGTGATCTTGAGATAACCATAATCATCTCCGCTTAGGATCATTTTTTTGATCAGACGGTTTCTATATGGGGTGTACTTATTGTTTATCACTTTTTATCACTTCAACGGCCATTTATCACTTTTTATCACTTTTGAGGAGATAGATGAACCGCAAATCACGACGTAATTTCTCTCAAAAACAGACCTTAAATCGCAAATTAGAACGGAATATAATAATCCCATAAATTGAGGTGCCGACATGTATAAAGCACGGAGTTTCGGCTCATGACTGATGGTGTTACATGCAAGATTGATCCGGTAATTATCAAGGCGCGTAAAAATGATTGCGGACATGAGCCTGGTTCTCACCGCGATTGATGAAGCAGAGGAATACCAATTCGGCATCGTACAACATGGTTATATGGAAGTAAGGAGATATGAGATGACAGTGGCAGAGAGATTTGATGCAGCGAAAGAACGCTACAGTGCAGTGGGGATTGATGTAGAAAAGGCGGTTGAAGAGGCTTCGAAGATAACATTATCCATGCACTGCTGGCAGGGGGATGATGTAGTTGGTTTTGATCAGAAGGGACCCCTTTCAGGAGGTATACAGACAACAGGAAACTATCCATACAGAGCACGTACACCGGAGGAGCTTTTTCAGGATATAGAGAAGGTTTTAAGTTACGTTCCCGGACAGCATCACAAGTTAAATCTTCATGCAAGCTATGCGATTTTTGAAGATGGTGAATGGGTAGACCGAAATAAAATCGAGCCTAAGCATTTTTCAAAGTGGGCAGAGCTAGCAAAGAAGAATGGCCTGGGACTTGATTTCAACCCTACTTTTTTCAGTCACCCTCTTGCAGAGAACGGAACACTTTCGTCTGAAAATGAAGAAGTACGTAAGTTCTGGATTCAGCACGGCATCCAGTCACTTAAGATTTCTGAATATCTCGCAACTGAGACCGGGATGCCTTGCCTCATGAATATCTGGATCCCGGATGGCTTTAAGGACATCCCGGCAGACAGGAAGGGCCCGAGAGCAAGACTCAAGGATTCACTGGATCAGATCCTCGCAACACCTTATGACAAGGACAAGGTTAAGGTTTCTGTAGAGTCCAAGGTATTCGGCATCGGAATGGAGTCAATGACTGTCGGTTCCCATGAGTTCTATATGAACTATGCTGCCCAAAACAACATTTACTGTCTCATCGATACAGGACATTTCCATCCGACTGAAAATGTTGCCGACAAGCTTTCATCTATGCTTCTTTTCAGCGACAAGGTTGCTCTTCATGTTTCGCGTCCGGTCCGCTGGGACTCTGATCATGTTGTACTGTTCAATGATGACCTGAGAGAGCTTGCAGAGGAAATAGTCAGAAATGATCCGAGCCGTTTCTTCATAGGAATGGATTACTTTGATGCTTCAATTAACAGAGTGTCAGCATGGACAAACGGAATGAGAAACATGGAGAAGGCGCTTCTTTATGCTTGCCTCACACCTAATGAGAAATTGAAGGAGCTTCAGGATGCCCGTAACTTCACAGAACTTATGAGTCTTCGTGAGAGAGTCAAGACATTACCATTTGGTGATGTCTGGGACTACTACTGCGAGAAGCAGGGAGTCCTTACAGAGGATGAGTGGTTTAAAGACTGCAGGAAATACGAGGATGAAGTTCTGTCAAAGAGAGGATGATCATAGCAAAAGGAAGCATAGAAGGTGTTTATCGCTTTCTTCTTAGTCTTGGCAGATAAAGAGAATTAGGTGAATATAGAGGTAATTGATAATGAAAGTATTGGATTCAAAACTTATAAATGATTTTACACGTATGTGTATGGATGGTTTCAATCAGGGATGGCATGAGAGAAACGGCGGAAACTTAAGTTACAGATTTAAGGACGAAGAGGTCACAGAGCTCGAGGAGGATTTTTCCTATGACAAGGAGTGGCATGAGCTGGGAACAGAGGTGCCTGAGCTTAAAAATCTTTACTTCATGGTAACGGGTTCTGGTAAGTATATGCGTAACATGCAGCTTGATCCTGCAGCAAATCTCTGCATCATCCGCCTTGATGAGACAGGTACAAAATATCAGATAGTCTGGGGACTTACAGATGGAGGCAAGCCGACTTCCGAGCTCCCTACACATCTTATGAATCTTGAAGTTTTAAAGAGAAGAGATGAGAACATAAGAGTCGTATACCACTGTCATCCGACTAATGTTATCGCCCTCACTTATGTGCTGCCGTTGAACGACAGAGTTTTCACCAGAGAGATCTTCGAAATGGCAACAGAATGTCCGGTTGTTTTCCCTAAGGGAATCGGCGTTATTCCATGGCTGCTCTGCGGAGGCAGGCTCATCGGAGAGGCAACTGCGGAAGTCATGAAAACAAAGGATTTTGCGGTGTGGGCTCATCACGGGGCATTTGCCTGCGGAACAGACTTTGACGTCACCTTCGGACTTATGCATACGGTTGAAAAGGCAGCTGAGGTTCTTATAAAGGTAATGGCTGTCAGTAATCGTAAGCTGAATACCATCACACCTGCCCAGTTCAGAGAACTGAATGAGCCATTCGGAATCGAGATAGATGAGCAGTTCCTCTACGAGAGAAAGACCAACCTGATCGGAGAGATGCCGGAGGACTGATTATAAAATGATGGGGCACACTGCACACGATTGTGTGCGTTAGCGCTAATAGGTGAGTGGCAAATACTTTTGACACTCAGGTCATTAAAATTATTACAAACTGCCTATGGATGTGTTCCGGATAGGCAGTTTTTTTAGAAAGGACATATATGAGTGAAGAAAATAAAACGACGTATTATCTTGCAGTGGATATAGGCGCTTCCAGCGGGCGCCATATCCTGGCCCATATGGAAAACCAGAAAATAGTGCTGGAGGAGATCTACAGGTTCGAAAACCACATGGATACGGTCGAAGGACATAAAATCTGGGACATGAAGAGGCTTTTTCAGGAAGTGAAAAACGGCATGAAAAGGTGCTTTGAGGAAGGGAAGTTTCCTGTTTCCATGGCCATCGATACCTGGGCAGTGGACTATGTGCTTCTTGATAAGGATGACAATATGCTGGGACCATGCTTTGCCTACAGGGATTCCCGTACGGAGGATGTGGACAGGGAAGTATATAAAATAATTTCCGAAAAAGAACTCTATAAAAGGACGGGAATACAGAAAGCGATTTTCAACACTATTTACCAGCTTATGGCAGTAAAAAAAGATCACCCCGAATGGCTTTCTGAAGCCGAGACTCTTCTGATGGTGCCGGATTATCTCGATTTCCTGCTTACCGGAGTCAGGAAACAGGAGTATACCAATGCTACAACCACCCAGCTTGTGTCGGCAGAAACGGGAACATGGGACAGGGAGCTCATCGGTAAACTCGAACTCCCGATGAAGCTTTTCGGAGAGCTGTCAGATCCGGGAGAAAAGGTCGGCAGACTGAGAGCTGAAATAACTGAGGAGATAGGATTTGACTGTGAAGTGATACTCCCTGCTACACATGATACCGGTTCCGCAGTCATGAGTGTTCCGACAGAAGAGGAGGATGCACTTTATATATCCTCCGGCACCTGGTCACTTCTCGGAACTGAACTGAAGACGCCAGATGTGACTGAGGGCGCAGCCGCACAGAACTTCACCAATGAAGGCGGTTACGAACACAGATACAGATTTCTGAAGAACATCATGGGACTCTGGATGATTCAGTCAGCAAGGAAAGAATTTTTAAGTGAATATATCAAGGAAGAGCCTGAATCTGCCCCGATACAAAAGACCTGTGGCACTGCATATGGGGAAGCTGAATCGGGATCAGAAGAGAAAACTGAATTTAAACCGGGTACTGAAAGTATTGGCTCAGACTCCTGCAGGAAAGAAGACAGGGAAAACTCTTTAATGAAGGAAAATGAATCAGAAGACCGGAAGTATCATTATACGGCTCAGGATTTCAGCTTCTCATCTATCTGTCAGAATGCGGCAGAAGCAGATATTGATTCTCTGGTGGATGCCAATGATCAGAGATTTCTTGCACCTGAATCCATGGTAGCTGAAGTGAAAAATGCCTGCAGGGAGTCAGGACAAAAGGTACCGGAAACACCTTGGGAAATCGCAAGAGTGATATATCGCTCACTTGCGAGATGCTATAAAGATGCAGTAGCCGGTCTTGAGAAGATAAGAGGAAAGAAATACACTGCCATACATATAGTAGGCGGAGGCTCCAATGCAGAATGGCTGAATCAGCTTACTGCGGCTGAGACAGGACTAAAAGTTCTTGCGGGACCTTCCGAGGCAACTGCCATAGGAAATCTGGGAGCTCAGATGATATACGGAGGGGTGTTCAGAGATCTGAATGAATTCAGAAGAAGCGTGAAAGAGTCTTTCGATATAAAAGAATATCGAGGCAGTAATGATTGATGATCTACATGGCCCCGTCGGAAGAACTGAACAGACTGCGAAGCAAATGTATTTAAGATATTGCAATTGAAAATCTACACTCGAGGAGGAAAGAAAAAATGGAACGAATGGCATGGAGAGGCAGGATAAAACCCGGCTGTAAGGCAGAGTATATAAAACGTCATAATGAAATCTGGCCGGAGATGGTCGAAGTTTTGAAATCGGCCGGTATAGAAAACTACACCATATTTTCCGATGGTGATGAGCTTTTTGGGTACTATGAGTGTTCAAAAGGAGTAGCATTTGCAGAAAAGACCCAGGCGGAAAGCCCGGTGGTAGACAAGTGGAATGAATACATGAAGGATATTCTGGAACTTGTCATGGACCCGGAGACCGGCGCCCAGCCAAAACTGGAACCGGTATTCAGATTGGATTGAGAAAAAACAAAGGCAGTAATACCCGAACCCCCGGGTATTACTGCCTTTTGTGTATTTATGTACTTGTTACTTTGCAGCGTACTTTGCGGCGTTTTCACCTGAAATGAAGCCCATGTAAGCACCTACTCCGAGAGCCTCACGACCCGGGTAGTAATCACCAAAGAATCCTGCGGAACTGATGATACCTGCAGCATAGAGACCGGGAATGGCATTACCATCCTTATCAGTTACCTCGCCTGCAAGGTTTGTTTCGATTCCGCCGTAGTTTCCTCTTGTGAGATCGTATTCCTTTACAGCGTAGAAAGGACCTGCATCGATAGCTGAAAGATACTGGGCATCCTTGCCGTGATC
>Ga0256404_1010603_pt1 | contig 12673 bp, 9 predicted proteins | sample RumenRJG_01DNA_FD_185990 | JGI IMG/M metagenome (GOLD analysis project Ga0256404, IMG submission 185990) | Bovine rumen microbial communities from Lethbridge, Alberta, Canada - RJG_01 | ecosystem: Host-associated > Mammals > Digestive system > Stomach > Rumen | place: Canada: Alberta | collected...
ATTGAGCCTATCATATTTAGGGTATTAAACAGGAAATGAGGGTTTATCTGACTTTTAAGAAGCTCAAGTCTGTTCATGTCAAGGCGCTTTTCCATCTCGATGTTTTCCATCTTTTCCTGCTGAAGAAGCTCAGTCATGCGGTGGTTTTCCTGAATGGTTTTGATATTATCCTCTGTGGCATGCTTCATGCCGTTGAAGATCTTCACCAGGTCTCCTATTTCATCCTGATTGTCTATGCAAATGTCTTCGCCGCTGAAATCAGACCGCCCTATACGTCCCGCCTCCTGTGAGAGCTTAAGTACCGGAACAACTATGGATTCTGTCATGGCATGGCTGACACTGAACACTATGAAAAGCATGATAAGGGTGAAATTGGCCAGCACAAAGGGCAGCATCCTGAAGGTTGGGAGCTTTTCCGTATAAAGATCCGAACCGGATTCAACGGTAAGCTGCAAAAGACGTCTGGAATACTGTTCCAGATACATCTCCCTTCTGTTATATTCACTCAGCTTCGTGACAAAGCCCGGCTTGTTCACTCCGATACTCATCATATCATCCCGGAATGCCTTATACTGCTCATAGGCACTTTTAATATTCCAGGTACGGGCATATCTTTCCGAGCCTATGGTCTCATAATCGAAGGGAAGCTCACTTACACTTCTTTCAGTACGGGCCATGGCATTGTCAAGATTTTCCCTGCTGGTATCTGAGCGCTGTGAGATGTACGCGTGAAAAGCATTGCCCTCCGACTCCATGGCATCCATGAATTCCTGACAGAGCTTATTATCGTCAAGTATTTCACTGTAGCCCTTAAGAGAAAAGCCCATGATGAACATGGAAAATCCCGATGATACCAGTATGATAATTATTACCACCAGGGCAAAGCATTTTACCTTTCTGTTTATGGAAAGCTTCAGCCATATCTTGTTAAGCATTGTCTCTCAACCTTTCCGGGAATCCTTTTATCACTCCTCTTTTCCGGGGATCTCCAGCTTTGTGCCGATGTGCCCTGACATGGGATCCTTTTCCAGATGCTCGGTTCTCACCTTGCTGACCACCCGGTCCACCTCTTCAAGTAAGTCCTTGGCACTTAGTATGATGGCACCCTTACCCCATGTTATGACCTGGACCACCTTATCGGAGGTGGCAACTGTTACATTATACTGCTTTTTCAGCTCATGGGTCTCTTCTTCGATGTATTCGTCCGCCGTCATGGCTTCTCTTGTATAAACCACATAGACATTGTGATACATCGTCTTTTCTACCTGATGTCCCGCCACTCTGTATGCGTCAAATACCACGATCACCGACTTTCCGGTGAAGCCGGCATAATTTGACATTATATCAAGAAGCTTACCCCTTGCACTGTCAAGATTGGTCTTTGCAAGGTCACTCAGCTCCTCCCAGGCAAAGATGATATTGTAACCGTCCACAAGAAGGTACTCTTTTTTCTTTTCGGGAGTCTTTACTGCCCGAAGGTTCTCCGCCTTGTTAGCCTCTTTCTCTTTTGCCCTTATGGTCCTTGCACTGGCAAGATTCACTTCCTTTGCACGGTTTTTGATAGGTCCGAAGGTCCGTATGAAAATATCCTCAAGCTCCTGATCCGAGATATAACGTCCGCTGTTTTTATGTTTAGCCTCATTTTTCTGTTCCCGGGTCCTCTCCATGCGGGCAGCATCCGCAGCAAAATCTCTTTTTTCCACATCCTCATAAAGCTCTATGGGAGATTCCACGTGCATATAGCTCTCCACCTGATCATAAGGCACTATATATCCCGAGCCCTGGGCGCAGAATACCGATGAACTTGGATTCAGAATATCTTCATCAGGATCATAGGCTGAATCAAGTATCACCGATTCTGCATCATGGCACTTGTCATAACCGCTGAATCTTAGGAAAAGATGTCCTCTTCCCTTACTGTAGACCATAACATCCTTGTGATAATCCCTCATGGCCTTAACCGCAGCCGTTCCGGTTATTACAGAGGTATCGTCTTTTATCTCCGGAGGATCAAATTTTGCATCCATATTGGAAAGATCCGTCATGGCACGTCCCACAGTATCTTTTGGTATCTCAAGTGTAAAGGCATAGTAAGGCTCAAGGAGAACATTTACAGCTTTTCTGAGCCCCTGTCTCACAGCGCGGTAGGTCGCCTCCCTGAAGTCACCGCCCTCAGTATGCTTGTTATGGGCCCTTCCTGCCACCAGAGTGAATCTTATATCAGTAATTCCGCTTCCCGTAAGAACACCCACATGCTCCTTTTCTCTTAAGTGGGTCAGTACCAGTCTCTGCCAGTTGATGGCCAGCTCATCTGTGGAACAATCTGCCGCGAACTTCAGTCCGGAGCCTCTGGGAAGGGGCTCCATAAGAAGGTGCACTTCCGCATAATGTCTAAGTGGTTCAAAGTGACCCACCCCGAGGACCGGTTCCGCTATGGTCTCAAGGTAGAGTATCCTGCTTTCTCCAAGCTCCAGTTCTATGTCAAAGCGTTCCTTCACCACTCTTTTGAGTATCTCTATCTGGACTTCTCCCATAAGGCGGACATGTATCTCTTTAAGAGCATCATCCCAGCTTATGTGAAGCTCAGGGAATTCATCGGAAATGGTGATAAGCTGTCTGTACAAAAGAAGAGGATCCGCATCCTTTGAAACTACCTGATAATCCAGTACAGGTTTAAGGGACATTTCCTTTCCCTTAGGTTCACAGCCCAGGGAGTCTCCCGTTTTCAGACTTCCGACTCCAAGAACCGCACATACAGTGCCTGCTTCCGCGGTGTCTGTATTAACATACTTCGCACCGCTGTATATCCTTATTTCGGATACCTTTTCTTCAGGAACTATCTCCGTCCTTACCTTAAGCTCTCCGCCTGTTATCTTCATATAGGTAAGTCTTTTTCCGGAATCATCCCTGCCTATCTTAAAGACCTTTGCGCCAAACGAATCAGGGTAAAGGGGAATCTCGGTGAAGGTATATATTCCGTCAAGAAATTCTTTTACACCGAAATTCTTCAGGGCAGAGCCGAAATAGACCGGAAAAAGCTTTCTGTCCCATATCATGTTCCTCACATCCTTAGGGTCCAGCTCACCCTTCTCCAGATACTTCTCCATGATGCGGTCATCACACATGGCAATATTCTCCTTCAGGGTTTCCGACATGGAATATACCCCCGCGTCGCTGAAGTCCACTGCAGCATTGCCAAAATGTTTTTCCAGATCCTTAAGAAGTGCTTCCTTATCCGTTCCCGGCTGGTCCATCTTGTTAACGAAGATGAATACCGGTACTCCGTACCTTTTAAGAAGTTTCCACAGAGTCTCAGTATGGCCCTGCACTCCGTCCGCACCGTTCACTACCAGTATGGCATAATCAAGTACTCCAAGAGTCTTTTCCATTTCAGCCGAAAAATCTATATGTCCCGGCGTATCAAGCAGGGATACCGCTATGTCCTTCAGCTCAAAGGTCGCCATTTTTGAAAATATGGTGATTCCTCTTTCCTTTTCCATCCGGTCTGTATCAAGATAGGCATCACCGTTATCCACACGTCCCTGGCTGCGGATCTTTCCTGTTTCAAAGAGGATACTTTCGGACAATGTTGTCTTTCCCGCATCAACGTGAGCCAGTATTCCTATCACAAGATGTTTTTTTAACTTTTCCTCCAAAATGTATCCTCCCGGTTTTCATGGTCTATTTTTACACCTCACTATGATAGCATACTTCATGTGCCGTAAACAAAAAGGAACTAAACAAAAAAGTGATGATTCGACGACCTATTCCAAAAGGAATAATCATTCGTCAGAATCATCACCCGGTGTTATTTCTGTTTTTCTATCCACTGCTTCAGTTCATTTACTATGTCTGCAGCAGTTTTTCCTTCTTCGTCTATAGTGACATCCGCATATTTCTCGTAAAGGGCAGTTCTCTCATTGTAAAGGTCCTTAAGAGTATAACCTTCTGGTATCGCTACACCGCGGTCCACAACATTTCCGATGCGTTTCTCCATCTCCTCATAGGAGACCTTTAAATAAACCACCCTGCCTATTTCCTTCAGGTGCTCCATGGCCCAGTCTTCATAACAGATGGAACCTCCCGGAGCGATAATGGAGTTCTTTACCTTAAGGCCTGCGGCGATATCTCCCTCTATCTTCAGAAACCCCTCATTCCCTTCCGAGGCTATAATTTCCTTCAAAAGTTTTCCTGTGGTCTCCTGAATCAGGATATCGATATCCACAAAGCTCATTCCGAATCTTTTTGCCAGCATGACACCGATAGTTGACTTTCCACAGGCCGGCATACCGATCATTGTTATGTTCATTAAGGTAATGTCCTCCGATATTTACATCTGCTCTCCGAAAAGTGTGAGTGGCGGTACCAGCTGCTTCTTTCTGGAAACAACTCCCGGAAGAACAACCGACCAGCAGTCCTCCCGGCTGCCTTCGCTGTTCTCTCTCTTCACAGGCTCCACGCCGAAGGCATTGGCAACAAGCTTGCCTGCTCCCTGTCCGATTGCCAGAAGATCGGTGCTTCTGTCAAGAATGTTTGTGAGCATGATAAAGCTCATGTCTATTCCTTCAACCTTCAGTGCCTTATTGGCAAAACTCTCAAGACCGTCCTTCATCTCCTCAAGCTCTTCCTTGTTGAGACTTGTTACCTGGCTCACGCCGAACTCGATCTTTCCGGCTGTGAAGTGCTTGAAATCCTGATAGAATATCTCTTCCACAGTCTTGCCCTTAAGGTTAGAACCTGCAGAGAACATGGAGAATGCATACTTCTCGATATCCACACCTGCTATTTCAGCAAGCTCACGTCCTGTCTTCTCGTCAAGAGGTGTGCAGGTAGGTGATCTGAAAAGGAGTGTATCGGAAATGATAGCTGACATGAGAAGTCCTGCAGTCTGTTTGTCGATTTCGATGTTGTTCTCCTTATACATCTGGGTAATGATGGTTGAGCAGCATCCTAGAGGCTGGTTTCTGAAATATACAGGAGACATGGTCTGAACTGTAGCGATCTTATGATGGTCGATGATTTCAAGAATGTCTGCAGCCTCTATTCCTTCCACTGCCTGACCCGGCTCGTTGTGGTCCACAAGGATAACCTGCTTGCCATGGTTTCCGAGGAGATTTCTGCGGGATACCATACCGAGGTAGGTGCCGTCTTTAGCCATGATAGGGAAATCACGGTGTCTCTTGGATGCCATAACATCTCTCATGTCGTCAACATAGTCGTCCTCTGTAAATGTAATGAGACCGTCTGTGGTCATGAAGTAGCTTATAGGCATGGACTGGTTGATAAGTCTTGCCGCTGTATATGCATCATAGCTTGTCACCATGATGATCATGCCGTTTGCTTCCGCAAGGCTCTTGATGGTCGGGGAAACATTGGCGCCTTCACAGATGATGATACAGTCTGCTCCGTTGTCCATAGCGGAAAGCTGGTTCTCGGCTCTGTTTCCGAGGATAACGATATCATGCTTCTCAATATAATATGACATCATCTCCGGATTTGCCGCAGCGATAAGTACCTTACCCTCAGTGCAGCACCGGCTCATGTCTCCGGTCACGACAGTTGCTTCCAGAGTCTCCTGGATATTAGCGAACTTTGTGTGAGCCTTTGAAATAATGTGAGAATCATAGACATTGAAATATGACTTTGCGATGTCGCCGATGGTTATGACACCCTCTAAGGAATTATAGGAAGTAAGAACTGGCAGGGTCACCAGATTGTCTTCGTTCATCATAGTCCATGCCTTCTTGAGTGACATATCTCTGTCTACTCCGGGTGTCTTTCTGTACTCGATATCAGATACCTGTGTTTTTACGGATGTAATGAGCCTTGGCTCAGGAACCTTGAAATAGTCAAGTACAAAGGCAGTTTCTCTTGATGGCTCTCCGGCTCTGCAGGGGATGTATTTTTCGGAATTTGTGATCCTGTTTTTAAGTCTTGAATAGGCAATTGCCGCACAGATTGAGTCGGTATCCGGATTTCTGTGACCTGTCACCAGTACTTCACGCTCAGTATTGTGCTGTATCTTCTTTTTTTCTTTTGACATATGTCCTCCGTTCCTTATCTAAATTATCAAAAACATCAACTTTTTAAAAAAATTTATTATTTACATATTGTAAAAAAATTATTCATAATTTGTTCATAATTCAATACTATATTTTAAATATAGTAAAAAGCAAACAAACACGTTTCTTTTTAATCTTTGTCCTTGGTTATTTTCCAATATAAATTTTTCATAATTGCCCCGGTTGGTGAAAGCCTTCCGGGGTCTCCTCATTTATATGATTCTTTTTATCAAACAGAGAATAAAAACGCAATGCCTTTATATAAACTTATCTGATTGTATTTAACATTAGCCAAACATTTCAGCGTTAAGATATAAAAAAGGTCTGCTTTGCCATTCCGGCAAGCAGACCTTTTATTTTCATTTATTTTCTTTTCCTTAAATTACTTTGCGTAATCTACGGCTCTTGACTCACGGATGATGTTAACCTTGATAACTCCAGGATACTGCATCTGATCCTGAATCTGCTTAGCCATGTCGTGTGCCATGATGGTCATATCATCATCTGATACCTGATCAGGAACAACCATGATACGAACCTCTCTTCCGGCCTGTACCGCAAAGGACTTCTCAACTCCCTTGTAGGAATTTGTGATATCCTCCAACTCCTTGAGACGATTTGTATATGTCTCAAGAGACTTACGTCTTGCACCCGGTCTTGCAGCCGAAATGGCATCTGCCGCAGCTACTATGCAGGCCACCAGAGATGTAGGCTCTGTACCGCCATGGTGGGAAGCTACTGTGTTCACAACAATCTCAGGCTCATGATACTTCTTACAAAGCTCTACACCAAGCTGTACGTGAGTTCCCTCTACGTCGTGATCAATGGCTTTTCCGATATCATGGAGAAGTCCGGCTCTCTTTGCCATACGGACATCGAGTCCCAGCTCCTCAGCAAGAAGTCCTGAAATCTGAGCAACCTCTACCGAATGTCTAAGTGCGTTCTGTCCGTAGGAAGTTCTGAACTTCATACGGCCGAGAAGCTTTACAAGCTCAGGATTAAGTCCATGTACTCCGACTTCAAGAACAGCTGCGTCACCTTCCTCACGGATAGTCTCATCAACTTCCTTCTGAGCCTTCTCAACCACTTCTTCTATTCTGGCAGGATGTATACGTCCGTCTACGATGAGCTTCTCAAGTGCGATCCTTGCAACTTCACGTCTGATAGGATCGAAACCTGAAAGAACAACAGCCTCAGGTGTATCATCAACTATGAGCTCAACTCCGGTAAGCTGCTCCAGTGTACGGATGTTACGACCCTCTCGTCCGATGATTCTACCCTTCATCTCATCGTTAGGGAGCTGAACTACCGATACTGTAGATTCTGTGACCTGATCAGCGGCACATCTCTGAATAGCATCTACAATGTAATTTCTTGCATTCTTTTCTGCATCTTCCTTAGCCTGATTGTCAAGCTCGCGGATCATCATAGCATAATCATGCTTTGTATCCTCTTCCAATGACTTGAGAAGTTCTGCCTTGGCCTGATCTCTGGTCAGTCCTGAAATTCTCTCAAGCTCTGTTACCTTCTGATTATGGAGCTCTTCAACCTCAGTCTCTCTCTTGTTGATCTTATCCTGACGCTTCTGAAGCTCCTGCTCCTTCTGCTCAAGATTGGCCGCTTTTTTCTCTGAAGCCTCATCTCTCTTCAGCATCCTGTGCTCAAGATCAGATACTTCCTTACGACGATCCTTGATTTCCTTATCCAGATCATTCTTTGCTTTCAATGCCTCTTCCTTTGTCTCAAGAAGAGCTTCACGTTTTTTATTCTCAGCTGTTCTTATCGCATCATCAATGATCTCTCTGGACTTCTGCTCGGCAGACCCCACCACCTTTTCGTAGTCGGATTTAGCCTTGTTCTGACCAGCGATGAACATAATAATGCCCACAACAACAGCTACTGCTATTACAGCAGCGATTACTACTGGGGACACCTTGTGTACCTCCTTCACTATTTTGTTGTTAATGTACAAACAGATATGTGAAAAGCTGTAAACGTCGTTAAATACGACGAAGCTCTGTCCAATTCCATTTATATATAAAGTTATATTGTCATCAATATAATCATTAACTTAACCATTACATTTTATATAAAATAACAGTCACTGTCAATAAAAAGGCGTGTGCTTAAGCTTCCCGGAAAGCACGTAAAAAAGCCGCTAAATCATGGATTTAGCGACTTTTTTCTATACTGAATTCTTATTTCATGGACTCTTCAATACAGTTAAGGGTCCTGTAAAGCAAATTGTACAAAGTTGAAGCTTCTTCTTTGGTCAGCTTCATACAGCTTCCCATTTCTCTGGGAATCGTAAGAGCTTCTTCCTTCAGATCTTCACCCTTCTTTGTGATACTTACATCCAGAGCACGCTCATCCTCATGAGAACGTTCTCTCTTTATGAGTTCCTTGGCTTCGAGACGCTTAAGAAGCGGTGTCAGTGTTCCCGAATCGAGATAAAGCTTCTCTCCGAGTTCCTTTACATTTACACGCTTCTTATCCCACATGACCATCATAACGATGTACTGGGTGTATGTAAGATCTAGCTTATCCAAAAACGGTTTATAACGTCGCACAACCTCCTTTGCGCACGCATAAAGCGGAAAACATAACTGATTTTCAATTTTTAATGACTCATAATTTCCTGTCATCATATCCTCCGGTTGTGGTAGCTGTGCAGAACATAATGCGTTATGCAATTCTCTCAAAAACGCCGCTATATTATCACAATCCCCCGTTTCTTGCAATTAAATTTCTGTAAATCTTTATTTTATTCGAAAAACTGTAGGGATAAGCTTAAAATTACCGTTTTAATATATCTTAAAGCACTGCTGCTACTTTCTTCTCAACCTCTGCCATATCCATGGTAGGCTCGAAACGGTCGATAACTTCACCCTCACGGTTTACCAGGAACTTAGTGAAATTCCATTTAATGTCCGGGGTGCTCTCATAATCAGGATGAGCCTTTCCTACAAAGTCCTTCATAAAGTCAGCCTGCTGTCCTTCTCCAAAGCCCTTAAATCCCTGAGCAGCCTTAAGGAACTTAAAGAGCTCTGTTTCATTCTCACCGTTTACGTCGATCTTTGCGAACATAGGGAAATTAACTCCGAATCTGCTTGAGCAGAACTTTGCGATCTCCTGCTCTGTTCCCGGTGCCTGGTGTCCGAACTGATCGCAAGGGAAATCAAGAACAACAAGTCCCTTGTCACCGTACTTCTCATACATGTCCTGTAACTGCTCATAATGAGGTGTAAATCCGCACTCTGTTGCAGTGTTTACTATAAGAAGAACCTTACCCTTATATTCCTCAAGTGTTGTCTCATTCTTATCCTTATCCAGAACCTTGATATCAAAAATATTTGCCATTTTATTTCTCCTTTTCCGGGCTCACGGCCCAATAATAATATTTATATTTACATTACCTTTACTTAACTATCATGCCAGTGAATCGATGTATCCGCATGCGGCAAGAGCAGCCGTAGCTCCGTCAGATGCTGCCGTTGTAAGCTGTCTTACTGTCTTTGTACGGCAGTCACCGGCTGTAAATATACCGTCAGTGCCTGTCTTCATATCCTCACCGGCTTTGATATAACCCTTTTCATCAAGTGCTGCCACATTGCTGAATGGAGCGTTATCCGGTGCCTGTCCGATTGCCACAAAGAGGCCGGATATCTCTATGGTTCTTGTTTCCAAACTGTTCTTATCGGTAACTTCAATGGAAACAAGACCTGTTTCATCTTCATTAAGTTTTGTTATGGTGCTGTTAAGAACAAATTCAACATTATCCTTTGCCTTTAAGCGCTCTACTTCCTTTTCATCAGCCCTGAACTTATCTCTTCTGTGTACCAGATAGACCTTTGAACAGTAATTTGACAGGAACTGTGCATCCTCGAGAGCAGTATTACCGCCTCCGTTAACAGCAACCACCTTATTTCTGTAGAACATACCGTCACAGGTAGCGCAGTAGGAAACGCCCTTTCCTACCAGGTCTTTTTCATTTGGAAGTCCTAAAGGACGGTTCTTTGCTCCGGTGGCAAGTATCACAGCTTTACACTCATACTCTCCCTGAGAGGTCTTCACTTTCTTAATGCCGCCCTCGTCAATTATCTCCGTTACACGCTCGAATTTTATCTCTGCTCCAAGATCCTTTGCCTGATTGTAAAGTCCGGTAGCAAAATCAAAGCCCGAAATATGTGCAATTCCCGGATAATTCTCAATGTCCGGAGTATTTACGATCTGTCCGCCATAAGAGCCGGCTTCAATCACCAAGGCCGATTTGCCGGCTCTTACTGTATAAATCGCTGCAGAAAGCCCCGCTGTACCGGCTCCAACTATGATTACATCATACATAACTGATCCTCCATAATCCTTTCCCACACCCCGTGTCACTTGACCTCTTCAAGGTGTGTTGTAATAAAAATATGTTTTTGTGTTTCCAAAATCTCGTTTATCAAATCCGTGATTAAATTGTACACAATTAAAATTAGATTGTCAACAATTAATTCGAATCATAAAACCAATTAATTTTGCATCACAAAATCATACCAGTCAGGAGCGGGTATACCGGCTTAACGGGTTCGTAATCTATAAGTTTAATAATCCTCGTCTATGGACAGTGCCTTAGTGACCGTACTGTAAGAAAAGCCCTTTCTCATAAGTGATGCATACAGTTTTCTCTTACTGTCAGGATCCAGATCCTCTGTATCTCTGCATTTTTTTCTTATGGCAGCCCTAACCGCCCTCATTTCGGAATCTCCGGACAGCTCCTCATCTTCTTTAAACGCAGCCATAGCCTTTTTTATACAGCTTTGATTCACTCCCCTTTGATAGAGCTTCTGTTCTATTTCACGAAGGGATTTGGAGCCGGAATACTGCTTGATGAGCTGTTCAGCAAACCTGAGATCGTCTACATAACCATAGTTTTTCAAAAACTCAATGGTCTCCTGCACTATCTCTTCATCATATTTGCCGGAACTTAAGAGCTTCTCTCTAAGCTTAGATTCCGTCTTCGGTGCACGTTCCAGAAGATAAAGGCTTCGTTCCTTGCATCTGTTTCTGAGCTTATCCCTGTCGCTGAGCTTCCGAGGATCTAGATTGTATTTTGATACCTCCTCAGGATGCTCGTTTATAAAATCATCTAATGTTTTCAATTATTTTCTCCATCTAGATTTATAGCCGGAGCACCCCTTTCGGGATGTCCGGCCATAAACTCTTTTTCCTATTTATAATCAGGCTTCATCTTCTACAGTCACTTCTGCTGCTTCAGCCTCTTCATACTCATCCTTGGGAAGACCGTACTTTTCACGCACTTTTCCCTCGATCTCAGCCATAATGCGCGGATTTGCCTTAAGGTATTCCTTGGCGTTCTCACGTCCCTGGCCTATCTTTTCTCCGTTATAGGAGAACCATGCACCTGACTTATCAACGATGTTCTCGTTAACCGCAAGATCAAGAACATCTCCAGACTTGGAGATACCCTCTCCGAACATGATATCGAATTCGCACTGTTTGAAAGGAGGCGCAATCTTATTCTTTACGACCTTGACTCTTACACGGTTTCCGGAAGCATCTCCGTTCTGCTTTAGTGTCTCAACACGGCGGATATCAAGTCTTACGGATGCATAGAACTTAAGGGCACGTCCACCGGTGGTCGTCTCAGGACTTCCGAACATTACACCAACCTTCTCACGGAGCTGGTTAATGAAGATGAGGATACAATTGGACTTGGAAATGATGGAGGTGAGCTTACGCAATGCCTGAGACATGAGTCTCGCCTGAAGGCCCACGTGGGAATCTCCCATCTCACCGTCGATTTCCGCCTTCGGTACAAGAGCGGCAACCGAGTCGATAACAAGAATGTCCATGGCACCTGAACGAACCATGGTTTCCGCTATCTCCAGAGCCTGCTCTCCGGAATCCGGCTGTGATATGTAAAGATCATCGATATCTACTCCGATATCCTGTGCATACTTTGGATCAAGGGCATGCTCCGCATCGATAAATCCGGCAATACCGCCCCTCTTCTGAACCTCTGCAACCGCATGAAGTGCCAGTGTAGTCTTACCTGAAGATTCAGGTCCGTAGATCTCTATAATTCTTCCCTTTGGAAATCCACCTGCACCGAGAGCTATATCAAGTGAAAGTGATCCTGTAGGTACAGTCTCTATATTGAGGCTGGCAACGGAATCTCCCAGCTTCATGATAGAGCCCTTACCAAAGTTTTTTTCTATCTGTGTCAAAGCAACGTCAAGTGCTTTTAATTTTTCTTCGTGATCCTGGTTTGTATTGACCGCGGATTTACTGGTCTTAGCCATGTCTGTCCTCCGTAAAACATATGTTTTGTAATATTTTGTATTTTAAGCTTTATTTACTCTGCTGTCAAGGAGTATAACACAGCACCGGGATCAATAATATACTCTAAAAAACGACCATATTTCACTCCTGTTCACGAAGATACCTTATACAAATCCTCTCAGTGCTGCCTGATAGTTAAGAACGGCGCCGGAAGCATTAATGGCAGAAACATTGGCCATGGCCTCAGATGCTATGTACTGGGTCACTGCTCCGTAATAGTCTTTAAAACTGATCATGCCTGCTGCAAGGCTTCTTTCCGCAGC
>Ga0256404_1010604_pt1 | contig 12673 bp, 5 predicted proteins | sample RumenRJG_01DNA_FD_185990 | JGI IMG/M metagenome (GOLD analysis project Ga0256404, IMG submission 185990) | Bovine rumen microbial communities from Lethbridge, Alberta, Canada - RJG_01 | ecosystem: Host-associated > Mammals > Digestive system > Stomach > Rumen | place: Canada: Alberta | collected...
ATAGTAATATATCTGGCGAGGGCTTGCTCCATGTTTCTTGCAGAGTGAAGCGGCCATGCCAACGACTTCTCCCATCATTCCCGTAGTTCTCATGACGCGGGTTGTTCCTAGCGCGACGTGAGTGACGCTGATGTCTCTCCCCGCCATGAACAGATTGCTGACGTTGCGGGAATACAGGCATCTGTAAGGCACTGCGTAAGGATAAATGAGAATATGCTTCGTCACGGCCTTGAATTCCTTTCCAGGGAAGTTCGCCGTATTCTTCGGATCGGGCCTGTGAAGGTCTATGCTCCATGTGGTCGTGAAAGAAGCGTCCTCATGGTTCACATTCTTCACGATGTCGTCTTCGCTTAATATGTAGTCTCCCATAAGGCGCCTAGACTCTCTCTTTCCTGCTAGATAGGCCACCCAGCCGAGCTCTCTGTTCCTATATTCCTCATTGTCTTTCAAATGATTTTTCAGATAACTCCAGTTTGAATATACCACCAGCAGGCCGTAGTCGCGAACTTTCTCGAAGTCATGAATCTGGTCATCGAACATGCCGGTCTCCCAAGTCCATTCGCCCATCTTTACCTTCTCGCAGTTGTCATCGGTGAATGTCATCCCATAGTTGAATTCTGGAAATTCCGCCGGTTTGCCAGCATCCACGGAATACCACTGGACGGATGCGCCGAGAGTCATTCTGTCTGGTTTTTCCGGAGCTATGCTCTCTCCGAATTCGTCACGTCCTTCTCGCCCTATCCTGTAATCGGCTCCGGCAAGGTATCCGAGAGTTCCGTCACCGGTGCAGTCAGAGAATAGGCGGGCTTTCAGGCTGATCTCTTTTCCAGATTCGATGTGCTTGATTATGACTGATGCAATTTCGCCTCCCTCTTTCCGCACGCCGATGAGCCTGTAATTCAAAAACATAGTCACGTTCTTCTCCGCCCTCATCCAGTCCATCTTCTTCTGGTCTTCGTAGTTTTCGGCAGGCTGAGCGTTACCACCATGCACTGGGCCGAACTCTTTCTGCAATCCGCCGAGCTCTTTGTATGGCTCCATCTCGATTTTCCCGCCGAGATGCACTCTGATCTCAGAGCTGTTGTTGCCTCCGATGACTGGGCGGTCATTGACTAATGCCACCTTACACCCCAGCCTAGACGCGGCTCCGGCAGCGCTCATTCCAGCAATGCCAGCCCCAACCACCACGAGGTCATATTCACCAGCTAGCGGAGCTTCGTCAGGAAGTCCCAATGCCTTGCGACGGAATGCCTCGAGTCCAGCCACGTCAGAAGGCGGTAGCTGTTCCTCCTCTGTTGTGAAATATATGGCATCGCAGCGCCCATCGAAGCCGGTGAGGTCATGAAGCCGCACGCTACCTTTCAAGTCTTTTATGAATATGCTTCCTGCAGCTTGCCATTCCCAAGATTTGCCACTGGCACCGAGGGTCTGCTTCAGCTTTTTTCCATTTACGAATATGTTGAATTTCCCTGGTCCTTCCCCATCTTTCCAAGGGGAAGTCCAGTTGAAAGTACGCACATAAACGTAGTAGCGCCCTTTTTCAGGGAAAGTCACCGTCGTGGACGCATCCTTGACAGGTTTCCCTAATCCATGGGCAATCAGATACGGCGATCCCATCGCATCCATGAACTGCTGGTCAACCTGCCACCCACCCTTCTCCTCGAACCCCTCACACTCAACAAACACATCAGCCCCCCGAACGCTCACCACGCCCCATGCTAGAGCAACCGCCATCAAAATTATTTTCTTTAAAATATTCATGTTCATTATTTATATTCCAACCATGTAGTAATATTAGCGTCATTGTTCGAAATGAATCTGATCCATCTAGCTTGGAAAGCGTTAGGAAAAGAGTGAACCTTTGATTCTCCAGCCTTCAAATCGAATGCCCCATAATCCATCCAATCCCCGTTCCCAGTAGGGTCGGCTTGGACTGTTATCGTAGCATCTGCCTCCCCATTATTCGTGAGCGTAAGGCTTTTCTGATCGTAGAACCCAATCAGATAAGGATCGGAAGTTTCGCCAGATTTCACGTCAGCCTTCACCCATGGTCCTCCATGGCCTATAGGCTTTCCGAGAGCCCACAGATCATCAATAACCCCAGCCCAGATGGCAGCTCGCCCATCTTTGGAGACTATCACGTGATTGTTCGTCTTTCCTTCTTCAGGAGAAACGCCTGTCATCAAGAGCATCCCTCTGTACGAAGCGTAGTCATTGATTCTGAAATTATGCGAACTTATAGGTCTAATCTTCGCATAACCGTCGGCGTTTTCTGCTGGAAGTTCGTAGAAAGTGCCTTCGCATGAGAATAGGTCTCGCTCGGTGGCAACTTCCCTGCATATTCGTAGCACTCCGCCATCAGTGAGCCTTTTATAGGCATCTCCGCCAAGCGGAAGCCTCCATCTGCGATTGTCATTATCTATGATCAGGACAGAACCGTCATCTACGGTTACGACGTTGCGAGGAATCGCAAATTTATTGCGAATATGCGAGGCCAAGCTGTCGTCCTGCTTCGGCTCGAGGTTTAGCTTGGAATCTAACTCATAATAGCCTTGCTCCGTAGAGGTTGTGTCATCCAACCTGCTTGCTAGAAGACCTAATGCCCTACGATTGTTTCCAAGGCCGAACATGAAGCCGCCAATCGATTGTGAATTCTCCGCTTTGGTGAGGCCTTTGAATATGTCATCGGAAGTAGTCGTGCGATTGTCAGTCGTAGTGTAGTTGAAGCTCACTGTAAGTTCAGAGGCATTGTCTGCCCTAACCCTTATCCACTCGCCTTTGTCTCCATCAGAGAAAGGCAGCATCATGGATTTGCCTCCATCAAGTTCCACTGTTTTCATCTCTTTCCATGAGCCATTGCCATTTTCATCGACCTCGAAAGTTAGCCTCACATGGCTCTTGCCAATGTTTTTTATCCAGCAGCAACGCTCGTCCCATCCATTGAAAAGGAATGGCTCCGACACTTCTCCGGCTTTAACTTGTTCTTTTTCCCAGACGGCTCCTTCTGCAGTTGCGGGACCAAGTTCGTCAGGCTTCGAAAGTGAAGTGAACCAGAGATTTGAATTCGACTGGCCTGTACCTCCGATATCGCCTTTGGCCTTTCTCTTGTTGAGAAATTCACTTTTTGCGGAGTCATCGCACCCAAATACAAGCCTGTCATTCCATCTGGCAAAATCCCCGATGACTTTTAGGTATGCGGAACGAGGACGGAGGCCAGCAGAATTTGCTGAGCAGAACGTTCTTGGAAAATTCCAGAACATGCCATGCATCGTCATCATGTAGTCTGGCTCGGATTCTGTGCCGATGTTCCTGATCCTAGGCCATTCGGTGTTCCATCCATGCGCACCATCGTAGCTGTGACTTGCTTTCGGGAGGCGGTAGAAAGCCCACCCTTCCGAAGGATTCCTTACGCCGAGGATCAGTGACTTATAATCCCAGCCAATGGCCCATATTGGGTCGTTGGCTGAATCGCTGTTGCCATATATTCCTCCAGGACCAGTAATGTCCGTGAACTGATTCCTACGAACTACTTTCCAGTCTTTCCCGTCCCACTCTGCCAAGACTCCGGCTGTCACATCGAATTTCTTCAGTGCTTCCTGAGTTCCTTCTCCGTTGTTGGCGTAGTAGACGTGACCTTGTCCAGAATACATCCCTTTGCCATGCACTCCGGGAAGCAGGTCATTGACTGGACCTACGTCCGTGTCTTTTTTCTTAGCGGATATTTTGTTGCCATCCATGGCTAGCTCTTTCACGTCCAAAGTATTCACGTCTACTTCGTAGAAACCTTCTTCCATGGTCCCGTAGTAGACTTTGTGGGCTGGATCGGTAAGGTGCCTGGCATTTCCCGTCAGCCTACCGTACATTTTGCTGTATGGAATCACTCGCACGTTGCGGCTGGAATCTATAAGATAGGGCCCTATTATCAGCTGGTTGCTCTCACGATGAATCATCCTGTTAGCTGGAGTTCCTCCGATGCTTTCATCTCGCGTTATTTCCTTCAAATCTGGCGTTATTTCATACAGGTTATCAGAAGATCCATTTGGCAGGTGTGGGCCATATGTTATTACCCACAGTCGGTCGGCCCATGGAACGACAGCTCCTGTCCCGCATTCGCCTTCATTGTTGTAATATGCAAGCTCTGGATATATTCCAGAAATAGATTTTGGCTCATTAGCGCTCTTAGTCTGGACTGAGCAGCCCCAGACTAAGAGCGAGGAAAATATTAATAATGTTACTATGTTATGTTTCATATCATTACCAATTCGGATTCTGCGTCAGATTCTTATTGATGAGAATGTCACCGGCAGGAATAGGCCAGAGATAATCACGATCTTTATCGAATTTACGCTCCGATGCAACTACAATGTAGCCAGCATCAACCATGGAACTTAAATCTGCAATTCCATCTTCATCGATAGGAGGTATGCCTCCGATAGGGTAGTTCCCGTCTTTCCAGTTCTTGATCAAAGTCTTGTATGCATCCGAGACGACAGATTCGTCTCCATTCCAAGAAGTTGATCCTGACCAAGCCCTATTCAGAAAATATACGGGCCGGTTGTAAACCTTTTCGGCTATCCTCCATCTAATCAGGTCATTATAGCGATGGCCTTCCCAAGCAAGTTCGATGAATCTCTCAGTCCTGAGTACAGTCCTCATTTCTTGTTGCGTGCCAAGCATTACTCTCGGATAATTCATTCCTGTCCCATTGTAAGCCCTCTTGCGTAATTTATTAATAGTTTCGTCTAGAACTTCCTGGGTGCATTTATTTTGTTCTATCATGGCCTCTGCGTACATTAGAAGCACGTCACCATAGCGCATGACAGGATAAGTGATTGGAGCTCCTTGCCTGCTGTTCTCGGTGAATTTCTCGTCAATGAACTTCTTGAACAGCAGTCCAGTGTAAGATGCATGTTCGGCGCATGCTTTAGAATCGTTATTCCTGACTTGCGCACCATCCGATGCTCTCATGACGGTTGTCCTTATCGGGGATGGGGAATATTCATAGCCTAGCCAAACGTACTTGTCAGGATCATAATTCCCCGCCAGAACGTCTTTATTGTATGCTGTTGCGAAAGGAACGATTGTCATTGCCATTCTTGGGTCTCTGTTCTCGAATATGTCTTTCGGGTTGTAAAGAGGTGATTCGTCAATAGGCTTCCCATCAGTGCAAGGATAAGCGCAGACTAATTCGTAGGAAGGAGCTTTTTGTCCGCCCCAGCCTCCTGAGAGTCTGGAAATGCAATTAAGAACGTCACTTCCTGCCCAATAGTATTGTTTCAGGGTCACGTCTCCTTGAAAGAAGAATATCCATTCATCAGACCAGCTGGCCGTGAAGAGATCACGATAATTCTCGTGCAATTTATACACGCCAAGATCCATGCAAGCTTTAGCTGCCGTGGCCGCAACTGCATAGTCGCCGTTGTAAAGGGCAATCCTTGCCTTGAATGCCAGGGCAGCGCCTTTGGTCGCTCTCTGTATTCCAGAGTAGCTTGTAGGCAGCAGCTCGGCAGCCTTGTCCAAACATTCGTAACTATAGGCTAACACATCTGCTTTTGGCGACCGTGAAGACTGATAAGCATCCGTAACTGTCATTCCTGTTTTGTCCAAGACTACATCTCCCCACCTAAATGCCAGCATACCATAGGCATAGCCAATGTAAAAATATGCTTCGCCTTCGTATTGGTTTATCTCAGCCTGGGTTATGCCTAGAGAGCTGGCCTTGTCCATATTCTTAATGATCCTCAGAGCTCTTGCTATTCCTTTATAATAGTTCTCCCAGAGCGTGCCGATGGTTCCATTCTCGGCAGTGAGAGTACCATTCTGAACAGCAGAAGTTGTGTTTCTGGCTGTAACATCATCGCTCCATGTCATGGCATCGATTGGGAAAAATGATGTTCTGTAGAAATCGTTAAGCGACATCTCTATCTCCTGCTTCGTTGAATACCAGTTCTCGCTAGAACCCTCCGAGAGTGGGTTGAGATCAAGATTCACGCAGGAAGAGAATGCTAGCAATGCAAAAAAGCATATAGTATATTTAATATTTTTCATGGTTGTTTAATTTTAGAAGTTGATCCTTGCTCCGAAAGTGTAAGATGTGGAAATGAAATCTGACCACGCACCCACTTCTGGATCCCATCCCTTAGGGTAATTGCTGATTGCCGGCAGGTCTGTTACGGTAAAGTACACTCTCAAGCCTTTCACGAAGACCTTGTGAAGAAGATTTTCTGGAAGGGTATAGCCGAGAGTTATGTTCTTGATTCTGAAATATCCGCCGTTGAACAGCCAGAAGTCTGAACCAGTGTATGTGTTAGTTGTATTCGTGTATGTAAGGCGAGGGTACTTTGCTTTCCTGTTCTGCGCCTCGGTGTTGTTTTGGCTCCAATAGTCGCCAAGAAGAAGAGAAGGGACGGCTCCCCACTGCTCTTTCAAAGGCTGAATCCAGTTCGAATTGAACAATACTTTGCGGTGGCCAACTCCTTGGAAAGATACCGATAGGTCAAAGGCCTTCCATCCTGCGTAGAGGTTTCCGCCGAAGATATATTCAGGCTGAGAGTTTCCTAGTTTCACCTTATCATCAGCATTTATCACTCCATCATCATTGACATCAACATATTTAATGTTGCCGGCTTTGTCGTTGCGAGTAAGAGTAGGGTACTTTTTCCCATCGGCATCGACCAGGTCTGCGTCAGTGATGAACAAACCATCTGTCTTGTACATGTACCATTCGTTATAGTAAGAGCCTTTTTCCAGAAGGTAATTTCCGCTCACTGTCTTCTTGTCTCCAAGGTAGCCCATCTTCGAGCGGTAGTCAGAGATGTTGAAACTTGCACCGTATGACACTTCTCCGATCTTGTCGTGCCAGCCTATCTCAATTTCCCATCCTTTCGTATGCATGTCTCCGGCATTCTGGGTAGGAGCAGAAAATCCTACGTAAGAAGGAAATCCGAGAGTGAGAAGCATGTCGGATGTCTTCTTGTAGTAGAGGTCGCCAGTGAAGTTCAGCCTGCTGTCGAACATATTCATGTCTAAGCCAATTCCATAAGTCTTGGTCGTTTCCCACGTGATGTCATCGAACGCATAGTAAACTTGGGCTGCGTTCTGAACGGCTACAACTGAGTTCTTTGACTTATCGTACATGTAGCTGTTTCCGAAGTTCATCAGAGCTTGATAAGGAAACTCAGAACTGCTTATTCTTTCGTTTCCGAGAGTTCCGATTGATGCCCTAAGCTTAAGGAAATCAATCTTCCATGTGCTAGGAAACCATGGCTCCGAAGAAGCCACCCAGCCAGCAGAAACAGAAGGGAAGGCGCCCCAGCGATATTTTGAAGAGAATCGAGAGGAGCCGTCACCACGGATGTTCGCCTGCAGAATGTAACGCTCTTTGAATGTATATATAACTCGGCCAAACACGGATTCGTATGCATTGTGACCTGCATTGCCAGAGTTATATTGATAATCCTCAGGTCCTATATTAAGGTAAGGGTATGAGTCAAGGGTGTAATTGTTTCTCCATGCGCCCTCGTTCTCCCATTTATACGTGTACCCTTCATATCCTGCCATTGCGCTAACGGAATGATCGCCCCAGTTGCCCTTGTAGTTGGCGTAGAACTGATAGGTGCGGCTGTTTGTGTCATTCCTGCTTTCTGTTAGGCTAGTTGCCTTGCAGAATTGAGTGGTGATTGATGACCCATTTTCATAGTAGACGTTGACAGCTTTCTGGAAATTTTTCCCTTTATAGAAATTGTACTCTGGTGCGAAGACAGCTGAAAGCGTAAGCCCTTTGAAAGGAGTGACGTCCAGCTGAAGCTTGCCACCGAATTTGTAGTATTTACCACTGTTCGTGCCTCCGTCTTTCAATGCTGCGAGATAGTTTGCACCATCTTTCACATCTGCATATCTTCCGTCTTCCCAGTAAGGGTTATAATATGGCGTTACAAGGTAAGCTCCATAAATAGGATTGACTGTAGAAGGAGAAATGCTTTCAGAAGTGGAGAAATGAACGTCCAAAGCAGCATGTAGCCATGGTGTGATGTTGAAGTCGTTATTCACTCGTCCAGCATATCTATCGTAAGATTTATGCTCATAGTAGCCGTCTCCTGTCTGGTAAGTGAAAGAGAATTTAGATCTTAGCTTGTCTGTTCCGCCAATCACATTCAGATTATGCTGCTGGTGAGAAGTCGTCTTTTTCAGGAGCAAATCAACCCAGTCTGTGTTAGGATAATGGTAAGGATCCTTTGCGTTGTTTTCCATCCAGGAATTAATCGTCTCTTGGGAATATTGTGAATATGGGTTAGAGGCTCCGTCGTTCCATTTCACCTCGTTCTGGACGTTCATCCAGTCTATCACGTCTCCATTGGTAGGTCTCGTCGTTGGCTTGTCGATGGAATATTCATAAGAATAGTCGATGTTGAACTTATCTTTCGATGCTCTCTTCGTGGTGATCACGATTACGCCTGCGGCAGCTCTGGATCCATAGATAGATGCAGAAGCGGCATCCTTGAATACGCTCATCGTCTCAACATCGGAAGCTATGACATCATTCAAACTCCCTGGTACTCCGTCTATAATAACAAGAGGATCGTTGTTCGACATTGTGGTAACGCCGCGTACCCTGATTGTCGCTGAGCTTCCAGGTCCTCCGGATGAACGAGTGACTTGTACTCCAGAGATCTGTCCTTGCATTGCGGTTGACAGCATCTGAGTAGAGCGCTCAGTGAGGCTTTCACCTTTCACGCTGGAAATAGGACCGGTTAGATCGCCTTTTCTTGCAGAACCGTATCCGATGACGACTACTTCGTCAAGAAGCTCTTTGTCTTCTGCGAGTACAATTTCGATGTTGCTTCTCCCGTTCAAAGCAATCTTCTGAGAAACATAGCCTATGCATGAAACTGTCAGCTCATCGGTTGGCTTAGCCTCAAGAGAGAAAATTCCGTTCTCGTCCGTCACAGCTCCTGTCGTTGTTCCTGTTATGGTAACTCCAGCCCCTATGACAGGACTTCCATTTTTGTCTACGATGGAACCACTGAGTTTATTCGTTTTGTCTTGTTGCGCTGTGCTAAGCTTCTGTTTCGAAAGGATTACGTTGATGCCTTCAATCTGGTAAGAGATGTCAGTGCCTTTGAAAATGTAGTCTAATACATTCAGAAGCTGCTCGCCTTTTACGTTGATTGACACAGGACGTTTCAAGTCCACATTCTTAGAATTCGAAACGAACAAGACTCCGGTTTGGCTCTCTATGTCTTTAAGAACCTTTTCGATCGATACATTTTGTTTGTTCAGCGTGACCTTGGCCTTATCAGGATTTACCTGAGTGGCAGAGGCAAGAGGAGAAAATGCTAGCAGCAAACATGTCACTACTGTGAACAGTCTGCCAAGTTTCGTCATCAAAGGGCTCGCATAGTTCGCGCTCCCTGTAACGTTGGATTTTTTCATTGAAATTAGTGTTAGTTAATGTGAATATTGTGAATTATCTATTGGTCATTTTATAATTATCGTATCCTCATCTTCATTTATCTCGTATATGAAAGGAAAGTCTTTTTGGAGAACTTTTAGAGCATGCTCAATCCCATCTGCCATTCTCAGCTTCCCATCATATCTTTGGTCGATCACGTCATTGTTCTTAATGATTATCTTCACTCCGAAGAACTTCTCGAATGCGGACATGATATCGCTGAATGACTTGTCACCAAGATTGATGAGTCCGTCTTTCCACATGTAGTCTTCTGCGCCTGCTGTGGAAGTAACGATGAGAGATCCATCCTTGTTCTCTGCGGTCTGGCCTGGGCTCAGGAATATCACTTGTTCATCCTCTGGCTTGAAAATTTTGACTTTTCCTTCATAGAGGTTAGTCACGAATCTGTCTGAGTTGCTGTATGCCTCAACGTTGAAAACTGTTCCTAGGACTTCCACGTTGTATTTGGAAGTCTTCACTATGAAAGGTTTTTCGGATTTTACGACCTCGAAATAGCCTTCTCCGTCTAATAAAACCTCTCTGTTCGGCCCTGTGAAGGAGGATGGGTAGGATAGAGAAGTTTTGGAGCTGAGCCAGACGTTTGTGCCGTCAGGAAGAGTGACATTAGTCCTGTTCCCGCTAGGAACGGCAATTCTTTGAAGTTGCTGCCCTTTCTGCCTTAGCGAATAGTTATCTCTTGTTATGAATATGCAAAATATGATCATTGCGGCAGCTGCCACAAGTGATAAGGGGCGAAGAAGTTTATGAATATGTTCTCTGCTTGTCCCGGGAATGTCGCCGAGCAGGATTCCGGCATCGTAGAGAGCACGTTCGCGAACGAACATTCTCCAGTTCTCATGGCTGCTTTCTGCCCATTCTCTGATTGTATTCTGCTCTTTATCAGTAGATTTTCCCTGAAAATATCTGGTTAATAACTTGTGGTTAATTTTCATTGTTTTTTTTCTTTCTTGCAGTATTAAAACAACAAGACCACCCAAAAACCAAAAAACGATTTCACTTTTTTTCTGGCTATTCGAATTGTTTCGATCGTATGAAAGCGTTGAGGTTTGCAATTTCGGGGCAGGGAAGTGCATGCCTGAAGGTCTTGTGTGGCACTATGCCCTGCCGAGACCGGCTTTCAAAAGTGGGGCTGGGCAGGCAAAAAATAACGTAGACCTATGGAATGAATGCATCTATGCCAGCTAATTGCACAGACTTTATCTCAGGACAGCGAAATTTTGATCTCTGCTGTTAGAGGATAGTCATGGAAGGAAGAGGAGCAGTACAGGAAAATATTCTTTTAATTGTGTCATCAGCATCTTCAATGTCTTTTGCACGTGGTAGTCAACTGCCTGTACAGACACATTGAGTATCTGAGCGATTTCTTTTCGGCTTCTATTCTGTATGCGATTCATCCTGAATATATTCCTAGTGGTTTCGGGAAGTTTTTCGAGGGTGTTTTCTATTATTTCGACTATCTCGCCAGAAAATATTTTGCTGTACGTAGCATCTTCTAAAATCTGGATCCTTGAAGTTATCTCCCATTCATACTGCCTATTGCTTTTTTTGCCGAATTCATTTACGACTTTGAGGTGTTTCAGGTAGTTCAGGCATTTGTTTTTCACCACAGTGAGCAACCAGCAGAGAGCGTCTGTGTCAGTTTTAAAGGAATCTTTTTTCACCCAGTACTCAAGAATTGCATTACTTGCAATATCTTCTGCAGTGGCTTTGTCCTTGACATAATAAAAGGCATAGTGGACGAATCTGGGATAGTAATTATTGTAGAAATTACTAAAATTCTCCCCTGACCTGATGTCAGGAAGAGATACTTTGTCTCTTAACTCATCCATATAGTTTTGATTTCGACGATCTGCCTATTGGTTCGTTACAAAAATAGAAAATTAGGCAGGAAATTCAAATCTCGCAGATAAGGATCGAACTGCGAGGCTCGAAAGGTCGAGATTGGTGTGTGATTCGCGCAGATTTCACACCGTGAGGCTCGAAAGGTCGAGATTGGTGTGTGATTCGGGCAGATTTCATACTGTGAGGCTCGAAAGGTCGAGATTGGTGTGTGATTCGCGCAGATTTCATACCGTGAGGCCCGAAAGTCGAGCGGAGGCCAGAAGGTCGAGCGGAGGCCCGAAGGTCTAGCGGAGGCCCGAAAGTCGAGCTGAGGCCTGAAAAGCTGCGCCCGGAGCCCTTGAGCGCCGGTACTCGCCAGAATCAGTTCCGTTCAGGCGATGTGCTTGGTGAGTACTTCGGCGAAGTCTTTCACCGGAACGTCGGAGCGTTCGCCGAAGGTCTTCAGGCAGAGAGGGCAGGCCGTGATTATCGCATCAGGAGAAGCTACAGTGAGATCTTTGACCGCAGCGTCCGTGATCTTCCGGCGGTCGTTCTGGCTGAGCGTCAGGCTACCCAGGCTACCACCGCAGCAGATGCTCTCGTCATACTCATGCCCAGCCTTCACCAATTCGCCAACCTGCCTAAGCACAGCACGCGGCTCCTCATACACATTGCAGCCACGTCCAAGCTCGCACGGATCGTGATAGACGATTTTCTCTTCCGACTTCCCAACCTTCAATTTCCCCGCATCGATAAGCTCCTTGAAATATTGAGTGTAATGAACCACCCTGATGCCCTCCAATTTATACTCCTCCTTGAATACTTTGTAACATATAGGGCAGGAAAGTACCAGCGTCTTGCATCCCGATTCCATGATCATCTTCTTGTTGGCATCAATCGTCTTAGCCGCAGCATCAGTCTTTCCGGCAAGCAACAGAGGCCTGCCACAGCATATTCCACCATCGCGATCCGCGAAGACATATTCAACTCCAGCTTTTCTGAATATTTCTTCGACCGCTTTGATGATTCTCGGCGTGAGATGACTCATGCATCCAGCGAAGTACAGGACCTTCTCTTTCGATGCGGAGGAATCCTCAGCTGAAGCGTTCACGTTAGCCGAATCCCCGGCAGAAGCATTCTCAGCAACGGAATTTCCAGCGGGCAAATGCAATTGAGCCGGAGCCGTAGTTAAATAGGAATAGTCATAAGGCAGGCTATTGTTAGTGGTCCGCCTCTGGGCACGGCGCAGGGCAGGTGCGTCCACGCTCACCGGACACAGCGCATGGCATTTGTCGCACATCAGGCACTTGTCGGCGATTTCGGCAATCTTGCGCTCGTTGTGCCTGCGGAGAAACCTTATGAAATACACCGATGAATATT
>Ga0256404_1010605_pt1 | contig 12671 bp, 9 predicted proteins | sample RumenRJG_01DNA_FD_185990 | JGI IMG/M metagenome (GOLD analysis project Ga0256404, IMG submission 185990) | Bovine rumen microbial communities from Lethbridge, Alberta, Canada - RJG_01 | ecosystem: Host-associated > Mammals > Digestive system > Stomach > Rumen | place: Canada: Alberta | collected...
ACTGCACGGAACTCGATACGCCGACTGCAGCCAGCGCATCTGCTCCTAACGTCTGTCCTACAATCGCTGTATCTGCCATGTTGTAAGCCTGCTGGAACAGGTTTCCGAACAGCAGCGGCAGCATGAAATTCATGATCAGAGAAAACGGTTTTCCTTCCGTCAGAGATGTCGTCATACCGTATTCCTCCTTGCACGATGAATTATTATAGGAGCTTCCCTTTCCTTGTAAAGAAGAAAACTCATCATTCAGAAAGAGATCCTTTCTTCTATCCAGAGTTCTTTCCATTACGCATAGAAAAACCAGACACTCTTCTCTGCATGCATGCTGCAGAAACTCGGAACGAATGTTTGGCAACAGGATCCATGAGCAGACGCTTACAATGATCCTTCTTTAGGAAGAATCATCTCACTGATCATCCTTGCTTCTTCAGCAGCTTCCATGCCCATCCTGCAATCAAGAGAGAACTGATCAGACTTAATGCATTCTCTGCAATCCCTGAATGGTCAGCAGTATTCGGCGTATATAACCTTTCAGAGACCACTTTCACATTCCCGTCAGAGTCAGTACTCGTTGTAACAGGTTTCTCAGAAGCACCAGGAGATGGTACTGGCTTCGCACTGGGAACTGGCGTCACTTCTGGAGTAGATGTTGGTTCTGGCGTTGCACTGGGTGCTGGCGTAGTCTCTGGAGTAGACGTTGGTTCTGGCGTTGCACTGGGTGCTGGCGTAATCTCTGGTGTAGACGTTGGCTCTGGCGTTGCATTTGGTACCGGCGTAGTCTCTGGAGTAGATGTTGGTTCTGGCGTTACACTAGGGACCGGAGTGACCTCTGGGGTAGATGTTGGTGCTGGCGTTGCACTGGGTACCGGGGTCACCTCTGGAGTAGGCGTTGGTTCTGGCGTTGCACTGGGGACCGGAGTTACCTCTGGGGTAGATGTTGGTTCTGGCGTTGCACTGGGTACCGGCGTAGTCTCTGGAGTAGGCGTTGGTTCCGGGGTTGCACTTGGTTCTGGTGTCACCTCCGGGGTAGGCTCAGGAAACAGCTTCTTTCCGTGATAAGCCCACATATGGCCTTCGGAGTTTGTTTTGACAGATGCCGCGATGATGCAGCCATTATAGTTTCCACCAGTCAGAGAAACGTGTGCATATGGGGCAACGATATGACCGGTGATCGAATGCCCGTAGCCTTCATTCGTTACTTCTGATGCATTCGGGAAGGCGAATACAATTCCTGCTCCGGATTTCTGATTCTCAATGCTTCGATATTCATTTCCTTCTGAATCCAGAACAAAGGAAGGAAGCGATACCGTTCCTTTTGCATCTGATTCCAGAATCAGATCTTCGGAAGCATTTCCTGATACCTGGACGGAATATCCTTTCAGACTGATCCCTGATTCTATCTTGTAAGTGTGCCCCGTTTCCAGTATGAGGGTCATGGTGTTCTCCAGATCCTGCCTGGAAATGGTACGATCTGCTTCTTTTCCAAGAGATAATGCCTGGGCTTTCAGATCTTCCATTCTGGCAAAGTCTGCATAGCTGTCTGACACTTTTACCTGTTCATTATGAACCATCCCATCCGCACCGAGCTTCCAGTGATGATTCATGTCTACGCTGCTGCCGACATAGGTAGGAACATCGCTGTAGGTACCGAAGTTGCTGGAGGCGATCTCCGTTCTGAACCAGGAAGGAACTTCATGAGGATAGCCTGCGACGTTTCCGACCGATAGTCCGCCGAAGAAGTTTCTAAAACTGCCTCCGCAGATTACAGGACCTACTACATGCGTGCCATCATAATCGCCAGATACAAAGACATTGTAGTGTTCCAGGATATAGCCGAGATCATATCTGCCGCCATCTCCTTCAAAGGTATTCGGTCCTTCTTCCGCCCGGACTGTTCCACTCATCCCTGCAATAAGCAGGAATGCAAGCACTCTGCAGAATCGTTTCCTGAAATGATCGTTCATATTACCCCTCGCTCATAATAGAAAATAAGATGAACCGTCATTTCTTTCCAGACTCTTTCCCTGCTCAGACAACAGGAGTCAAGAATTGCTGAGAAAAGTCAAAAAAATCTCCCGGGATTCCAGGAGATGTCAATCAGTAATCAATCGCCGCCCTCTGCAGAAGTTCCAGATACTATCTTCTCAAGAACAGAAGATGATAGGACATCGTCAGCTTTGCATCAACTGCTTTCTGATGCTTGATTCCGCTGAGTACCTGACGATAGTTGCGAACTGCATACAGGAAGTCCTTCGGCTGCAGGGTCGACGCAAAGAAACGGATTCCCTGAGTCAATAGAGGTGTCATGCGCTCCATGACAATGTTATGGCTGGAGTCAGCAATCAGCCGATAGAACTCACATTCTTCATCAACACAGGAAAGTCCCTGATCTACTTTCTGAGCCATGAGATTCAGGCAGTCTTCCATGCGTTCAATATCATGCTGGTCACGTTTTTCAGCTGCGATCGCTACAATCTCCGGTTCCATAAAGACAAGAACCTCAAGAATATCACTGGTCAGCCGGTTATGATCCGGATACATATCAAACCCGAACGGATCATCTGCAACCCCGTATTTTTCTGAAATATAGGTTCCTGATCCCTGCCGGATCGTCACGATATTATGGGACTGAAGAATCCGTTCCGCTTCTCGGAGTGTATTTCGTCCTACATTCAGCATCTCGCAGAGTTCTTTTTCAGTCGGCAGCTTCTGTCCCGGCTCATAACGATCCTTCTGGATCATGGCTTTGATTGCTTCTGCAGTCTTCTCCGCCAGTGTCTTTTTCGATGTCATCAGAAATACCTGCTTTCTGCTTAAATGGTAGGACAAATGACACATTTTTTCAACCAGATCCAGCAATAATACATAGGATCTTCCCGATTGATCCCATCTATCAAGTCACAGCCAGGCAGCTGATTCTTTCTTTCATAAGTGAAATCAGCACAGCTCTTCCGTTCAGTCCATCCCTTTCCGCACACTTCAGAAAACCATTGCGGGAAATTGCTTCCTTTTGCGGTCAGTGCTCTTTCTTCCTGACCCTCCGGCAGGATCAGATTTACTGACAGCAGGGTTTATGCATGAGAAAGATCGGAGGTTCTGCCGAACAAAAAAGCCGACATCAGATCGGCTCTATATCATTCAGAGGTAAAGTGAGCTAGGCAGACTGAAATTGGGGTAGGTATTTCAGCCTGCTTCGCTCTTGGACATTGGACCAACCATTCCTCTGATCAGTCCCTTATTTCTAAGAAATCGAAGCAACTCCAGAAAAAGATTTTTTATTTTCTGTACTTGTTCCTCTGGTAGGATAACACATTTCACATTCAATAGCGAACAATGATGAATGATTTTTCCGAACCGGTTCCAGGCTCTCTTTGCTGAAAAAGAAGTCGGAAATCAGTACTTCAGGTGGTATAAATAATGCATAGACAGAAGGAGAATGACCATGGGTTTATTTGATGCATTCAAGAAAAAAGAGACACTGGCTCCGATTGAGGTTTCTGATGATTCCGTCATCGCACCAGCGGACGGAGAGCTGATCGACATCACGACAGTTCCCGATGAAGTCTTTGCTCAGAAGATGATGGGCGATGGAGTTGCATTCCGTTATGCTGGTGATAAAGTGACGCTCTGTGCTCCGGCAAACGGAGTCTTATCGGTTCTGTTCCCTACGGGACACGCGTTCGGAATCACGATGGCAGACGGAACCGAATTGCTGGTTCACTGCGGCATCAATACCGTAGAAGCAAACGGCGATGGCTTCAAGCTCTGCGCAAAGAAACAGGGAGACAAAGTCAGAGCAGGTGAACCGATTGTAGAAGTCAATCTGAAAAAGCTCGGAGCAAAGTATGATATGAGCACCATGCTGATCTGCACGAACGGTGCTGATCACCCGATGACATTCTCCAAGCCGAAGACCGTCAAACGCGGAGATTCAGTTCTCGGCTGATGCGGCATAGACAGTAGAATTGCTGCTGGAGATCGCCAGATCCCATAAGCTATCATCCAGTTCCTCTGCGGCGGTGTCGATGACCTGATAGGTCCAGACATCGCCGTTGAAGTCTTCAAATACAATCAGATCACCAGTTTCCAGAGAATCCAGAAACCCGAACTGATCTGATCTTCTGCTCCCATTGATCACCAGGTCTTTTCCCTTCGGAGACCCTGAAATGATCACCGGGCAGAGATTGATATCCGTATAGGTGCTGCCTACCGGCCAGGATCTGTCATATTCCGGAACCGAGAGCATTCCGACACAATCAGTTCCATCTACTTCCTGTACAGGAAGCACTTCTCCATCTCCATCAGCGATTCCTGCTTCGGTCTGCTCTGGAAGAGCAGCAGAAACCTCTTCTGCAAGCTGTTTTCCCTTTCTGATCCAGTTCTGTCTCTGAAAACCGAGATAGATCGTAAGCACTAATGCTGCAAGCACTGCAGCAGATCCCAGGGGGATCAGGATTTCTGTATGTTTCTTCATGGTCTGAAAAGAGCAGGTTCTGAACCTGCTCTTATTGTATCATTGATCGTTTCTTAACCGTGCACCGGCATAGATCATCAAGGCTCCTGCACCTGCAAGCAAGGAGATCCATAATCCCATGTTCCAGTCATCTCTGGTATATGGGGTATATGGCCTTCTCGCAGAAGTCATCGGGGTAAATGGTGTCCTCGTCTGCGGAGTAAATGGAGTCGGTGTCGGGTTATTCTGAGTCGGCGGCGCAGTTGGCGTCGGGGTCGGAGTTACGGCCGGAGTCGGTGTTGGCGTCGGAGTAGTACCTGGAGTCGGAGTAGGAGTTACGGTCGGGGTCGGAGTAGCAGTAGGCGTTGGAGTTGGCGTTGGCGAAGGAGTCGGAGTTTCGTGATGATATGTATTGGTAATGCGGAACTCCATTCCATTCTTTGATACCGAAGCCGTATAGCCAGCTGGAACATTCACTTCTGTTACTGCCCAGGTTCCTTCTTCGGGCAGATCCTTCCACGTATAGGACCAGTTATCAGACGCATCGAGAGTAACCGGATCTCCGTAAGAACGCATGTCATGGATCAGCTGAACCTGAATGGAAACAGGCCTTGCTGTTCCGTCACCGTCACCAGCCCAGAGCTTGGATACCTTCAATTCAACAGTATTATGACTCTTCGGAGCAAATACTCCTTTGATTTCTCCAGAGACATTGTAATTCCATGCTTTTCCTTCCTCTCGATTCGGAACGCTCAGAATCATCGTTGAGGCAGTGAAGCTTCCCTGGTCATTCGAATAAGGTTCACCTAAGATCAGATATACACCCTGTTTCAGACTGCTGAAGATCGCTTTCCCTTCCTTGATTTCTGCCTTCTCATAGGAAAGGGTTCTTTGACCAATATAGCCAGCAAGCGTTTCTGCAAGCTTGGCCATATGATCTTCTTCCCCATCATAGAGACTGATATCAACCCCGGATTCATAGTACTCGCTTGCCAGGGCAGCTTCTCCATTTCCTGTCACATCAGCAAACCTGTAAGCCCGGAATACGGCTCCATCAATATTCAGCCCATCTCCAGCCGTCAAGGTAATACTGCAATCATCATGCGGAATAATCTCTTCCGCAAGTATCTTCAGAGGCTGAGCAAGCATCAGCATCCCTGCGAAGAATGCTGTCAGAATCAGCCGTAGCTTATATCCTATATTCATTTCTGCTCATTCCCCTTTCTTATGTTTCTTTCCAGCAAAGATCATTCTCACCAGCATGACAATCACAAGTACCGGCAGACCGATCACAAGTGCAACGGTCATCGGCTCAATCTGCACGGCATCACTCACAATCCGGACATGATTCTGCTCTACCGTATCTACCCGATGCCCTCTTACAAGAAGCCTATGAGTATTGACTCCATAGGGCGTGCAGGTAACCAGCGTGCACAGATCCTGTCCCTCTTCAATCTCGATATCTTCCAGTTCATCCGGAAGAACTACCTTGATCTGATCCACCTCATAGGTCAGGGTATCTCCCAGAACCTCGAGCATGAACTGATCCCCTTCCTTCAGCTGATCAATATCTGTAAACAGCTTGGCAGAAGGAAGACCCCGATGTCCGCTCAGCACACAATGTGTACTCTCTCCCCCGACTGGAAGAGAAGAACCCGCAATATGCCCGATCGCAATTTCCAGAACCGAAGGATCCGTTCCATGGTAAATCGGAAGCCTGACATTGATCTTCGGAATCACGACATAACCCATGATCCCGGTTCCAGTAACATCCAGAAGACTGTTATATTCCGCAGTCTCTGCTTCATCCAGGATATACCGATCCTCTTTTCCAACCAGAGTCTCGTTATACGCCCTTGCCTGCTCCAGCATCGTCTCATACTGTGCATCATCCAGTGAATTCACCTGATCCACATAAGACGCAATTGCACGCAACTGATGCATGGAATTCCACCAATCGCTGAAGGTCGGGTACACCAGGAGGGATACACCTGTCAGGAATATCAGGACCAATATGAAATTGGAAAGCTTCTTCTTCAAAGGAATCCCTCCGAACCATCAGACATGGAAGAGAGATCTCTCCCATGCATTACTCTAAAACTATTTTACTGCGAAAACTCAGTTTGCTTTCTTTCTTGCAGTAATCATCACACCAGCAAGAACTACCATTGCACATCCTGCTACATAGAAGATCGTGGTACCGATACCACCAGTAGAAGGCAGCGTGGAGCCCTTCTTGTTAACCACATCAGTAGTCAGGCTTCCTGCATTCGTATCTGAAGCGAAATTTGCTTCGCCGGTTGTTGCCTTACCAGAAAGCGTAAGGAGCTGCGGGTCTTCTGACTCAGTATCATGCGTTGCTGTAATCGTAAAATCGATCGGTTTGATGGTGTTGTAGCCAGCAGGGGTCGTGATCTCGGTCAGTCTGTAATCGCCGTCGTCTAGACCGGTGAAGGTGAAGGTGGTATCATCGCCAGCGGTGAAGGACTTAACCTCTTTATATGTCTCATCGGATTGTTTCTTCTCCAGTTTGAAGGCTGCACCCTTCAGAGGTTTCTTGTCCTGATCCACCATTTCCACCTTGTTGACAACAGTCTTATAAGTGAAGACGATGTTCTTATCGTCAGGAGTTTTGCCAGTATCTCCTTCACCTCCCTTGTTCGGGTTGTTGGAGTAGGTCAGGTATACCCTGTTCGGGTTGCCGGCAGAACCGATGACTGCGTTCTCGTTGAGCTTCGCGGAGTAAGTGACAACTACCTTTGTATCCTTATTAAGCGTGACACCATCGATTCCTTTCAAGTTATCGAAGGTCCAGGTCACAACCGTTTCGCCATCAGTATTTGTGGTAACACTTTCTGTAAAGGAACCGGTGACATCCGTATCGCCGATCTTGATCTTTGCAGTCTTTACCGTGTAGGTGAGGCCTTTGCTCATGGTATCTGTGAAGACATACTTGTAGGTCGTATAATCTGCGATATTATCCGGCATAGTGCCTGTGATCCGGTATTGAACATCATCGTTGATATCAGCATCAGCAGAATCCTGCCAGTCAGATGTAGTGCCTTCGCTGTCGTTCGTGTCCTTGACCTTCTTTTCTACAGTCGGAACACCAGATTTTACAGTTGCCTCAGTGTCACCTACGACCTGAACAATGAACTCCGTGTAGGCATCGGATTTATCCGCCTGTGTACCGTCTTGATCCTTGACGAGATAGTATCCTGCAGCAAGACCACTAATGACCGTGCTGCCTTTTGCTGATTCAACTGTCTTTACAGGCGTTGTCAGCGTATGCTTTTCCATGAGCTGGGCGATCGTCATCGTTCCATCGCCCAGGGCTTTCGCAACATCCGCTGCACTTTCTGCCTCAGTATAGGTGACGCCAGTGCCCCACTTTACATTGGACAGTACCTTGAGTACATTGGTTCCTTCTTCTTTGGTTGAAAGATCGCCAATGAAAATCTGATAAGCTTCATAGGTATGCCCGGTCGCTGTGCCTTTAAGAGTAAGTGTATAAGTAGTGGGGTTTTGTCCTTCTGCAAATGCAGTTAATCCCATAGATACTGCCATAAGCAGTGATAAGAAGAATGCCATGAAATGCTTTGTAATCTGTTTCGTCATAATTGTTTTCCCCTCGTTTCGGGAAGCCCCTCCGTTACATTAGTAGGAAGAAGCTTCATGCTAATGAATGATGATTCTTGATGTAAGAGCAGCAGTTTGGCCGGTCTGCTATCCGGTGGTAATCTGTCTCTTTTCAGACTGCGACCTGAATCATGTACGCATTGTCCGAAGGTCTTTCACTCCGGCGCTCTGGTCTCGTAGAAAAGGGATGTTTTTGTTCGGCTCATCTTAGATAGAACCACCCCCTTCTCCAGCACTTCTGATGATCAGCAATTTTCTCACCGTCAGTACTGTCCCTGCGAGGAGCAGAAGGAGCGCTCCCGCTCCGGTCAGCGGCAATGTTCCATGGCCACCGGTGGAAGGAAGAGTATACGAGGAATCCTTCTGGTTGATAATTGCCTGACCATTGCCCGCATAGGTCATGGAATCTACCGTCGTATATTCCCCATTATTCAAAGTTCCATATTTAGGCTCCTTGAATCCATCAACCTTATTGTCTTCCTTGACATAGTAGTGCCACGTTCCAGTGTATGTGTTTCCATCTTTATTCACAGTTCCAGTGGAAGGCAACCCCACAATCTTATAATCTCCTGTGTTCAAGACTGTACACTCGGGCGCTTCTTTAGTACTATCCAGAGAATTTGATTTTGATATCACCTGAACCCCTGATAGTTCATAGGAAGCAACTTTTTCCGGGCCAAGTTGCGATAATGGATTGTTATCCGCTCCCAGCAGTTCTCGATATAGAGTAACGTGAATGTTTTTTCCAGAAGGCCACTCTAGCCTAGTTGTTCCATCACTCCATATTTTTGTAAACAACAACGATTTGGCCCCTTGCTCATTGGTAATGGTTCCACCATCAGAAACCTTCAAATTGTCTGGAGTATATCCCATAGGTGAATATACTTCCCTCACTTCATATGTATATGGTTTTCCTTGATCATCAAGTTGCCTCAAGTGCGAGAATGTGGCAGTCCATTCAGATGTTTCACCGCTTTCATCCCTTGTGCCATCCAATCGTATAGTCTGCCCAGTATGCTCTCCATTTCTAACTAATTCGAACTCACAAAATGCTCCAGCAGGTGGAGTACTGGTACCATCCGCATTTTTCCACTTCTTTTTTGCCGTTACCTGGGTGGATATCCTAGTATTCGTAACTACAATGGTACCTTTTTGAATTCCATTATTATTGATATAGGATGCCGTATACTGTTCAGGAACAGGCTCCTCGACTACATAATAGAAGTAAGGATCGCCTGTACCGTTGACGGATGGTATACCTGTAATGGTCTGGCTGAAATTATTATCATTATTCAATACATATTTTCCATATAAAGTTCCCTGTAATGTTTCATTTTCCTGCATCGGTGTATAGAGAACTTTTATACGTGGGGTACTATTAGTATTTACCTTTACAGTATAAACTGCGCTCTTCTGTGGACTCCCCAGAGACAAGATATGCTCATTGCTATCCCAATAAGCAATCTCATTTCCGTCGTTGATTTTGTATGAAGCCCCTCCATACGTCTCCACCTGTAAGGAAACCGGCGTTCCTGGATCAATATATACCGCATTGTTATAGAAAATTCTTTCCGGATGGTACATATCAATAACCTGCACGGTTATCTTCGCGCCGCCTGTTCGTATTGACTGATACAATCCAACATTGATTGAATTCGGATGATTGTTATCTGTCGTATTGTCCGAATTCAGCCAAACCTTATTGATGGTTATACTTGTTTTTTCATTCGGAACATAGAATGCCCCCGAATTGCGGATATAACGAACATCTCCGGATAGTGCTCCAGAGGACTTATTATCCTTTATTTCACTCCATATATTACCATCACTTTTCTTTTCGTCCTCCTCTTTAACCCAGATAAAATAATATGCCTTGTTATTGTCGAAATGATATCCAGCTTTTTGATTGTCCTCTCCGACATCGGTTTCGATCATCTTGTAAAGATAGCCATCTGATAGCTCATCTTCATCACGACTCAGGTGAATTTTGCCGTCAGCATCTGTTATTAAAGAGTGAACCTTAGGAACTACCTCTGTCCAAATCGGGCTTTTGTTTTCTTGTCCATCGTAACGGAATAATTTAAAAGTAACACCTTTTAATTTGATATTGTAATTCTCACTATCAACTTTATAAAAATCAATCTCCCTCCGCGATACTGATGCCCCAACTTTCTGCGTTTCCAAGTGAAGGTCCTTGCCAGTAGAAGAGGATTCCACCCCTGATAGACTGGCTGTATTTTTCAGTTCTGCTTGACTTGTAGAAGGTACAATATAATATTCATAACTTACAACACAAGGCGTTTCATCTGGCAGCGTCAAAAATAATTCATTTTGATTTAAATCGTATGTTAAACTATACCGTTTGCTGTCCATCTCCTCCCCACAGTTATTGGGATATGCAGCATTGTAATAGTAGACATGTAACGAATCCGGCTGAAAACTCATCTGCACATCCGTTTTATCACACGACATTTTGTCATGTACTGTGACAGTATCATTCCCAGCGCCTGGAATCAGATCTTTTCCCTGTGGATTGATACTCAGGTAATACCTTGCTTTTTTTAACCCACCCCCGCTGTCCGGTAAAAAAGCTCCATCCTTGTCTAACACCTTAATAGTACGCTTCACATTGGTTGTGACATCGGATTTCAATTCACCCCAGACAGCTTCGTTTGTATAAGATTTTTCTGTATGGTTAATATCTCCCCAATAATTTTGATCATTCACTTTGACCTTATAATAAAGGTCAACTGTATAGTTTTTGTTGTAGTTGTTCTTTAATTTGTATTCTTCCTCGATTGTAAAAACTACCCTTGTTGACCCATTGGACAACGTCTCTGAACGAACTGATACAAGATCACTTAATTTCTTATTTTCATCGTTGTAAAGTTTCTTCCACGTTCCAGAATTCTCCGAATTATAGATTGTATATTTAGCATTACTAAACTCTGCATATTCAAGCCCCACAGGAATGTAATCGGTCACAGTTTGTGGTCCGGAAGAATCCTGATTCAGATGAATCGATATTTTATAATACAGAAACACATCGCCAGCTTTATATTCGACAGTCGGATCATTGCTCGTATAACCTTGATCACTACCATCATCACCGGAACCATCAACTTGACTGACTTGTTTTGTAAGTCCTTCTTCCCCCTTTGAACGATCATAATGAGCCTCTGATTGATGATCTGGAATTTCAGCATCGTTTTTATAGGTCCATGTGGTACCCGGCTGTTGATCAGTCTCGTCAGCATATGTCCAATACCGAAGCGATATTTCTGACTGACCATCAATATAATTTGAATTTATAAACTCAACGCGGAAGCCCGATAACTTTTCAGTACTTGTGCTATTGGTAATTTCCTTATCACCTGGCGTGAATAGCCTATAATCCTCCCCTACCTTCAAAGTTCCCTTATTAGTCCAAATTAGTGCATCCTTTAGTAGAGCCGGCGTAATATAATGTCTTTCTGTAAGTTTGGTTGTGCCACGCCATGCAGTCATGGTGTCAGTATAGGTAAGATTTTCCAGGTTAATTCCCTTTGTCGGAAGATCCAAGGTTGCCGACCACTGAAGCTTTTCCAGTGTTCCTGTCTCTGTAGCCTGTGCACCCTCAAAATTTTTCTGCAAACTATAATTATGAGCAGGATGCTCAACGCCAATATTCCCAGAGGTAGATTCGTATTGTTTTTCACCTGGCTTCTGATAAATAATATTGTTCTTAATTACAGAAGTAGTTCCCTCTTCTCCCGTAGGTGCTGGCGTTTCATAAACAATCGTATATTTTGCTCCGTTAAATTTTCCAGACGGGAAGGTATACTTTCCCTCCTCACTAAATTCTCCTTCATCGACATAAACGCCATTGGCATCCAGAATATCAAACTTCAATGGATACTTAATATTGGAAATGTTGCCATTCTCCACACTGAGATTATCCTGAAGTAAAACTCCTCCAAGATCGTCGCAATCCGGATTGTTAATCGTTATCTTCCATTTCAGGTTACCTGTCTGGCTGTCTCTATAGCCCTCCTTTTTAATTACTGGTTCATGCAGAACCGTTGTGGTTTTTCCCCATTTAGTGTCATATTTATTCCATGCACAACATTCATTAGAAATCGAGGCCCCGCCGTCCGAAGATGTAATATCTCCATTCACCGGAACTTCATAAATTACATGATAGCTTTCGCCTGAACTCAGTGGTGGAAGATCTTTGATCCTCAATTTGCCGTCATTATCACAGTCAAGAGAAACATTTTGCACAGAATCAGATGTTCCATTCTTATAAACCTTAACATTTCCCTCTTCAAATTTCGGCGTCACAATACCAGACGCACTTATTTGATCTGAGAACTGGATGGCTTCTCCACTACCTTTGTTTGTGGAAATAACCACCTCATACCGAATAATATTATTAGCTTTTATATATTGACCACTTTTAGTTACATTAAGTACAACTTTCCCAATTTGTTAGACTATAGCCGGATTTTTTCTTGGCCTGCCTCTCTTTCGCTTAGGCAGCTGAGTGTCTGATGCTGGGGCCTTTGATATTAGTCCCAGTTCTTTCAGAATATCTATT
>Ga0256404_1010608_pt1 | contig 12669 bp, 11 predicted proteins | sample RumenRJG_01DNA_FD_185990 | JGI IMG/M metagenome (GOLD analysis project Ga0256404, IMG submission 185990) | Bovine rumen microbial communities from Lethbridge, Alberta, Canada - RJG_01 | ecosystem: Host-associated > Mammals > Digestive system > Stomach > Rumen | place: Canada: Alberta | collected...
TACATAATTTGGTGGCGCAAACACAGGTTTCGTCAAAGAATTGTACCAATCAGAATTAAACATATCCTTATTTTAATTCCAATTGGTACAATTTCATTATACAAAAGTTTATATATCTAGTATGAATTTTCTTTTGATTGGTTTTCCTGATAATCAATGGTTTCGTAATTAACCTGTGCAAGATATCCTGCACTAACAGCAAGATTCCATGCAAATGCTACACACCAAAAATAAGTGCAAATCGGGTTAGGAATTCCAAATAAAAGCCAGAAAATATAAGTTACACCACCTACAATTATTAAATCTGCAAATGCCAATTTAGGAATAAAGAAAAATATTGCAAATATTATATCTATACAGTACTTCGTAATCAATTTAATATTGTATGCATCAATAACCTTGAACCTATTTGCATATAACAAATAAGCCGTCAACATAAAAGACAAAAATACTGCACAAACACATATATCAATTGCTATAATTACCCCTTTTGAAACTAAACCAACATTCATAAAAAATTTCACAATAAAATTTGCTGTCAATTTCGCTAAAAACATATTCACTAATACGATCGGTCCAATTGCTACAAAACCCTTTAAACCTTGCCATAATAAAGCAAAAATATTAAATGACGGTAAAACTTTATTACTATTATTTTTCACATTTTGTGTAACAATGAGCGAAAAACCCAACACAAGTATAAACGTTGCAATCGCAACAATCCAAAATAATCCGCTTAAATGTCCTTTATTTTTCAAAAACATATCTGCGCAAGTATAAAATAACCCACCCATAATGAAATATTTTGTGTAAGCTAATCCACCTTCTATAACTGATTCTTCTATTGCATCTCTTATTGAAGCCATCTTCTCTACTCCTTATGTTAAACATCTATAATAATTATACTAATTATAAACGAAATTGCAATATTTAAAATTCGTTATTTGGCATATATGCTATGTAATCAAGATTTCTATAATATCCATCATAATCTAACCCATAGCCGACAACAAATTTATCATCAATTTCAAATCCATAGTAATCCGGCTCTATATCAACCTTTCTTGTAATTTTTTTGTCCAAAAGCGAGCAAAATATCGTTGATTTAGTTTTAAAATTCAATTTAATAAAATCTGTCAAAAATTTTGCAGTTAACCCTGTATCTACAATATCTTCTATAATCAAAACATTTTTTCCGTTCAAATCGGGAAGTGAAATATCAACAGCATTAACTTTACCGGTAGAATTCGTTCCGCCATGGTAACTTGCCAATCTTATAAACTCCATTTTTAAAGGCGCTTTTATATGACTTACCAAATCTACTGCAAACATTACGGCACCTTTCAAAACACAAATGGCATAAACCTCTTCTCCCTCGTATTTTTTATTAAGCTCAGATGATATCTCTTGAACTCTTTTTAAAATTTCCTCTTTTGTAAACAATATTTTTAAATTTTCAAATTTAATATCCATTTATTTATCCTTCTACTTACTTGTAATTTTTAATCTATGGGTCACTTTTTCACCAACTCTTAATTTTTCACTAATACCAAGCCCGGCTGCCCACAAAATTTCTGAATCTTTTGCCAAAAATAAATATTCATCACGTTTATGCTTTGGTATCATTTTTGAATTAAGATATTTCTTTAATTTTTGACTGCCATTACAACCAAGAGGGCTGATTCTGTCGCCTTCACGACGGGTACGTAATTTTAGCGGAAAATCTTGATTATTTAAATTTGCATATGCCACAAATTCATCGTCTTTTGGAAATTTTTCAGGAATCCGTGTACATTTTTCAATAGTAAAAATTTTTTCTCCCAAAGGATACTCCCCTTCTGATGTTATTTCAATATCACATAACACCGGAAAGTTTGCAGTTATAATTTCTATATACTTACTGCCCGCCCAAATCCACAAATCCGAAGTTAAAGATTTAGTTTTGCCACACTTTAGAAAAGAATTTTCTCTCACAAATTCCAAAATTTCATCAACTTTCTTTTTTTCATAGTCCGCAGTAGCAACCTGCAATACATTATAAATAAGTCTTTTTTGAATATTTTCTGATTGTTTCAAAAATTTTTTAGTAGAAATTTTACCATTTTTTGTAATTTTTCTAAGCACCTTGAACAGATATTCTTCAATAATATCATTATCTGATTTTGAAATATTTGAAAGTGAGTTTATCGACTGAATCACTTCAGGATTAATCTCTTGCATCAACGGAATAATTTCTTTGCGAATAAAATTACGCCTATATTTAACATTTTCATTTGAGCTGTCAAAATTTGGCAAAAGATTATTTTCACGGCAGTATTTTTCAATATCATTACGCTCTATATTCAAAAGCGGACGATAAAAAATCTCTCTATTAGGACTAATTCCGCAAAGCCCGCGTACCCCTGTTCCTTTTATAATCCTGTATATAAGAGTTTCGGCATTATCATTAAGATTATGAGCAGTCATAATAAATTTTGAATTAAATTTTTGAGCACACCTATTGAAAAATTCATATCTTGCATCTCTTGCCGCAGTTTCTGTTTGTGAAATAGAGCAATCAAGTGTTTCCTCATAAAATTCTACCCCTTTTGAGACTGCAAAATTTCTTGCTTTATTTGCTTCTTCAAGACTCTCTTGCCCACGCCAATTGTGATTTAAATGAATCGCATAAAGTTTTAAATCATACTTTGGCGCCAATTTTGACAACACATCCAACAAACAAGTAGAATCATAACCCCCGGAAAACGCAACCAAAACCGTACCTTTAATATCGTAATTTTGAATGAATAATTCTACGTTTTGGATAATATCAAGCATTTTTATATTTTTTAATACCTTCTTTAATTTCTAATTCATCTACTCCAAGTTGTTCCAAAGCCTTCATTGCGGAACAATCAGGAACTTTTGTTATTGCTAATAAAAGATGATCCGATTCAATTTTATCTTTATTTTCATTCTTTGCAAGCTCCCAAGCGAGTTCAAGAACACGTTTTGCTCGTTTTGTAAAAACTATTTCTTTGTCAAAATATTCATTACCATAGCCAATCATATTTTCTATAATAATTCTTGCATCTTTTATGGTAATTTCAAGACTTTCTAAAACATTGGCACCGATACCGGCACCTTCACCAATGATACCTAGAAGAAACATTTCTGTTCCCACTACACTTTTACCCAAACGTCTTGTTTCTTCTTTAGCAAGTCTTAAAATTGTTAAGGTTTCCGGCATTTGTTTTTCTATTGGTTTAATTATACTATGCGCCAAATCAGTTTGATGTACATTAAGACTATTTATAATATCATAGGCAATACCTTTTTTCGCCTTCAAAAGCCCCAACACAATATGCTCAGGTCTTAAAACAGATGAACCTAATTCCTTTGCAGTTTGAAGTGCCAAATTCATAGTCAAAAATGCATTTGGAGTAAAAATTATTTGTCGCCCTTCATATTCAGCCTGTCTTGATTGCACCTGAGAAAGAGCGCTATTAAATACTTCATCCGTAATTCCGTAATCTGCCATTATTTTAGAAAGTTCGGACGATTTATCCTCAAGAATTGAAGATATAATCTGTTCCGTCCCCAAAATTTCATAATTTGAAGCAGAAAGCTTTGATACTGCCCGCTCGAAAACACTTTTAGCCTCTTCACTATCAAAGAGCATGTCAGTTTCTTTTGTTTTGTCCGTTTCTTTTTCTTTTGCATCTTCAATTTCCGGATGATACATAACACGTATTTTTCTTTGAACAAGTTTTTCCAGCAATTGACAGGCTTTTCCAATATCAAAATCGAATTCTTTTAGATAATTTATAACATCTGAATTTTTATCGTTCAAAATTGCAAGGAAAAGATGTTCGTATAAAACAGTTGAATTCCCGGATTTATTTGCAAGATCAAGACTATTTTTTAAGATATCTTTGTAATGAGTACTGAAAATAGGCTCCATTGTTTTTTCATATCCGTCAAAAGATTTTTTCATCAATATTTTTGAATATAACCTGTCATATTCAACGCCGTAGGAATTGAATATTTTCAAACAAATACCCTTTGCACATTTAACAAGTGCAAGCAAAAGATGCTCTGAAACAATTGCCGCGGAATTCATAGCACGGGCAATATTTTGGGATTCACAAACTACATTTATTGCTTTTTCAGTAAATTTTTCAAACAATTATCTGTCCTTATTAAATCTATTCTTCCACTTCTTCTTCAAGTTCCATTATGTAATTTTTTACATTTTCAAATTCTTCATCTGAATCAATGTATTCAAGAGTATAGTCATCTTCACCATCTTGAGTTACCCTCATAATAACAATTTCTTCTTCCTCTTCGTCTTCAGGCATATCAACTGCTTCAAGAACCGCATACATTTTATCATCATAGTTAATTATTTCGTGAAGTTCAAATTTGAATTTATTCCCATCTTCGTCAACTGTTTCTATGATTCTGTCAATGTCTTCTTCAATAAAATCTTTATCTGTCATTTTTAAACCTTTCTTTATTTTGTAACCGTTTTATAAAATTCTATCATAAATTATTTTTAGATAAATACTGCTCCAGAATTATTTTTGCACTTTCCATGTCAACAAGACCTTTATCTTTTCTGAAATCGATTTTTCTTTCTCTCAAAGATTCTTCTGCAGCCTCGGAAGTTAAACGTTCATCCTCAAAAATTATCTCATAATCGACAAGTTTTTTTGAAAATTCAATGCAATCTTGTGCCTGAAACCCTTTTGTACCATCCATATTCAATGGCACTCCAATAACTATTTTTTCAACTCTGTTTTCTTTTGCTATTTTTGTAATTTCATTTATTGCATTAATTTCCGGAACACGGGAAATATAACAAAGAGGATTTGCCAGTATTTGCAAATAATCACTTAATGCAATTCCTATTCGTTTTGTCCCTATATCAAGTGCCATTACTTTATGCATTATTCAACCCATTTCTTCTCAATATTTTTAATAACTTCACTTATATAAGGTTGTTGACCTGTTGCTTGCTTGATAGAATAATATTCATATATACTTTTCCTTAAAATATATTTAAAAAATTCATTCAAATATTTTTCATCACAATAAAGATTATATAAGTTTTGGCCAAGTATCTCTTGATTCAAGGCAATGGATAAAAATGAGGAATTTAACAATCGAGATTTCCACATCTCAATCTCTTGCGAATAAAACACTTCATTCAAATTTTGTTCGATATATTCATCCAAATCCTTATCAGGAGTAAGTCTTAAAACATCATCGAGATTTCTTATAAACATATCGAATTCGTCACTATAACCTTCTTGCATGAACCACAATTGAACAAAATCTGTATTTAGGATACTTGAAAACCCATCATTATCAAGCGGTTTCACTTGGAATCCTTTATCCAAAATCGATTTTATAGATTCATCGATAACTTCAATATCTGCAAGAATATTTTTCCAACAAATATATTCATAAGGAATTTTATATCCCTTTTGGACTGAAATTTTTTCCGCATTATCAAGCAATTTTCTTATTACTTTAGGATTAGTTTTAATACCCTGTTCATCTCTATAAAATCTTTCAATTATAGTATCACATTCAAATTTTGAAATATCATTAAATCCAAAACATTCACGCACTCCAAAGAAATCATTAATTACAACCGCAACGAATTGCACCCTGCCCTCAGGCTTTACCCTTGAAAATATAACAGATTGATTACCTTCTCCGTCCGGATATGCCGTGTAAAATTTATAAAGAACAGATTGAGACAAAAGTTTTTTATAAAAATCAACTGCATTTTCTTCTTTTATACCTGCAATTTTTAGTGTTGAAATCGCTTTTTTTAATTTTGGGGTCGGCAAAATAGCTCTGTCTGATGTAAGCGCATGCAAGGCAAGTTCTGATTTTGATTCTCCTAAAAGCTCAAGTGCTCTTTCACCAATTTTACTTGTCTGCTCTGAAATAAATACCGGAATCAAAATATTTGCAAGTTCATCCCCGGAATAATCATCAGCAAGTGAATTTATTAGTGCAAATTTGTCATCCTCTTTTAGTGAAGTTAAAAAATCAAGAAAATCAATTTGAACTTCCGGGTTAATAACTGCGGCAGTCAAAAGTCTCTTTGTATCAGCATCTATTAATTCTTCCGGAGCATCAAGAAAATTCTCACACTCTTCATAAGTCCAATCTGTTGTTATATCACGCAAAATATCAAGAGATACTATTTTTGTTAAATTTGAAACCATAGGATTTTTTATAATTTCCCATAGTTTTTCATTCAATTCTTGTCTATCACCATATCTTATTAAAAGAAATTTTATAAGTGGTGCATTTGCCTTTACATTTATCAATTCTTTTAATAACAATTTGATAATAATACCCTTTGTATCTTGAGCATCGAGAAGTTTAAAATGAATTTCGTATTGCGAAAAATCCTGAACACCCTTCAATTTTTCTTGAAGAGTATTAAGTTCTGCTTTTATTTCAAAAGGGTTTAGTTGCTTATTCATCGCTGAGCTTTACCCCAAAATAAATCAAGAATTTTTTGAGCTTCAGCAGACGGCATCCTGTCGTTCAGGATAAGATATTGAACAGCAATCATAGCACACTCTGAACAAATATTTACACCCGGACCTTTTACCATTTTCAAAACTTCTGTGTTAGGCCTTCCGCAAAAACTGCAATAAACCGCTTCTGTACCGTTAAACAGCTCTTTTTCAGGTTTTTCTTTCTTTCCTCTTTTTTCGCCAAGGCTTACAATTTTATCTTTTGCCATAAAATACTCCTTAATATTTATGTTAATATTGTAACTGAAATTTTTAAAATTTGCCAAATTGTTTAGATTTATTTATAATAGTGAAAGTTGAATGTAAAAATAGGAAAATATAAATGAAGAAAGCTTTATTATTAATAGTAATTTTATCAACATCAATTATATCAACAGCATGCATTAACAACCTTGCAGTACAAGAATTAAATACAAAAGCAAAAACTTATATGGATAACGGTGATACTGAAAATGCCATTGCTCGTTTAAAATCAAGTGTAGATCTTGATCCTACAATTTTTGAATCTCATTACAATCTCGCTGTTGCATATACAAAGGCTGAAGATTATCTAAATGCTGTAGCTGCATTTGAGCATGCTATTAAATTAAAACCTGAAATTGCAGATACATACTATTCACTTGCAGTTTGTCAGGAAAATCTTGCAAATGATATTTTACAAGGTGAGATAAGAGTTAACGACGATGGCTCTTACAAAAAACTTTCTGAAACCGAATTGGACGAATTGGCTCAGGCAAAAGCTGATAAAACATTCAAAATTGATGAAAAATCACTTAATGCAGCTAAAAGCCTTATTTCAGATTCAATTAAAAATTACGAATTATATGTGAAAAATCCAGAAGCAAGTGATGATATTGACAGCGCAAAGGCTGAAATCGAAATATTGAATACTAAATTAGAAGAACTTAATTCGGAACAATAATCTATGATATTAAACTCGCCATCAATCTCAACTATTAGTTTGTTTGGGTTTGATATTTATTTTTATGGCTTAATCCTTGCATTTGCAGTATTTTCCGGATTTTATGTCGCATATTATCTATTTAAAAAATATTATAACGAAATTTTTGCAGAAAAATTCTTTGATTTTTCACCACTACTTTTAATTGGCGGGATTTTTGGAGCAAGATTATATTATTGCATTTTAAATTATGAATATTATTTTATTCATCCAATCGAGATTTTAAATTTAAGGCAAGGCGGACTTTCAATTCACGGAATGATGATTTTCGGAGCTATTTCATTATTTGCAATGGCCAAATATTATAAAATAAATTTTTTCAAATTAATTGACACATTTTGTTGTGCCTTACCGCTTGCACAAAGTATCGGCAGATGGGGAAATTTTTTCAATTCGGAAGCTTTTGGCTTACCAACCAGTGATTCAATATTAAAACTTTACATAGCACCCAATAACAGGCCCATTGGTTTCGAAAATTTTGATTTTTTTCACCCCACATTTTTGTATGAAAGTATCTTTGATTTATTGATATTTTTAATATTATTTAATTTATTTAAATATTTCAGCAAAACACCGGGTAATATATGTTCGCTCTACCTGATTTGTTATGGATTTATAAGATATTGGATAGAACAATTAAGGATTGACAGCGCGTTAAATATTTTCAATATTCCAATTGCCCAAATAATGTCTATACTTATGATAATAGTCGGTATTTTTATTTTTTACATAATTAATAAAAAGAATTATTTACAATAAAAAATTCCCGCCTATAAGGTGGGAATTTTTTATCTTTGTGATTTTAATATTTACTGAATAAAATCATCATCATTATCTACGGAATCAGCCCCCATAAATTCAGGAGATCCAAACATTCCTTCGATTTCTTCCAAGATTGCTGAAGGCTTTCTTGATTGATTTCTTTGTGCCACTGCACGCTTTCTTTCTTCACGTTCTTTTTCTTCATCAGCATTAATTAAGTGGTGGAAACCTGTACCAGCCGGAATTAAACGACCGATAATCACGTTTTCCTTCAAGCCTCTGAGCAAGTCACGCTTTCCGTCAACTGCAGCTTCTGTTAAGATTCTTGTTGTTTCCTGGAAGGATGCCGCTGATATAAAGCTATCAGTATTCAATGATGCTTTTGTAATACCAAGTAGCATATATTCACATGTTGCAGGCAATCTGCCTTCATCTTCCGCTATTTTGTTTTCTTTTTCGAAAGTTTGCATTTCAACAAGTTCACCAGGCAACAATTTTGTATCACCTGCATCCACAATCTTAACTTTCTTTGTCATTTGACGAACAATAATTTCTACGTGTTTATCCGCAATTTCTACGCCCTGAGAACGGTATACACGCTGAACTTCGTCAACCAAATATTGTTGCGCAGCTTCAGGACCGCAAAGTCTGATTACATCGTGCGGGTTCAAAGGACCACTGGTAAGCGGTTGACCTTTAACAACTTTTTGATTGTTATGAACAATAATATTTGCATCAATTGCATACTTAATTTCAATACTGCCATTATCGTTTTCAATATACAATCTCGGCAAGTCTTCATCTGTAACAATTTTTGCAATACCATCTTCTTCCGCAAGAATTGCACAATCTTTTGGTTTACGACCTTCAAGAAGTTCTTCTACTCTTGGCAAACCTTGAACGATGTCGCCTGTTTTTTGTCTTTCAAAAATTAGAGTGGCAATGTTATCACCGCGCATTACCAAAGCCCCTGCTTCAACTTGTAACATTGTACCGGGACTGATTAAGTACGGACGACCTGTTCTTATTGTTAATACGTTTTTGTTAATTGCAACAACACGACCGGACACAGAAGATTTTTCTCCACTTTCCGAAAGAACAGTATCAACTTTTACAAAATCACCTTTCTTAACAACAGGTTTTGACTTGATTGTTATATCCTCTTCGTTAGATTTATTTGTTAAAAGCAATCTTCTTGCATCTTCTTTTGATTCGTTAATTGATGCAACCCCTTCATTCAAAGCTAAAACTTGAGTTTTTGCAACCGGTGTTTTAGGTTCAATTGTTTCACCGTCTTTTACAAGTAATTCTGTTTGCAATGAAGACATTAATTTTGAATTACTTTCTGTTTCACGACGAACAATCAAGTTTTCCAAAACAACGATTCTCAATGCACCCTTGTCATCAAGTTCTACCATACCTTTAAGATGTGAAAGGTATCCTTGCATTTGAAGAACCAAACTTGTTCTTGTAATGGTTGCACCATCAAGATTTCTAACTCTTGCACCGTCTTTATATTGCAATTGAGTTACAGGAACAATATCAATAAGCTTATCAGTTGTATTAAAGTTTATTGATACTTTCTTAGGTTGAACCTTCATCAATTTTACCGGTCTTACAAGAATTTGGATAGGTTGATTTGAAATTGAATCTTCATCTAACGATAGACCCGCATCCAATTCTTCGTCTAATTCATCAATATCCAAATCATCCATTGATGAATCCATAATAGTAACAATTGAGGTATCTTTTGCTTTAATTCCGTCAGCAATTACTGTACCTTTCTTGATAACTTCACCTTCATCAACTTTTAATTCGGAAACACTTGAAAGTGTGTGAATTTCACCAGGTCTTACAGTTATTTCATGTATGATATCATTGTATTCTTTAAATTCAACAATACCATCCAAGTGACAGTACAAATCTTTCACTATTTCTGTACCTGATGTAACATGAGCGCCGTTTTCAACCATCTTCAAGCTACTGTCTTTATTTACCTGATAAATCTCTTCAGGAATAAATACAACCGAACCTGATTTGGTAATAATTTGATTTTCATCAACTTCTACATCAACATATCTGATTTCACCTGATGAATCAACTGAACAATCATCATCAATAAGCTCAGCTATTATCATACCGTTTTCAACTGTAGTATCTACAGGAGCTTTAACAATATATTTTTCGCCGGATTCATTTACTGTCCATAATTGTTCTTTTCTTGTTTGTTCAAATATTGCATTTTCAGGTTTTAAAGATGCAATTACAATTGTCAATTCTTTACCTTGAACAATCTTCTTAATCTTTTTACCTTCAAACTTAACTTCTTCAATAACTAAATCTTCACCGAAGCGAACTTCACCACCATGTTCTGAAATAGTTAACGTTTCGGCAAGTTTTTCTCCTGTTTCAACTTTTTGACCGTCTTTTACAAGAACTTTTGAACCGCCTGGAAGATTATATACATCTCCGCCAAGAACCCAAATAACACCTTGTTTATTGGTTGTTCTTGAAATATTACCTTGTCTGTCTTTTCTTTCATCGGCAACAAAATCTTCGTATAAAACTTCACCTGACAAATCAGATGTAATATCCATCGTAGCCTTTTCGGTCAAACGAGAACCGTCACCTGAGGATACCGGTTCATATTCTGCAAGTTTAAAGTCTTTTTCAACTTTCATTCCATTTTTGAAGAAAATTATAGAACCTGCAGGAATATGATATTTATCGGATTTTTTAGAACCCTTAATTTCAATATCAGCTTCATAATTAGAAATTTGTACAACATCACCGTGACGTGTTCTAATTTCTCTTGTTTTAACATCAGATACAACTTCACCGGCATTTTTTGCAATTACGGTTTTCATCGCACCTGACCCTTTGAATACACCGCCAGTGTGGAATGTTCTCATTGTCAATTGCGTTCCCGGCTCACCAATTGATTGTGCTGCAATAATACCAATTGCTTCACCTATGTCAACAAGTTTTTGAGTTGTCATTGCCCAGCCATAACATTTTTGGCAAATACCGTATTCCAAACCACAAGTTAACCCTGAACGAACTTTCAATTCTTGAAGATTTAAATGCGAAATCTTCTTAATATCGGCTCTGTCCATAGTCGTACCATTTGTAACAATTACGTTACCTTTTTCATCAACAATATCTTGAGCAATTGTTCTTCCCAATAATCTGTCTATCAAAGGAACAATAACATTTTCACCATCCATAATAGGCTTCATGTTAATATATTTGTCAGTATGACAATCATCCGCACGAATAATTACATCCTGTGCAACGTCAACAAGACGTCTTGTTAAATAACCTGAGTCAGCTGTTTTCAACGCTGTATCTACAAGCCCTTTTCTTGCCCCGTAAGATGAAATGATGTATTCCGTTACGGATAGACCTTCTTTAAAGTTTGACTTAATAGGTAAGTCGATGATTTGACCTTGTGCATCTGCCATCAAACCACGCATACCAACCAACTGTGATACCTGTGAAAGATTACCTCTCGCTCCGGAGAATGCCATCATATATACAGGGTTCAATCTATTGAAATTTTTAACTACCGCTTCAGTCAATTTTGATGTGGTTTCTGACCAGGTGTCAATAACTTTCGTATAACGTTCTACCTCAGTAATTTCACCTTTAAGGTACCTGTGAATTGATTTATCAATTTCTTCTTCTGCCTCTTTTAACAGTTCCTTTTTAACATCAGGAACTTCTAAGTCAGCAATTGAAATAGTTGTACCGGATCTGGTTGCATATTTGTAACCTAAATCTTTAAGATTATTAGCCAATTCAGCAGTCTTAGCACCGCCAAATTCCAAATATATTTGAGATAACAACTGATTCAATGCTTTCTTATCCATTTGTTTGTTAATGAATTCAATTGAATTTTTCTTATTTTGATAAGCTGTTTCCATTTTATATTTCCCTTTAGTATTGTTATTTTCTACCGTTAAAATTTTTACGCCAAGGCGCCTCTTACCGCCTCGTTGAAGATAATTCTTCCGGCAGTGGTTTCGATTTTTTCACCTTTCTCATCTCTTACAACAATCTTGTCGTGAAGACTTATTACACCTACTTCCAAAGCTGAAATAGCATCTTGGAAGCTGTAGAAATAACCTTTCACAGACATTTCCGGATCTTTAAGGATGGTCAAGTAATACATACCCAAAACCATATCTTGTGTAGGAGTAATAATCGGTTTACCGGTTGCAGGAGCCAAAATATTATTTGTTGCTAACATCAACATTCTGGCTTCTGTTTGAGCTTCGATAGAAAGTGGTACGTGTACGGCCATCTGGTCGCCGTCAAAGTCTGCGTTAAACGCTGTACAAGATAACGGGTGAAGTTGAATTGCACGACCTTCTACCAATTTAGGTTCAAATGCTT
>Ga0256404_1010609_pt1 | contig 12668 bp, 10 predicted proteins | sample RumenRJG_01DNA_FD_185990 | JGI IMG/M metagenome (GOLD analysis project Ga0256404, IMG submission 185990) | Bovine rumen microbial communities from Lethbridge, Alberta, Canada - RJG_01 | ecosystem: Host-associated > Mammals > Digestive system > Stomach > Rumen | place: Canada: Alberta | collected...
AGGCTCTGTTCCAACTCATCTCGGACATGGCTCCCAAGGATGACTTTATCGGAAGACTCTTATCAGAGAACGACTAATATTTAGTCGTTCCGAACCATCATGTCAAAAAGACTGAGTAGTTACCCATAAAAGAAAGCACCCTGCTGCTCGAAGTTGAGTAGCAGGGTGCTTGTTAGGATGTACTAAAAAGCGTAGTTTAGTCGACCTTGATATCGGTGTTGACGTTCTTAGAACCGATGAGGGCGTAGTACAGTATGTAGGCTGCACATGCCAGCGGTACCCAGAAACTGGTGAGGTAAGAACCAGTCCAGTCGGCCACGAGGCCCTGAACGCCTACCATGATGGCGAAGCCGCAAACCATGGTCATGAAAGCACCTGAAGCGATAGCTGTGTACTTACCCAGACCCTCAGTAGCAAGGTTGAAGATACCACCCCACATCACAGATGCGCAGAGGCCAACCAGCAGGAAGCAGAATACGCCAATAGGCAAGTCGCCCCACATGAGCTTCATGTTTGTGTAGTCGATACCGGGAACAGAAACTGTCAGGGTTGTGGGCAGGAAGATGCCGAGGGCAATCAAGATGATGGCAGCTGTGCTAACGAAAGTAATCATAGCCTTAGTAGAAACTTTTCCACCAACAACGCCTCCAATGAAACGGCCGATGAGCATGAAGATGAAGAAAAGGGCCGAGAGTGTACCAACGTAGCTGGCATCCATGGCAAGGCCTGGAGTCGGTGCGTCGGTAGCAGCTGTCAGATATTGCAGGATGTAGCCAGGAATACCCATCTCCACGCCACCATAGAGACCAATAGCGAGGATGCCAAGGTTGAAGTGGCGGAACGAGAATGCGCTGTGAGGATCTTTCTCACCTTTCTTCTCCTCAACGGGCTGCTGAGGCTCTTCAATCTTTGTGAAGGCAATCACGATAAAGGCAATCACGAAGATGGCCAGGGCAATCATCAGAGCAGGTGTGGCATCGGAAATCTTTGCTTTAGCAGCATCACCGATGAGGGCACCCATGATGATGTAAACAGCAACGGCTGCCGAAGAGTTGAACACGCCACCAATCTGGATGAGCTGGTTACCCTTGTTGCCACCGCCGCCGAGAAGGTTCAGCATCGGGTTGACAACAGTGTTCAGGATGCACATGCAGCATCCCGAGATCAGGGCACCGATGAGGTAGACAGCCATACCGCCCCAACCGGACAGCCACTGCACGATAATGCCAATGATACCTACGAGAAGACCAATCAGAGCAGTCTTCTTGTAGCCGTACTTCTTGATGCACATACCTGCGGGGAAGCCCATCAGCAGATAAGCCATGAAGTTACCGTAGTTACCAATCATAGCCATGAAGTTAGTCGTGCCGAACTGGTTCTTCACAATCACACCCATGGGCGAGCACAGATTGGTAACGAAGGCAATCATGGCAAAGAGGGCAATCATCACGATGATAGCACCCCATTGTGTTGTTTGTTGCTTACTCATTTTGTAATTATCGATTTACTGATTTACGAATTACGATTATACTCGCATGGTAAGTGATCAGCAGATTTTGCGAGAACCATCGCTGATGACCACGTCGTAGACCTTCGGAGCCTTGCCGTACTTCTCAAAGTACTTCTGGCAGGCGGTCTTGATGAAGTCGTCATAGAGTTCGTCCTTCACGAGGTTGATAGTGCAACCGCCGAAGCCACCACCCATGATACGCGAACCTGTCACACCGCACTCCTTGGCGACGTCGTTGAGGAAGTCGAGCTCTTCGCAGCTCACCTCATACTCTTTCGACAATCCTTCGTGGGTCTCATACATCTTCTTACCTACGGTCTCGTAGTCGCCTGCAACGAGTGCATCGCAAACAGCCAGCACGCGATCCTTCTCGCCGAGCACGAAGTGGGCACGCTTGTAGTCCTCTTCGCCTACCTCGGCACGTACTTCCTCAAGCTGCTCCCAGGTGCAGTCACGCAATGTCTCGAACTTTCCTTCTGGATGCTTGGCAGCAATGTGCTTCACTACGTTCTCGCAAGAGTTGCGTCGATCATTGTAAGGCGAGCCTGCCAGTTCGTGTTTCACGCAAGAGTTCAGCAGAACGAGCTTGTAGCCCTGCGGATTGAAGGGGAAGTATTCGAACTCGCGGCTACGGCAGTCGAGGCGCATAAGCTTGCCTTCCTGACCGAAAACGGAAGCGAACTGGTCCATGATACCGCAGTTCACACCGCAGTAGTTGTGCTCAGTAGCCTGGCCGGCAAGCACCATGTCCCACTTTGAAACCTTGTTGTCGCCGAAGAGGTCGTTCAATCCGCATGCGAAGCAACTCTCCATAGCTGCCGACGAAGACATGCCAGCGCCGAGGGGTACATCACCTGCAAAGGCAATATTATAACCTTTAACGGGAACGCCTAACTTCTCCATTTCCAGCGTGATACCATAAATGTAACGAGCCCATGAGGCGCGAGGCCCCTGACCATCGTGGAAGTCAAAGTCAACGCGATCCTTCAGGTCGATAGAATAGGCGCGGATAGTGCTTTCTGTTCCATTGGGGCGCATTTCTGCCATGATGCCTTTGTCAACAGCACCGGGGAATACGAAGCCACCATTGTAGTCGGTGTGCTCACCAATGAGGTTGATACGACCCGGCGAAGCATAGATGTTGCCGGTCTTGCCATCGAAGTGCTTGATGAAGCGACTTCTTACGAATTCAATGTCCATAAGCTTAAATGATTTGTTATTGTTAAGAATTAATTATTTTTCGATACCGAACTTATAAATGGTCTTCTGGCGATACTCTTCACCTGGGCGCAGTATGACACTGGGGAAATAAGGATGGTTGGGAGAGTCGGGGAAGTGCTGGCACTCGAAGCAGATGCCCGAGCGGCGGGGGAACGTGGCACCATGCTGGCCTGTATAGCCGTCGGCCCAGTTGTCGGTGTAGAGCTGTACGCCAGGCTCAGTGGTGTAGACTTCCATCGTGCGACCGCTCTTCGGCTCTACGAGACGGGCTGCAAAGCTCAGCTCACCTTCTTCGTTTTTGTTCAGCACATAGCAGTGGTCGTAGCCGGCACCATTCTTAATCTGCTCATCGTCAGCATCAATGTCCTTGCCTACTGCCTTCGGCTCGCGAAAATCGAACGGCGTGCCCTTCACGAAGCGAATTTCACCTGTGGGAATCGATGTGTCGTCAATAGGCAGGTAGTAGTCGGCGTTAATCTGGCAGAGCTGGTCGTCAATGGTAGGAGTAGGATTGGCAATGCCCTGCAGTGAGAAGAATCCGTGGCTTGTGAGGTTGAGGATGGTTTTCTTGTTGGTCTGAGCCATGTACTCAATGACAAGTTCGTTTTCGTCGGTGAAAGTGTATACAACCGTTACTTTCATCTCGCCAGTATAACCTTCTTCTCCATAAGGACTTACGTACTTCAGTACGAGCGTCTTGTCGTTCATCTGGAGGGCTTCCCAAACTTTGGCATTCCAACCCTTCAGGCCGCCATGCAGGGCATTCGGACCATTGTTGATGGCCAGCTCATACTTCTTGCCGTTCAACTGGAACTTACCGCGGCAGATGCGATTGCCGTAGCGACCAATAAGTGTGGAGAGATAAGGTTCTGGACTATTGATGACACCTTCTATTGTGTCGTGGCCCTGAATGACGTTGGCATAATTTCCATCGCGATCGGGAACCATAATAGCAACAAGTGCTCCACCGTAGTTGGTGATGGCAACCTCATTGCCCTGACTGTTCTTCAAAATGAAAAGATCGGTCTGTTTACCGTTGACAGTGGTCTGAAAGTCTTCACGCTTCAGACCACAGAGATTCGCTGTTTCTCTTGTGTTCATGATGTTGGAGTTTTTAGTTATAACTAATACTATCCTGCAAAATAAACAAAAAAAAATGGAAATAGCAAACTTATTACCAAAAAATAACTTTTGCTTAGCGTTAAAAACAATTAAAGAACGGAAATAGGTATTCTTTTCGTGTTGTTCTTGCCTTTCCGTGATGCGTCATTGGATTATCTGAGTGCGGTGAGCAGATCGGCCACAATATAGCTGCTGCCACCAATGAATATGAAATCGTCGGCTGCAGCCTCGGTAAGGGCTGCTTGAAAAGCTTCGGCAACTTTGGGGAATGTCTTGCCGCAGAGCTGATGGCCGACAGCCAGTTCGGCAACACGCTGGGCAGGAATAGCCCTGTGGTTGTTGGCCTGAGTGAAGTAGTAAAGTGCTTGCTTGGGCAGCATGGCGAGTACAGCGTTGATGTCTTTGTCATCAACCATACCGAAGACGATGCGTAGTTGGCGGCATTGCTGCTGGTTGATCTGTGGAGCCAGATACTCCCAGGCTGCTGGGTTGTGGCCTGTATCGCAGATGACAAGCGGCTCCCGGCGCAACATCTGCCAGCGCCCCATTAGTCCGGTGTTCTGTGTAATGCGCATGAGAGCTCGGCTGATAAGGCTTTCTGCGTCAGGAAGTTGCTCAATTCTTTCCAAAAACTGGGCTGCGCAGAGAATGGTTCGCAAGTTCTTTTGCTGGTAACTGCCTTTCAGTTCGAAATCGGGGAGTGGAGTGGGGCATTCAAACTCTTCGGCAAAGCAGATTGGGGCTTCCATTTCTTTTGCTTTTTGCTCGAATACAGGGCGTGTTTCTGCAGTTGTCTCACCGATGACAACTGGCACCCCTTTCTTGATGATACCTGCCTTCTCCGATGCTATCTGAGCCAGCGTGGAGCCAAGGAATTGGGTGTGGTCTAAGGCAATGTTGGTGATGACACAAAGTTCTGGACGAATGATGTTTGTGCAATCAAGTCGTCCGCCAAGTCCCACTTCGATGACGGCCACGTCCACATTCTCGTCGGCAAAGTACTTGAAGGCCAGGGCAGTAGTCAGTTCAAAGAAAGAGGGGAAAAGAATATTGGCTGCATGATGGCCCGGACGTGGCTGGTTCCAGTTGATGAAGTCTTCGACAAAGTCGATGACGTATTGTTCGGATACACATTGTCCATTTACACGAATGCGCTCACGAAAATCAATAAGGTGGGGCGACGTGTAGAGTCCTACGCGTAGTCCCGCCTCTTGTAGAATGCTGGCCAGCGAGTGGGAAACGGAACCTTTTCCGTTGGTGCCGGCCACATGGATAGTTCGGAAACCTGTGTGCGGATGCCCGTAGTGCTCGTCAAGCGCCCATGTGGTCTGAAGTCCTGGTTTGTAGGCTGATGCTCCGACGTGTTCGAATACGGGCGTTGCTTGATAGAGATACTGGATGGTTTCCTGATAATTCATAGTCTCAACTACTTATGATTAGCTGAAATAGTTTTTGAACTTGCTGAAGATAGAGCGCTTGGTAGCCGAGTCGCCCTGGAAGTTGTCGCTCGAGCGCAGTTGTTCCAGCATCTGACGTTCGTGGCGTTCGAGTGTCTTTGGCACATAGACGCTGATGTTAACCACGAGGTCACCCTGTCCGTTGCCGTAGCCTTGCACGGCAGGCAGCCCTTTTCCGCGCAGGCGAAGTGTCTTGCCAGGCTGGGTGCCAGCTTCTATCTTCACGCGCACCTTCTTACCGTCGATAGTGGGAATCTCCACATCGCCGCCAAGGGCTGCGGTCGGGAAGTCGAGCAGCAGGTTGTAGATGATGTCCTGATTGTCTCGTATGAACGTGTCGTTGGGCTCTTCCTCTATAAAAACCTGTATGTTGCCGTTGACACCATTGTGAGGAGCGGCGTTTCCTTTTCCAGGTACGTTGACCACCATTCCTTCGGCTACGCCTGCGGGGATGTTGATCTCTACGACTTCTTCTCCTTTCACGATACCAGTTCCGGCGCAGTGAGGACATTTGTTCTTAATGACTTTTCCCTCGCCGTGACAGGTGGGGCACTCGCTTTGCGTTTGCATCATGCCGAGTATCGAACGAACCGTCTTTACGGTATATCCGTTACCGTTGCAGGTGGGGCAGGTAGTGGCTGAACTACCAGCCTGGGCACCACTTCCGTGGCAATGCTGGCAGACAACGTCCTTCTTCACCTTGAATTTCTTCGTGACACCTGTGGCAACCTCTTGTAACGATAGGCGCACTTTCAGCCGAAGGTCGGAACCGCGATATTGAGCCCGCTGAGCTCCACCTCCGCCGAAACCTCCAAAGCCGCTAAATCCTCCACGTCCGCCAAAAACGTCGCCGAACATCGAGAAAATGTCGTCCATAGAGAAGCCTCCGGCATCGCCGAATCCTCCGAAGCCACCTCCCATGTTGGGGCCATCGAATCCGAACTGATCGTACTGTTGGCGCTTCTGCTTGTCGCTCAGCACGCTGTAGGCTTCGGCAGCTTCTTTGAATTTCTCCTCGGCCTCCTTGTTGCCCGGATTGCGGTCTGGGTGATATTTGATGGCAATCTTTCGGTAAGCCTTCTTGATTTCGTCATCAGTGGCTTGCTTACCGACGCCAAGTACCTCGTAATAGTCTCTCTTAGCCATAATTCTTTCTAGTCTTTTATCTGTTCCTCCTTTTGTTGGGCGGCAATATTATTGGCCTACAGCCACCTTCGCGTGGCGAATCACTTTGTCGTTCAGCATGTAGCCTGTCTGCACACAATCGATAACCTTACCTTTCTTGTCGTCTCCCATACCAGGCACCATTGCGATGGCCTCGTGGTAGTCTACGTCGAAATCCTTGTCGGTGGTGTCGATTTTCTGTACGCCCAGTCCCTCCAGCGTCTTAATGAACTTCTTGAAGATGAGGTCCATGCCTTCCTTGATGGCAGCCGGATCGTCAGTATGAGTGTCAGCAAGTGCGCGCTCGAAGTCGTCGAGGACTGGCAAAATGGCAGTAATGGTCTTTTCGCCGCCGTTCAGTATGAGTTCAGCCTTCTCTTTCAGCGTGCGTTTCTTATAGTTTTCAAACTCGGCCACTGTGCGTAGCAGCTGGTCTTTCAGTTTGGCTATCTCGTCCAGCGCGGTATCGAGTGGGTCTTTCGTTTCTTCCTCTTGAGCCTCTTCAGAAGTCTCTTGCTCCAGAGTTTCCTGTGTGTTTTCGGTCTCTTGGGCTTGCGTTTCTGCAGCCTGAGCCTCGTTTTTCTCTTCCTGGCTTTCGCCTTCGATATTGATGTTTTTCTCTTCGTTCATAGTTTTTCGTTTTGAGTTTCTAAACAGTCTCATAACAAATTCCGTGCCAATCGTTCTTTATACGTCATACATGCGAGCCTTCTGCTCCTTGATCTGCTCGTCGTAGATGTAGTCGTCATAGTCCATCAGTTTGTCGATGGTGCCGCTGGGAGTCAGTTCGATGATGCGGTTGGCCACAGTCTGAATGAACTCATGGTCGTGTGAGGCAAAGAGAATGTTGCCTTTAAACTGTATGAGGTTGTTGTTGAAAGCCTGGATTGATTCCAGGTCGAGGTGGTTGGTGGGAGTGTCGAGGATGAGGCAGTTGGCATTCTTCAGTTGCATACGAGCAATCATACAGCGCATTTTCTCGCCGCCGGAGAGCACGTTTACCTTCTTCTCTACTTCTTCCTGCTTGAACAGCATGCGGCCAAGATAGCCCTTCATCACCACTTCGTTTCCAGGACCATACTGCGAGAGCCAGTCAACGAGGTTCATCTCTGACTGGAAGAACTCGGTGTTGTCCAGCGGTAGGTAGGCTGTCGTGATGGTGATGCCCCACTTGAAGGTGCCGCCATCAGCTTGGCGGTTGCCGTTGATGATTTCGAAGAGGGCTGTCATAGCTTTCGGGTTATGCGAAAGGAAAACGGTCTTCTGGCCTTTTTCGATGTTGAACGAAACGTTGTCGAAGAGTACCGTTCCGTCGGTGTCGACAGCTTTCAGGCCTTCCACTTCGAGTATCTGGTTGCCTGGCTCACGTTCCATCTGGAAGATGATGCCGGGATACTTGCGGGTTGACGGCGTGATTTCCTCGACGTTCAGCTTCTCAAGCATCTTCTTGCGTGAGGTTGTCTGCTTCGACTTTGCCACATTGGCCGAGAAGCGGCGGATGAATTCCTCCAGCTGCTTGCGCTTTTCTTCGGCTTTCATTTTCTGGTTCTGAGCCTGGCGAAGTGCCAGCTGGCTTGATTCGTACCAGAACGAGTAGTTACCTGAGAAAACAGTCACCTTGCCGAAGTCGATGTCGACGGTCTGCGTCGAAACGGCATCCAGGAAGTGACGGTCGTGGCTCACCACGAGAACACACTGCTCCAGTGAACTCAGGTATTCCTCCAGCCACTGCACGGTGTCGAGGTCTAGGTCGTTGGTGGGCTCGTCGAGCAGCAGGTTGTCGGGATGTCCGAAGAGCGCCTTTGCCAGCATCACACGCACCTTCTCGTTGTTAGAGAGCTCCGACATCTGCTTGTAGTGCTGAGCCTCCTTCACACCGAGGTTTTGCAGCAGCTGAGCAGCCTCACTCTCAGCCTCCCAGCCATTCATTTCTGCAAACTTCAGCTCCAAGTCGGCGGCGCGGTTGCCGTCTTCCTCGCTCATCTCGGCCTTGGCATAGAGGGCCTCGCGTTCCTTCATGTTTTCCCATAGGGGCTGATGGCCCATGAGTACGGTGTCCATGACCGTGTATTCGTCGTATTTGAAGTGATCCTGCGAGAGCACCGACAGACGCTCGCCGGGAGCAAGTTCTATCGAGCCCTTGTTGGGCTCCAGCTCACCGCTGATAGCCTTCAGGAGGGTTGACTTGCCTGCGCCGTTTGCACCGATGATGCCATAGATGTTTCCACTTGTGAATTTGATGTTTACGTCCTTGTAAAGCACGCGCTTTCCGAACTGGATAGCCAGGTTTGTGACTGTTATCATGTTGCTATATACCTTATTGTATGATTTTGCGGGTGCAAAGTTACGAATAAGTGAGCGAAATGCAAAACAAAAAGCAAATTTTGTTTTTTATTTCCGCGCTCGGCGACGAAGGAGACGCTTTCTTTCTCCATTTCATTACGTAAACGGCCCGTTGGTTTGATTACGTAGCAAAGTGGAGAAAGAACGAAAGAACTTTCGGCGAAGCCAATGTTACGACTTTTTTCACAGATATCAAAATGAAGATGAAGAATAGTATGTGGTGGCTGGGCGTAAGAACAAAAAAACCGCCGGGTCTGAGACCCAGCGGCATTCTCTCACTTTTTCAGTTCGAGCACTGTGATACTGATAATTACTCAGCAACAGTTGTGTCGGCAGCAGCAGTGTCGGCAGCAGCGGTGTCAACGGCTGCGGTGTCAACAGCTACAGTGTCTTCTACGACCTCGGCGGGCTTCTGGTTGTTACCGCAAGATGCGAACGAGATAGCTGCCATTGCTACGAACATAAAAACTAATTTCTTCATTTTCTTTGCTTTTTTAAATCTGTAAAACAATCATTTGTTTATTAAAACGATGCAAAGGTAAGCATTTTTTTGATACGTTGTACTTTTTTTTTCGACTTTTTTTTGCTGATTTTGTAACTTTTTTGTAATGTATTGATAATCAATGATTTACAAAGTGTAAAAAATAGTTAAAGATTTTGTGCTCCCACACAAAGTGGTCAGAAATGCCTTTTTTTGAATTTTGTTGAGGAATGTTTCAGAGCATTTTTCTGCTCACTTCCTGTGCTCGTTCGCAACTTTTTTGTACCTTTGCATGCAAATGCGTTTCAGACGCGTATTATATATATAATAAGGTGTAGGCAACTTATGATTGATACTTCAGCCTTTCAAGGCAAAAAAGCGGCTTATTTCACGTTGGGCTGTAAGCTGAACTTCTCAGAGACTTCAACGTTCGGTCGTATGCTTCAACAGTTGGGAGTCACGACGGCTGGTCAGGGCGAGCAAGCCGATCTCTGTCTCATCAATACGTGTTCGGTCACCGAAGTGGCCGATCACAAGTGCCGGCAGGCCATCCATCGCATGGTGCGCCAGCATCCTGACGCCTTCGTTGTTGTCACTGGCTGCTACGCCCAGCTGGAGCCGCAGACTATTGGCCGCATTCCTGGCGTCGACCTCGTGCTTGGAGCCAACGAGAAAGCCAACCTCATCCAGTTTCTCAGCGATGCCTGGACGAAAGCTGACGGGCAGACCCGTGTGCACGCTGTTGAAAAGACGCGCGACATAACGACCTTTGCCCCTTCTTGTTCGAGAGGCAACCGCACACGTTACTTCCTGAAAGTGCAGGACGGATGCAACTATTTCTGCACCTACTGCACCATCCCCTTCGCTCGAGGCTTTTCGCGTAATCCCACTATCAGTTCACTCGTTGAGCAAGCATGCGAGGCAGCCCGTGAAGGAGGTAAGGAGATTGTGCTGACGGGTGTCAACATCGGCGACTTCGGGCGCACCACGGGCGAGCAGTTCCTTGACCTCGTGAAAGCTCTTGATCAAGTGCAGGGCATCAGCCGTTTTCGAATCAGCAGCCTCGAGCCCGATCTGCTGAGCGACGAACTTATTGAGTATTGTGCTCAGAGCCGCGCTTTCATGCCCCATTTCCACATACCCCTGCAGAGTGGTAGCGACGAGGTGCTTCGCCTCATGCACCGTCGTTACGACAAGGCTCTTTTCGCTCACAAGGTGGAACTCATCAAGCAAAAAATGCCCGATGCCTTCATTGGTGTTGACGTGATGGTAGGCACGCGTGGCGAGACCCCAGAATATTTTGCCGAGTGCTACGACTTCCTGCGTTCGCTTGATGTCACCCAGTTGCATGTCTTTCCCTATTCTGAGCGCCCTGGAACAGCCGCCTTGCGCATCCCCTATATCGTGTCCGATCAGGAGAAAAAGCTTCGCTCGCGCCAACTGCTCGACCTTTCCGACCAGAAGACGGAGGCTTTCTATGCTCGCCACATCGGTCAGGAAGCCGAAGTGCTTTTCGAGAAAGCCACCCGCGGCAAGGCTATGCACGGGTTCACGCGCAACTACATCCGTGTGGAACTTGCCCCACAGGCTGCCCGCGACGACTTCGACAACCAGCTGCTGCGCGTCAGGTTGGGCGACTTCAATCACGATAAGACTGCACTGAAAGCAGAGATTTTGAATGGATAAAAGAAACATGAAGACAGCCATAGTAATACTCAACTGGAACGGTAGGAAGATGCTTGAACGCTATCTGCCCTCTGTCGTCGAAAATACCCCTGACGATGCAGCCGTTATCGTAGCTGATAACGCCTCTTCCGACGGCTCGCTCGACTTCCTCGCTCAATATTATCCAAGTGTAAGATGCCTTCCCCTCGACGTCAATTATGGTTTTGCCGAAGGCTACAACAGGGCGTTGCGACTGGTCGAGGCCCAATACTACGTGTTGCTCAATAGCGACGTGGAGGTCACAGCCGGCTGGCTAAAGCCTCTTGTCGATTACATGGATGCCCACGATGAAGTGGCTGCATGTCAGCCAAAACTGCTCTCATGGACTTCCAAAGGTTACTTCGAGTATGCTGGGGCATCGGGTGGATTCATCGACCGGTATGGCTATCCTTTCTGTCGCGGGAGGCTTTTCGATACGGTGGAAGAAGACCAAGGTCAGTACGACCAGCCAGCTTCTGTGCTCTGGGCTACGGGAGCCTGCCTCCTCATCCGCTCAGCCGACTACTGGGCTGCAGGGGGGCTCGACGGCCGCTTCTTCGCTCACAACGAGGAGATAGACCTCTGTTGGCGCCTTCACATCATGGGGCGTCAGGTGATGTGTCTGCCGCAGAGCCTCGTCTACCATCTGGGGGGAGGAACACTTCCCAAAGGCAATCCTCGCAAGACATTTCTCAACTTCCGCAACAACCTGACGATGCTATATAAATGTCTGCCCGACAACGAGTTGCGACACGTTATGCGATGGCGCTGGTTCCTCGACTATCTGGCAGCCTGGCAGACTCTCATCCTCAACCGCAACTTCGGAGACTTCAAGGCTATCTATCAGGCCCGTCGGGCTTTCCGCCGTTGGAAAAAAGATTTCGCTCCCGATCGGGAGCGCATCCAGAGCAGTCGACACCAGGATGTAATACCGGAACGTAAACGTTTCTCTCTCCTTTGGCAATACTACGCCCATCGGCATCGTCACTATTCAGAACTGCCTCAGTAGAATAGAGCCCTTTCACTCTCATGTGGAAGGGCTTTTCTTATCCTGTAGAAGACCCGTTTATACCCGTACGGAAGCCTCATTTATACTCCTACGGAAGACGCGTTTATATGCTCCAGAAGACCCTTCTGTACTGAACAGAAGAGCCTTCTGTTACCTGCAGAAGGGTTTTCTGTAAATGGAGAATGGGCTGCATGTCTGCTGAGAAAGGGCTATCTGTAAACAGCAGACGAGCGGCCTGTACGTTTTTAAGAAAGGCAATCTATTCTTCCAACCAAGAGTCGATAAGTCGGCGGGCAATGCTGAGTTTTTCAGGGATGTGGGGGAGATTGTCTTTGCGGAACCAGCCTCCGGCAGAGAGCTCGCTGCGCTGAAGGTGGATGTCGCCGCTGGCATAGTCGGCATGAAAGCCCACCATGAGGCCGCAGGGATAGGGCCAGGGCTGCGAACCAAAGTAGCGTAGGTTGCTGATTTCGAGGCTGGTTTCCTCGCGCACCTCGCGTACTACAGCTTCTTCAAGCGATTCCCCCGTTTCAACGAAGCCGGCCACGAGGCCGTAGAAATCGCCCCTGAAGTTGCGGGCATGCACCAGCAGCACTTCCTCGCCTCGGTGGATGAGCACGATGATGGCCGTAGCCAGCTGTGGCCATACCTCCTTGC
>Ga0256404_1010610_pt1 | contig 12668 bp, 7 predicted proteins | sample RumenRJG_01DNA_FD_185990 | JGI IMG/M metagenome (GOLD analysis project Ga0256404, IMG submission 185990) | Bovine rumen microbial communities from Lethbridge, Alberta, Canada - RJG_01 | ecosystem: Host-associated > Mammals > Digestive system > Stomach > Rumen | place: Canada: Alberta | collected...
GAAAGACCCTTCTTTTTTGTGGTGCTCTCGATTTTCTTCATCGATCGGTACCTCGAGAATCGGAAACTGCATCTTGCTGTTTTTTCCGGCGTGACGATGTTTCTGGCGGTGCAGTGCCGGTCCATGAGCATGACCCTGCTCCTGGCCCTGGTATGTTTTGATCTGCTGCAGACTGCTGCGCTGATTGTCAGAAGAAATGTTACCCGGTCAAAGATCTGGAAGAATCTCGGCATTGTCATCCTTCCGTATCTCACCTATGGGGTACTGACCGGGATCGTGAACGCGATCCTTCCCAGGGCAGGTGGGACCTATGGCTCGTACTTTACCCTTGATCGGAGCACACTTGCATTTAACCTGCAGACATACTTTGATGTCTTTTCCTCGTATTTCGGATCCGATGTCAATGCCTCCAGTCATCTTCTGACGCATGTCATCTTCCTGGCGGTGTTGATTACTGCCATCATCGGAATGGTTTTGACCTTTGTGCGGCAGGCAAAGCAGGGTGAGAGACACCTGGACCCGGATCTCTTCCTGATCATATACAGCTGCGGTACGATGGTGATGCTCCTTCTGTACGAGTTTTTCAGAACGGCATTCACGTTTTCGGTGTTCCCATTCCTGCTGTTGTTCTCTGAGATGGGATTTGCGGCATTGCAACGCGGCATCAGGAATCTGCCTGTCAGGGATTTCTTCAGAAATGCAGTTGCGGCACTTTCCATAGCTTCGCTGATCGTGATTTTTGCAAACTCCTGCGCCTATATTTACGCGGTCAGAGTTCGGCACTTTGCCCTGAACGATGTCACTTCTGAGGATGCAGAGGATACCTTTGCATACATCCGCGACAACCTGAATGAGGACGACGTTGTCTTTTTCTTCAAGCCGAGAGTGCTGTATTACTACACCGGTGTCTCCTCCTACTACTGGTTTGATGCGGATCATTTGGATCTTGCCGACTATGTGCTGATCGGGCCGGCGGGGGCAGAAGAAAAATTGATGGACAAGGTAAAGAATCCCGATTTCTACACAAAGGTGTATCAAAACGATCAGTTTACGCTGTACCAGAAAAATACAAATTCGTGATAGACATCTCAGGTGACTCCGGCATTACTTGGCAAGAGGTGTCCTGATCTCCTGCAGCTCTCCTCCGATTTCCCGGATGGAGAGCTTTTTTCCGTCCGTGTGAAAGATCACCTCTCCGGTGTACCTTGTGTCATACCAGGGAATTCCTGCGGCCTGCAGCCGCTTGAGCGTTGCCTCGTGGGGATGCCCGTACGTATTGTCCACGCCGCAGGAGATGACGCCGACGTCTGCAGTGACCTTTTTGAGGAAGCCCTCACTGGTGGCACCGCTGCTTCCGTGGTGTGCAACCTTGAGGAGCGTGACGTGGAGTCTGCCCTCCGAATCAAAGTGCCCGCCGTGGGCCTCCACCTCCGCCCTGTGACGGTCCAGATAGTCCAGCATTGCGGTCTCCCCGACATCCTCCAGGTCTCCTGTGAGGAGGGCACTGAAGTTTCCGTAGTGCAGAAGGAGTGTGGTGCTGTACTGATTGGGGTCATCGCAGGCATACCCCGCCTTCGGGTGCAGGCAGAAGAGGGACAGCTTCCCCGCAGAGACCTCCATGCCCGCATGAAGATAGGTGATGGGGATCCCGGCTGCCCTTGCGTCCTTTTCAATCGTCCTGTAGTTTTCTGCTTTCGTTTCATCCGCGATGTCCGGCAGGGCGATCCGCTGGATCCGGATTCCGCTCTGTCCGTCACCCTCGAGCATTGCAATCAGCCCGGAGCAGTGGTCCGTGTCGTCATGGGTCAGCACCCAGAGATCAATCACGCCTGCTCCGTCATGACAGAGCAGGGGTTCTAACTGGTACCTTGCGACATCCGACTTCGTCGTGCTGCCGCCATCTACCATGATCACACTCCCGTCTGCCTCCAGGAGGATCCCGTCCCCCTGACCCACATCCGCCACCTTTACATTGCAGCCGGCAGGACTTCGGACAAGAAGGAGCAGGGTGCAGCCAAGGAGCCAGAGGAGCTTTGCCGGGGACCGGAGCCTGTCCTTTAAGAGAATCAGCACACCAAGGAGTGCATAGAACAGTACCACTACCCAGAGGGAAGGAGCCCCTGGGATCCACAGATGCCCCGGGATCTTCTGGGCAAGCGTGCAGAGTGCCTTTGCAAACAGAAGGAGTGCCTCCGGGAGGAGACCGGCGGCCTTTCCTGCGGGGAGGGAGAAGCCGCCGAGGAGCAGCACCAGAAAGCCTGCCGGCAGCAGGACAGACATGAGGGGCAAAATAATGGGGTTTAGCACAAGGCTCACCCATGGCCAGTAGCCGTAGGTCGAAAGATACACCGGGAAGGTGCCGGCACTCACGCAGAGCAGCTGCCCTGTCCGGTCGAAGAGATCGGGCTTTTTCTCCTCCGGCGTGAAGACAGGCACAAGGAGTGCGAGGGAGAGGACCGCGGTAAAGGAGAACTGAAAGCCGGACTGGCAGAAGAGGTAAGGGTCGGAGACAAGGAGCAGTGCGCCTGCCAGGGTGACTGCAGTCAGCATGTCATAGGTGCGATGCAGAAGGAGCGCCGCCATGTGCAGACAGAACATAAAGACCGCGCGGAACGCGGAGACGGAAAACCCGGTCATCAGGCAGTAGAGAAGGATCAGAAGACAGGAGAGAAGGCAGGAGGGGATTCTTCCGCATCCGAGCTTTTTTCGGAGCAGTCGGTAAAGGCTCATTCCGAGAAAGGAGATGTGGAGTCCGGAGATCGCAAGCACATGGATGATGCCGCCTCCCTGGTACAGATCCTTTGTGGACTGGGCAAGAAATCCCTTCTCGCCAAGGAGCATGGCCTTCATCACAGAGGCGCTCTCCTCGGAGAGGCAGGCGTCCAGAATCCCCGCAAGGCGCTGCCGCAGGATGCAGAGACTGTCCAGAAGGATATCTCTGCATCCGTCAGATGCAAGTATCCGGGCCCCGGACAGAGAGAAGTCGCCAAGCCCCAGAGAGCGGTAGTAGGAGAGGGCATCAAAGCCTCCCTCGTTGGTTGCAGGGCTGTAGCAGCGAAGCTTCCCGGAAGAGAGAATCCTGCTCCCGATGGGGGTAAGGCGCTCTGCCTCCTCCGATGCGGAAATCCGGAGCAGGACAGAAAAGTCCGGATCGCTGCAGTTCTCATTCCCGGATTCCAGGGAGACGTCCTTTACGGTGACAAGGAGCTTCAGACTCCCGTCATCGGAGCGCTTATACTCCTTGGAGGCGACGGTGCCGGAGAGTGTTACAGTTTTGCCGCTAAGGGCGAGATACCGGTTCCCCTCGGGAACCCAGATGGAAAGGCACAGACAGATCGCTGCGGTAAAAAGAGCGCAGGCAAGGGCGAGCGGACGGCGCATGGAAAGCCTCCCTGAAGAGATGATGGCGGATCGGATGCCGTATGGCACGGTATCAGCGTAGTCCCATGCCCTGCTGGTTTCCATCGCATCTTTTCGATGCGAGACAATTTTGGGAAACTCCGACAAATCCCAAGAGAAGTTTTTGACACGACAAAACGGCCGCTGCCCGTGTGGGCAGCAGCCGTCTGCTAAGGTCAGTGTTCTGTTTACTCAGTCGAGCGAATCGATGAGATCGAGGCTGTGCTCTTTGTTCATCTTCTGGCACAGCTCGAGGAACTTTTCAAGCGGCACACCGTTGAGCTGCTTGTTGCCGCGGATGTTGATGGAGACGGTGTTCTCCGCAGCCTCCTTGTCACCGAGGACAAGGACGTAGGGATCCTTGAAGCCGCGGAAGGTCTTGATCTTTGTCTTCATGTTGTTGTCGCTGTAGTCAGCCTCCACGCGGATGCCGTTGTCGCGAAGCAGGTCTTCAACCTTCTTTGCATAGGCGTTGTGCTCCGTGCGGATCGGGACGATGCCGACCTGGTACGGGGAGAGCCAGAACGGGAAGTTGCCCTTGAAGTTCTCGGTGATGATGCCGATGAACCGCTCAAGGGATCCGTATATGGCGCGGTGAATGACGACGGGCATCTGCTGGGTGCCGTCCTCTGCGGTGTAGGTCAGGCCGAAGTTATGGGGCAGCTGGAAGTCGAGCTGGATCGTGCCGCACTGCCACTCTCTGCCGATGGCGTCCTTGATCTGCAGGTCGATCTTCGGGCCGTAGAAGGCGCCGTCGCCCTCGTTGATCTCGTAGCCGCCCTCGCCGTACTTCTCGTCGAGGATCTCCTTCAGATCCTTCTCCGCCTGGTTCCAGACATTGATGTCGCCCATGTAGTCGTCGGGCCTTGTGGAGAGCTCTGCACGGTAGGTCACACCGAAGGTCTTGTAGACCTCATCTGCGATGGAGATGATGTCCGCAATCTCGCTCTTGATCTGGGACTCCATGACGAAGGTGTGGTCATCGTCCTGACGGAACTCCTGCACACGGAACAGGCCGTTCATCTGGCCGGACTTCTCCTTGCGGTGCAGCACATCGTACTCGCTGTAGCGGATCGGGAGCTCCTTGTAGGAGCGGTTCTTTCTCTTGTAGGTCAGCATGGCGTTGGGGCAGTTCATGGGCTTTGCCGCCATGGTGTCGATGTTCTCGCGGTTGTAGATGAGAGATCCCGCCTGGATCTTGACAGCCCTGGGCGCCTCGGTCTCATCCTTCAGGTTGCTGACGACGTTCTCGATGTTGGCGTCGGCCTTCGTGTAGCCATCGAAGCCGGGGACGATGAACATATTGTTGAGATAGTGTGCCCAGTGGCCGGAGACAAGCCAGAGCTTCTTGTTGTTGATGAGCGGCGCTGCGATCTCCGTGTAGCCGTGGCGCTCCTGCACCTCACGGGAGTAGGCGAGCAGGGCCTTGTACATCTTCCAGCCCCTCGGCAGCCAGTAAGGCATTCCGGGTGCGGTCTCATTGAACATGAACAGCTCGAGCTGGGCGCCGATCTTCTTGTGGTCGCGCTCCTTTGCCTCCTCGATCATCTTGATGTGCTGCTTGAGTTCATCCTTGGACGGGAAGGCGTACAGGTAGACACGGGTCATGTGATCGCGCTTCTCATCGCCTCTCCAGTATGCCATTGACACGCTGTGGATCTTGAAGGCAGCCCCCAGGAGTTCCTGAGAGTTCTCGACGTGCGGCCCTCTGCAGAGGTCGACATAATCGTCACCGGTGTAGTACACCGTGATCTTCTCATCGGCGGGAAGGTCGTTGATGAGCTCGGTCTTGTACTTCTGATCCTTAAAGATGGCAAGCGCCTCGTCCCTGGTGACTTCCTTTCTTGTCCAGGGCTCTCTGCGCTTGATGATCTCGTGCATGCGGTCCTCGATGGCCTTGAAGTCGCCCTCTGTGATGGCCTTGCCCTCGGGCAGGACGAAATCATAGTATGCACCGTCCTCAATCTGGGGTCCGATTGCATACTGCACATCTTTGCCATAGAGCTCGATGACGGCCTTTGCCAGGATGTGTGCCAGAGAGTGGCGGTACAGCTTCAGATATTCTTCGTGTTCCATTGGGTTCTCCTTCCGGGACTCTCACCCGGGGACTGCCGCGACCGGCGGTGTCCGTTTCAATTTTTGGCGCCGTGTCCGCAGGGCAGCGACGACGCCGACTGCACAGTTCCAGGTAGCAAAAAGCCCTGCCGGAGGGTCCAGAGGACCTCCGGCAGGGACGTAAGTTCTGTTACGCGGTTCCACCCTGCTTATCCTGCGCACCGCGCAGGACCACTTGATTGGATGATAACGGAATCACCGGGCCGGATTGGGGCCGCTCGGAGATGGTCTTCAGGGGATCTTTCGCAGGGACACTCTCAGCAGGCTGTGCCCGTCTCTGTTGCAGCGGATCGACTTACTCTTCTCGTCAACGCTTTATAATGCAGTTTGTTGCAGGCCTTGCCTGCAACACCGACATTGTATGCCCCGGGTCTGCAAAAGTAAAGACTCCTATTTTGCGGGATACCAGCCGAAATCGGCCGAAATCGAAACCGAAATGAAATCCAGTGGTAAAAGCCAGTGCAGAAACAGCTGAGCTTGCTGAGGATGTCAATGAAATCACCAAAATGACGCTTGAATGACGGGACCGCCTTCGGTACAGTAGTATTGCTTTGACCCGAAAGTGGGGCGCCGGATCCCGGAACTGCCAGTGGGAAGACCGGATGGCGCCGGCAGGAGATGACATGACTGATATTGCAGAAAAAAGAGGGAAAGAGAAGAGAATTGCCGTTCCCGGCGCCTGGTGGCGGTATCCCGCCGTCTTTTTGCTTGCCTTTCTCATGGCCTGGCTCTCTTTGAGTGTGATCCTTGTGCGGCACCATGGCCTTTTGACACTCTGCAACGATTACCAGGAGCAGTATATCCCGTTTACGATGCTGTTTGTGCGGAGCGTTCACACAGGGACCCTCCCCTGGAGCTGGAGCATTGATATTGGATCTTCCCTGCTGGCTTCCTCCAGCTATTACGGCAGTACCAGCCCGTTTTCCTGGCTGGCGCTTCTTGTTCCGGCACGGTATGTCATCTATGGGATGCCGTACCTGATCTGCCTGAAATACGCCGTAGCTGCGCTGAATGCGTTCTGGTACCTGCGCCGTCACGTCCGGAGGGAGCAGGCAGCTCTTGCAGGAGCGATCCTCTATGCTTTTTCCGGCTTTCAGGCGACCGACCTGCTCTTTTATTGTTTTCTTGATGCCACAGCCTTCTTCCCGCTTCTTCTGTGCGAGGCGGACCGGATCCTGGAGAGAACGGAAAGGGATCCCAGACAGACCGGAAGATTTGCCCTGGCAGTGCTGCTGCAGGTGCTGGCCAATTATTACCTGTTCATGGAGGAGGTTCTGTTTCTGGTTCTGTACTTCCTGGTTCGGGTGAGCGTACAGCCAAAGGGTGCCATCCGAAAGTTTCTCGTGTTTTTGCGGGAAGGGCTCCTGGGCGCAGGACTGTCTCTGGCAGTACTCCTGCCGTCGCTTTTGCAGCTTGCCGGCAATCAGAGGATTTCGCACAGAATTGCGCGGGCTAACTGGTTTGACACCGGGAGAAGGTATTTTCTGAAGCTCTTTCGGTTCTTCTGCTTTCCTGCGGAGCCGATGGGGCGGGGAATCACCATCGAGCAGGACCTGTACAGCTCCTGGAGCGCTTACCTTCCCCTGGTCGGCGTCCTGCTGGTTTCGGTCTACCTGATTTCCTATCGAAGAAAAAGGGACTGGCTTCACAGGCTTCTTCTCCTACTCCTGCTTGTCGCCGCAGTTCCGGTTTTGAACAGTGCATTCGGTTTCTTTGCGGACTCCAACTACAAGAGATGGTATTTCATGCTGGTGCTGATGATGGCACTGGCCTCTGCCAGGGTGCTGGAGGAGGGGACTCTTCTGCATCGATACCGCTTCCTGCTGCTGGCGCTTACCGCGCTTTTTTGGGTTTCGCTTCCGCTCTTTGTCTGGTGGGATCAGAACCGGTTTCCACTGATCTTTGACCGGAATGCCTTCCTTGTGCTCTCGCTTGTCGGCTGCGGGGGATACACGGTCCTCTCGGCGGCAGCCTTTCTGCCTGCAGAGAACTGGAATCGGTGCCTGAAAAGGATCCTCCTTCCGCTGATGGCGGCGGTGGCCGTTGTCACCACGGGATACACGGCGGTGCTGTATCAGAATGCCAATGGGGAGGAACCGGAGCGCTACTATGCCAGGATTCTTGCCTATATGGACCTGCAGGACGCCATGGAGGGCGGATATCGGATGGACACCCAGGAGAACACGGTCACCATGACGGCGGGACTGCCCGGAGACGGGTGCTTTAGCAGCACCATATCGGGCAACATCTTTCGGTTCTATTCCGCAGCAGGAGAGGAGCGGTCGGTGTTCACCCCAGAGGGACCGGAGGGAAAGACGGCGCTCTTCTCCGCCGCCTATTACCTGGCAGGTGAGCCGAGCAATCCGGAGGACGAGACGGTGGTGGAACTGGGCGGGAGCAGGAAGGGAACGTTCCTGTACCGGAAAAAAGAGGTGCTCCCTGTGGGGGCGTTTGTCTATGACAGCCCGGAGGAGCTTGATTTCTCCGAGGGAAAGAAGATCACCGACTGGCTTCTGTCCAATCGCCTTGCCGGCGAAGATGCGAAGGAAACCTATGAGGATGCTGCGCTGGGGACAAATTCGTGCAGGATCACCTTAAAGCTTGACCGGAAGGGATATGCGCTGTTCTCCATTCCGGCGGATTATGGCTGGGAGGCAACGGTCAATGGAAAGAAGGTGCAGATCCAGGAAAAGAACGGCCTGATCCTGATTCCCGTTCAGGCGGGAACGAACACCATCCAGCTTCACTATACAGACAAGGCGTTCTTGCTTGGTGCTGCAGGCAGCGGGCTCAGTCTTGCCCTTCTTTTGCTCTTGCGGGTCCGCAGAAAGCACGCTGCCCTGCACGGGAAGTCCGGCTGCGCTGGGAGGGTTGGCACCGATTTTGCAGATTCCTGATATGTTCTTTCGGTGGTTCATGATACAATGATGCAGATTGTAAGAGGACAGGATCTTCCTGTCCCCTTTTGAGAGGCAGCAGAGATTATGGCGAAGAAACCGCAGTCCGGATTGCGCGAAGCGCAGGAAGAGCTGAACAGGCAGATCAAAGAGCAGGACTTCAAGCGGGTGTATCTTTTGATGGGAGAGCAGGGATACCTGCGCACCCAGAACCGGGACAAGCTGAGGAACGCGGTCCTCGGGGACGGGGATGCGATGAATGCCGCCACCTTCACGGGGGATGGCTTTACCGCCCACGATGTGATCTCCCTTTCGGAGACACTCCCGTTCTTTGCAGACCGGCGTGTTGTCATCCTGGAAAACACCTTCCTCTGGGGAAACCGGGGCACTGCAGAGGCAGAGCGCCTGGCTGCGTACATCAAGGACATCCCGGAGACCACCGTGCTGATCTTTGTGGAGGAGAAGCCGAAGGGGACGACAAAGCTCTACAAGCAGATCAAAAAGTACGGCTTTGTCCTGAACTGCGAGACCCCCAGTGAGCGCGACATGGCGGCATGGACGGCGGGACGGTTCCGCAGGGAGGGACACCGGATCTTGCCGCAGACGCTCTCGTTTTTCCTCTCCTATGTGGGAACGGACATGCTGGCGGTGGAGAACGAGGTCTGCAAGCTCTGCAGCTATGCAGGGGAGCGGGAGGAGATCACAAAGGAGGATATCCAGACGATTTCCTCGCCCCTTGTGCGGGATCAGATCTTTGACATGATCTCCGCCATCGGGGAGAAGAACCCGGACAGGGCGATGAAGATCTACATGGATCTCATAAAGCTTCAGACCCCGCCGCCTGTCATCCTCTCCCTGATGACGAGGCAGTACGGACAGCTCCTGCAGGCAAAGGAGCTTTTGCAGTCCCACCCGGACAGGGAGGCGGCACAGCTCATGGGCCTCAACCCCTGGGTGTTCTCGAACCGGATCCGCCCCATGCTTCGGTATTACCAGGGAGAGAGCCTCGTACAGGCACTGGATTCCTGCATGCAGGCGGGCATGGACTTTCGAAGCGGCAGGGCAGACCCCCAGATCGCAGTGGAGCGGCTGATCGCCGCAAACTCCCGGAGAACCGCCTGAGCGCGGCAGCAGAGGATAGGACAGAATGAGACCATTGGAACCATTTGAGGACGGCGAGGGGAGACCCTGCCAGCTGTTTTTTACCGCACTTGATGACAGAACCGGGGAGACGCTCCTCGTCTACCAGAGACTCAAGGATCCGGGCGTGATGCGGGTGATGCCAGAGAAAGAGGAAAAGGCACCGAGAGACGCCAACGCCTGTGAAGAGCAAGAGCACGCCGAGGAGACACCTGCCGCGGAAACGAAAAAGGGGCAGACAGAGGAGATCCCGGAGGAAGAGGCGCCAGATCCGGAGGTTGCCCGGTTTCTCGATGCGAAGAGCATGGAGGAGAAGATGGATGTCCTCCTCTCCATGCGGGACCACATCACAAATGAGGAGATCGACACCCTGGCGATGTCACTTGGCATTTCGATTGACGAGGGGAGTACGGAGGAGCGCTTTGATGACCTCCGGGAGTGCCTGAATACCATTGCACGGTATGAACTGGAGAATGCCAGACTCCGGTGAGGGCCGGAAGAGGAGAGAGAGGAAAACAAGAGAATGAAACTTCTCAGTATCTGTGTACCCTGTTACAATTCACAAGCCTACATGGAGAGCTGCATCGATTCCCTCTTAAAGGGAGGGGAAGAGGTGGAGATCCTGATCGTGGATGACGGCTCCACAGACCGGACGGCGGAGATTGCAGACCGCTATCAGGTGCTCAATCCGAACATCGTCCGCGTGATCCACAAGGAGAACGGCGGCCACGGCTCTGCCGTGAACACCGGCATTGCCAACGCGACCGGCATGTTCTTCAAGGTCGTCGACTCGGACGATCACTTGAAGGAGAGCTCTTACATGAAAGTGCTGGAGAAGCTCAAGGAGCTCTCCGGCTCCGCAACCCCGCTCGACATGCTGATCTGCAACTACGTGTACGACAAGGTGGGAGAGAAGAAGCACAAGGTCATGCAGTACCGCAGCTCCCTCCCGGTGGATCAGATGTTTACCTGGGATGATGTGGGACACATCTTCAAAGGTCACTACATCCTGATGCACAGCGTGATCTTTAGGACCAAGCTTCTCATCGAGTGCGGCTTAAAGCTCCCGGAGCACTGCTTCTATGTCGACAACATCTACGTGTTTGACCCGCTGCCGTATGTGAAGCACATGTACTACCTGGACATCAACTTCTATTACTACTTTATCGGCAGAGCGGATCAGTCCGTCAACCAGCAGGTCATGATCTCCCGGATTGACCAGCAGATCCGCGTCAACAAGCTGATGGTAGACTACTTTACCGACAGAGAGAACGCCCAGAGGATCAACGCCCATGCCCGCCTTCGGGAATATATGTACAACTACCTGGAGATCATCACGACGATCTCCTCGGTCCTTGCCATTCTCTCCGGCACGGAGCAGGACCTGAAAAAGAAGGATGATCTCTGGAAGTACATCCGGGAGAAGGACTACTTCCTCTATGCCAAGCTCAAGAACGGAATCTTCGGTCTTGCCACCAGACTTCCCGGCAAGGGCGGGCGCGCCCTGACCGCAAGGGCCTACAAGATCGCAAGGCACTTCTTCAAGTTCAACTGACAGCAGGGCAGCCGGCGGGAAATCCGAAAGAAGAACAGGGATTCCGGGGCTGCGGAGCGCCCGGAGCAGCCCAGCGGAAAAAGCAAACAAAAGCGCAAAACAAAAGCCTGCCGGACGGCAGGCTTTTGTGATGGACGGGTTGAAAGAGCGGAGCCGTTTCCGAATGGAAGAGGAGTTTCCCCTATTCCTCTGGCCGCAGGAGCTTTCTCTCTCCGAGCTTTCCAGGGAGCAGGTCCGGGCGGTAGATCGGGATGTAGAACAGGGCAAACATGAGAAACGCCGCGGCCACGTCGTACACCGAGTGCTGTTTGATGAACATCGTGGACAGGATGATCAGAATCCCGTCGACAAAGAAGAAGGCGCGGACGCCGCGCGCTCTCGCGTGCTTCTCCTGGCTGCGGGCGATGCCGTTGACCATAACCAGCGTGTTGAACACGTGAATGCTGGGGGTCACGTTCGTCGGCGTGTCTGTGCGGTAGAGCGATGCCACCATGTGGGTAAAGAGGTTGTCACGGGGCACCGTCTCCGGCCGAAGGTACAGGATGTTCGGAAAGAGGGCGGAGATCACGATGAACGCCCCCATCCCGAGATAGAGCATCCAGGAGAGCTTCCGGTATTCCGGTTTATCAAAGAACAGAAGGAGCCCTGCTCCGATCACCATGTAGGGGAACCAGGAGAAGTAGGGGAGGACGAAGACCTCGCAGAACGGGATCATGTGGTCCAGCGGGGAGGAAATCACGTAGTAGTGAAGTCTTGTCATGTTTTCGAGGATGGAAAAGCTGACGAAGTAGGCAACGATGAAGCAAAGCATCGGTGCTGCTTCCCGGAGGTTGGTCAGAAAAAACCGCTTCACGTCCTTTTTCTGAATGGTATTCTTGTTTTTCATCTTCCGCTCTGTACTGTACAAACGGCACTTCCTTTTCCCGCAGCCTGTGCGGACAATGCATCACCGTGTTTTCTGTCTTTTCTAATGCCATATCCTACGACGTTTCCAGATTTCCCGCAATCGGCAACCTATCAAAACAAGGTGAAAAAAACGGCGTGGATTGTACAAATGTGCATACGGGGGAAGGGACACGGAGGCGCTGCGGCGAAGGCAGCCGGGGATTGACCGCCTTTTGGCCGAAAAGATACAATAGATATCATCGGCGCGGGAGTGCGGACAGTTGGGAGCTTCCCATTCGGGAGGATTTCTCCCGCGGATGCCGCAAAAGACGCGGCAAGGGGCAAAAAAACAGCAGCGACGGTGCTGGCGCGCCGGCTGCCGCATTCGGCAAAGCCGCATTCGCGGATGTTGCCTCAGCGAGGGATAGAGATGAAGCAGAAGCGGAATAGAGCCTTTCGGGTACTTGCCGCGGCAGAACTTGTCTTTGCCGTGGTTCTGACCCTGCTCTTTGTAAAAGAGGCGGGACAGAAGACGGAGGAGGTTGCGGGCACCTGGGATTCCCAGAGCTTTCTCTGTGAGGAGGGAGTTTTGATGACCCAGTTTCCCTATTCCGACCTGCCCGGCCTGTATGTGGACAATTCGCTCTTTTCGGAGGGACAGGACGAGATCACCGTCC
>Ga0256404_1010612_pt1 | contig 12666 bp, 12 predicted proteins | sample RumenRJG_01DNA_FD_185990 | JGI IMG/M metagenome (GOLD analysis project Ga0256404, IMG submission 185990) | Bovine rumen microbial communities from Lethbridge, Alberta, Canada - RJG_01 | ecosystem: Host-associated > Mammals > Digestive system > Stomach > Rumen | place: Canada: Alberta | collected...
TGCTGGCTCGTCGGCCTTTGGCTTTACAAGAAACACATTTATATTAAACTATAGCGTCTATAGCATCTATATCGTCTATATTATCTATAGCATCTATAATATCTATAGCATCTATAATATCTATAGCGTCTATATTATCTATAGCGTCTATATTATCTATCGCAACTTTTAAAACAACACCACTATGACAATACTTTTAGCAGACAGCGGCTCCACAAAGACTGACTGGGGCCTCGTTGAAAACAACCAACTGATAAAGAAACTCCGCACGGCGGGCATGAACCCCTTCCAGATGTCGGAAGAGGCCATCACCGCCGAGATACGCGACCATCTCGTGCCTGAGCTCCCGACGACTGAGATCGACGAGGTGCACTTCTATGGCGCCGGCTGCACCAAGGAGAAGCAACCAGTGGTGGAGCGGGCCCTGCGCGCCAATCTCACCATCAAGGGCGAATGCGAGGTGGCCAGCGACATGCTCGGCGCCGCCCGCGGCATCTGCGGCCATAAGCCGGGCATCGCCTGCATTCTCGGAACGGGCAGCAACTCATGCTCCTACGACGGCAGCCAACTGGTGAAGAACGTCTCTCCCCTCGGCTTCATCCTCGGCGACGAGGGCAGCGGAGCCGTACTGGGTAAGCTTCTCGTGGGCGACGTGCTGAAGAACCAACTGCCCAAACCCATCTGCGACCGGTTCTTCGAGAAGTTCAAGCTCACTCCCGCCGAGATCATCGACCGCGTCTACCGTCAGCCGAAGCCCAACACGTTCCTCGCCTCGTTCGTGCCCTTCCTTGAGGAGAACCTGAACGAACCCAAGATCTACAGTCTCGTGAAGGAGAGTTTCCGCTCGTTCCTCCGCCGAAACGTCATGCAGTACGACGGCTGGCAGACGCTGCCCATCGGCTTCAACGGCAGCATCGCGAAGTTCTACCGCAAGCCGCTCACCGACGCGCTCGAGGAAGAGGGCATGCACCTCGGCCGCATCATCCAGGCTCCGATGGACGCGCTCGTGGAATACCACACAACCCATTAATCCCATCCACCCCATTCACCCCATTCACCCCATTCACCCCATAAATTCATTCCGTCATGGCATTTATCAAGATTACCGAACAGCCGTCGCTCTACGACGACCTTGAGAAGAAGAGCGTCCACGAACTGTTGGTGGACATCAATACTGAGGATAAGAAAGTAGCGTTGGCCGTGGAGAAGGCCATCCCGCAGATTGAAGCCCTGGTGGAGCATATTGTCCCGCGCATGAAGCGTGGCGGCCGCGTGTTCTACATGGGTGCAGGCACGAGCGGTCGCCTCGGCGTGCTCGACGCCTCCGAACTGCCGCCGACCTTCGGCGTACCACCAACACTGGTCTATGGTCTCATCGCCGGTGGCGACACCGCCCTGCGCAACGCCGTGGAGAACGCCGAGGACGACGCCCACCGCGGCTGGCAGGAACTGCAGGACCACGCCATCTGCGCTGACGACACGGTCATCGGCATCGCCGCATCCGGCACCACGCCCTACGTCGTCGGCGCCCTCACCGACGCCCGCGCCAACGGCTGTCTCACGGGTTGCATCACGTCGAACCCCGACACGCCCATGGCGGCCGCCTGCGAATACCCCATCGAGATGATTGTCGGACCGGAGTTTGTCACCGGTTCCTCACGCATGAAGTCGGGCACGGGGCAGAAGATGATTCTCAACATGATCTCCACCTCGCTGATGATTCAGCTCGGCCGCGTCAAGGGCAACCGCATGGTCAACATGCAGCTCACCAACCAGAAGCTCGTCGACCGCGGCACCCGCATGGTGATGGACTACACCCACCTCCCCTACGACGAGGCCAACGCCCTGCTCCTGAAATACGGGTCGGTGAAAAAAGCGGTGGAAGCGTTTAAAGGAGTTAAGAGTTAGCTCCTACCCATCCCCCCATTAAACCCATCCCCCCCATGCAGAAAGTTTTCGTTTTTCTTCTTTCCCTCCTCGCTGCCCTCCCCACCCTCGCCCAACCGAGGCCTTACGGCGTCGTCACCGTCTCCGTCTGCAACATGCGGACGGCTGGCGACTACGACGCCGGCATGGCCACACAGGGCGTCCTCGGCATGCCCGTCGAGATTCTCGAGACTGGCAGCTGGCTGAAGGTGCGCACACCGGAGGGCTACGAGGCCTACGTCCAGAACCGATCGGTACAGCCGATGACGCGCGCTGAGCTCTCGGCCTGGAACAGCGCCCCGCAGGTCGTCGTCACCGCACTCTGGGCCGGCGTCTACGCCAAGCCCAACGAGTCATCACCGTTCGTCGGCGATGTCGTGGCAACCAACCGCCTCCGTCTCCTCGACACCAAGGGTAAGTTCTACCACGTGGCCTTCCCCGACGGCCGCACGGGCTACCTCAGTAGGAAGAAGGCCGACGAGCTGAACCACTGGCGCAGCAACCTCGACAACAGCGTCCCCGCCATCCTCGCCACGGCCCGCTCCATGATCGGCATTCCCTACATGTGGGGCGGCATGAGTCCGAAGGGCATGGACTGCAGCGGCTTCGTACGCACGGTGCTGCTCTGCCACGACATCATCATCCCACGCGACGCCTCACAAATGGCCGTCAAAGGACAGCGCATCGACATCTTCCCCTCGCCTAACGGCGAGCGCACCGACCTGCAGCCTGACTTCAGCCACCTGCAGCCCGGCGACCTGCTGTTCTTCGGCCGTAAGGCCACCGCCGACAAGCCCGCCCACGTCTCCCACGTCGGCATCTACACTGGCAACCAGCACTTCATCCACTGCCTCGGCCTCGTCCAGGAGGCGAGCTTCAACCCCGCCGACGCCAACTACGACGCCTACGACACCGGCCGTCTGCTCTGGGCTCAGCGCGTGCTGCCTTACATCAACCGCCTGCCCGAGCTCTTCACAACCGACCAGTCGCCATTCTATAAATAGCGTTGAGCGCACTCCCCCATCCACCCCATCCACCCCATCCGACCCATCAACCCCATCCGACCCATCAACCCCATCCGACCCATCAACCCCATCCAACCCATCCACCCCATAAACCCCATCCACCCCATCCACCCCATCCACCCCATCCACCCCATAAATCCAAAACAATGACAACAAGAAGAGAATTCCTAAAGAAATCGGCACTGGCCACCGCCGGCGCCGCCTTCACCCTGAGCAATGCCGACGCCCTGACGCGTATGGTCTCCACCCCTGACGCCCCCAAGGCCCCATCGTTCAACATCAACCACGCCAATACGGGCGACGGCCACCTGCACCTGCGCTTCTTTCCCTACGAACTGAAGTTGCGCCACACGTTCACCGTGGCCACCTACTCTCGCACCTCAACGCCCGACGTGCAGGTGGAACTCAGCTACGACGGCCTCACAGGCTACGGCGAGGCCTCCATGCCGCAGTACCTCGGTCAGAGCGTCGCCTCGGTCTCGGCCTTCCTCAATAAGGTCGACATGGAGCAGTTCACCGATCCGTTCCAGATGGAAGATATCCTCACCTATATCGACAGCCTCTCGCCGGGCGACACCGCCGCCAAGGCCGCCGTCGACATCGCGCTCCACGACCTCGTGGGTAAAATCATGGGGCAGCCGTGGTATAAGATCTGGGGCCTCGACGCGAAGAAAGCGCCGTCGACGACGTTCACCATCGGCATCGACACGCCCGACGTGGTGCGACAAAAGACGGAAGAGTGCGCCGCAAAGTTCAACATCCTCAAGGTGAAGCTCGGCCGCGACAACGACAAGGACATGATCAACACCATCCGCTCGGTGACGAAGCTCCCCATCGCCGTCGACGTCAACCAGGGTTGGAAAGACAAACACAAGGCCCTCGACATGATCAACTGGCTCCACGAGCAGGGCATCGTCATGGTGGAGCAACCCATGCCGAAGGAACAGCAGAAGGACATCGCCTGGCTCACCGAGCGCTCGCCGCTGCCCATCTTCGCCGACGAAGCCATCCAGCGCCTGGCCGACATCCGCCGCGTCGAGGACGCCTACACGGGCATCAACATCAAACTGATGAAGTGCACGGGCATGCGCGAGGCGTGGAAGATGCTCACCTATGCCCGCGCCCGCGGTCTGAAGGTCATGGTGGGCTGTATGACGGAGACCTCCTGCGCCGTCTCTGCCGCCGCCCAGCTCTCCCCCGCCGTCGACTTCGCCGACCTCGATGGCAACCTCCTCATCGCCAACGACCGCTTCAACGGCATGCAGGTCGTCAACGGCAAGATCACCCTCCCCGACCGGCCGGGGATAGGCATCCTCCCCATTCACCCATAAACCCCATAAACCCCATAAACCCCATAAACCCCATAAGACCCATCATACCCATGCGCCCCATAAAACCCATCCTCCTCTTCCTCTCCGCGCTCCCCCTCCCCCTCCTCGCCCAGTCCCGCCTTGCCCTCGACTTCAACAAGACGCACGACGAGGTGAAGGCCTACATCCAACGCTACATCCCCGACGTCACCGACGCCCAGATGAGTCACTGGGAGCAGACGAAGGCACTTGAAACCTGCTACATCGACGGACAGAAATGGTATTTCCACAATGCCGCGCCCAACCTCTTCCGCATCGACCCGCAGTGCCGCGCCATCAAACAACAGAAAGACGGCAACCATCCGAGCGCCAGCATGGAAGACGAGCGCACCGACATCCCCGCCATCATGAAGGCCGCGCCCAAGAGTCCCTACCGCCTCGGACCGGCCCACCGCATGCGCGTCACCTACACCCTCACCGTGCACCCCGACGCCGTTCCCGCAGGCGAGACGCTACGTTGCTGGCTGCCCTTCCCGCGCAACGACATCCGCCGCCAGACCGGCGTCCGCCTCCTCTCGACCAGCGAGGACCATTACATCCAGTCGCCGTCCGCCTACGACCACTCCACCATCTACATGGAGCGCAAAGCCGAGGCCGGCAAACCCACCGTGTTCAGCGAGACGTTCGAATTCACCACTCACGGCGCCTGGTTCGGCCTTACGCCCGACATGGTGAAGCCTTACGACACCACCACCGCGCGCTACCGTAAATACACCGCCAACCGCCGCGAGCACATCATCGTCACACCGCGCATCCAGCACCTCGCCGACAGCATCACCCGCGGCATCACCAACCCGCTGCTGCAGGCCCGCGCGCTCTACACCTACGTCGACGAACACTTCCCCTGGGCCTCGGCGCGCGAGTACAGCACCATCCCCAACATCCCCGAGTACGTGCTCGACAATGGCCACGGCGACTGCGGTCAGGTGACACTGCTCTTCCTCACGCTCTGCCGCGCCAAGGGCATACCCGGCCACTTCGAGAGCGGCTTCATGGTGCATCCCCACGAGACCAACCTCCACGACTGGTGCGAAATCTATTTCGAGGGCGTGGGCTGGGTACCCGTGGACCAGTCGTTCGGCCGGCCCTACTGGGCCACCGACGACGCCACACGCTATTTCTACCTCGGCGGCATCGACTCCTACCGCCTCGTCGTCAACAGCGACTTCGGCATGCCGCTCTATCCCGCCAAGCGCTATCCCCGCTCCGAAACCGTCGATTTCCAGCGCGGCGAAGTCGAATGGCAGGGCGGCAACCTCTATTTCAATCAATGGTCGTGGAACATTAAGGTGGAATACCTATGATTCGTCAAGCACCAAGACTTCATAAAAAGATCAGACCCTTGATGATACGCCATAAACTTGTTTTACTCCTTTCATTGTTACCTTTCTTGTGTCTCGGCGCACCCGATAATGTCCGTGGTGATGTACGCCACCGGTGACAGTGTAGTGGCCGGCCTAGTGCCGGCCACCAGCCGCCGGTGTTGCGGGCGTGTCTTCATCTGCGAGATCAGCGTAAGCGCATCCGCCTTTTTTAGCTCATATGGATTTCACACAGACAGCTCAGGTGCTGCATCCCCAAAATCGGCGTAATCGGCGTGAGAAATAAGTTGCGACAGCAACCCATGTAGAGTTGGCCCGGTACAGACGCATCCACAGGGTTTATCGGGTGCGCCTAAAAAAAGCCCCCCTTGCAACTGCAAGGAGGGCTTCGCTGTCTGAGCCTCTTGTCGGATTCGAACCAACGACCCCGAGATTACAAATCACGTGCTCTGGCCAACTGAGCTAAAGAGGCAGGTGGGCAAGCGATTCTTATCGCGTCGCTACAACCAAGTACCCTTGCTACGTTCCCGTCCTGGGGGATTCCGAGGGAGCTGACCGTAAGAGACTTGCCCATGTAAAAAGACGCAACGGCGGGGCTCCAACAGGCACCCGACGGCCGAAATGCGAGTGCAAAGGTAACACAAAAAATGATAACCGGCTAACTTTACCGCCAAAAAGCCGCCGCTTTAACATAATTTTTGAAAGCGCCCCAACACCTTACCCCTTAAAATGCGTACCTTTGCAACATCATATGATAAACGTATTAGCACTTATTCAAGTCAGAGCCTTTGCCCGGCAAGACGGCTTCTTCCTGTTCCTCGTCTGGGCGGCGAGTTTTCTGGCCGTCGTCAACGCACCCACCTCGTCGTGGGGCTCGCTTCTGGCCCTGTCCACGCCGTTCTTCGTGGGCTGGCGTCTCGTGAGTTTCCGCAACTACGCCCTCGACGGCGTCATCTCCTTCCGACGCGCACTGGTCTATACGTTCTACACCTTTTTCTATGCATCACTGCTCTTCGCCGTGGCGCAGTTCATTTATTTCCGCTTCTTCGACGGCGGACAGCTCATCGCCTCAGTCAAAGGCGCCATCGATCAGCTCGCGCCCGCCTATGAGGCCAGCGGCATCTCGGTCAGCCAACTACAGCAGTCGATTGGCGCCATCGCCTCGCTCACGCCCATCGAATTGTCGTTTATCTTCATGATGCAGAACTTCTTCTTCGGCATCATCCTCTCCTTCCCCATCGCTGCCGTATGCCAGCGTTCTAAACCGAATAATTACTTGAGATAATGGATATATCTGTAGTCATCCCTCTTTTCAATGAGGCCGAGTCGCTGCCCGAGCTGCACGCCTGGATACAACGCGTCATGCAGGCCAACAAGTTCTCTTATGAGATTATCTTCGTCAACGACGGCTCCACCGACAACAGCTGGAACGTCATCTGCCAGCTCAAGCAGAAAGACCCCAACGTCAAAGCCATCAAGTTCCGCCGCAACTACGGTAAGAGCCCCGCGCTCTACTGCGGCTTCAAGCGCGCTCAGGGCGACGTCGTCATCACCATGGACGCCGACCTGCAGGACTCGCCCGACGAAATACCCGAGCTCTACCGCATGATTACCGAGGACCACTTCGACCTCGTCTCCGGCTATAAGAAGAAACGCTACGACCCCCTGTCGAAGACCATCCCCACGAAGCTCTTCAACGCCACAGCGCGCTGGATCAGCGGCGTGCACAACCTCCACGACTTCAACTGCGGACTCAAGGCCTACCGCCGCGACGTGGTGAAGAACATCGAGGTATACGGCGAGATGCACCGCTACATCCCCTATCTGGCCAAAAACGCCGGCTTCGACCGCATCGGCGAGAAGGTGGTGCACCATCAGGCACGCAAATACGGCCACTCGAAGTTCGGCATCAACCGCTTCTTCAACGGCTACCTCGACCTGCTCACGCTCTGGTTCCTCACCAACTTCGGCAAGAAGCCCATGCACGTCTTCGGCTTCATCGGCAGCCTCATCTTCTTCGTCGGCTTCATCGCCCTGTGCTGCCTCATCATCGAGAAGCTCATCTGCCTGCACAACGGCATCTATGGCGACCTTATCGCCAACCACGCCTCGTTCTACATCGCGCTGACAGCCATCGTCCTCGGCCCGCAGTTCTTCCTCGCCGGTTTCCTCGGCGACCTCATCAGCCGCCAGGACCCGCAGCGCAACAACTATCAGATTGAGGAGGAGTTATGAGCCATCCGTCAGTCTCCACCCTGCGTCTGGCCTTCGGCGTGATGCTCGCCGCCCTGCTCATGGCGGCCTGCTCCACGGTCGACTGTCCGCTTAACAACACGGTCTACGCCCAATACGTGTTGCGCGGACCGGTGACCACGCTGCCCGACACGCTCACCATCACCACACGGCGCGTCACCGACGGGCTCGACACGGTGCTCATCAACCAGCAGGTCAACACCGACTCCTTCTCGCTCCCCATGAGCTACGGCCAGGACGAGGACATCCTCTACTTCCGCACCAACCACCTCCGCGACACCGTCTGGGTGAAGAAGACCAATGAGCCGCACTTCGAATCGACCGACTGCGGCCTCAACTATTTCCACACCATCACGGGCGTACGTTTCACGCGCCATGCCCTCGACTCCATCGTCATCAACCATCAACAGGTCAACTATGATGCCTCGCAAAAGCATTTCCTCGTTTATTTCAAGGAGTATCGTCTGTAGCCTGTTGCTCCTCGCGGCAACAGTGGTCTGCGCGCAGCGGTCGCCCCACCGCACCCCGAAAGAGGAACAGGAGCGCCTGCGGATGAAGCAGATCGACGACTCCATACCCCTCTTCCGAGGCGTACAGGTCAAGACCGACCTCGTAGGACTCGTGCAGAAAGCCGTCTCGTCGTACGGACAATACGAGGTCGGCGTGCGCGTCAACCTCAAGGACAAGTACTTCCCCGTCATCGAGCTCGGCTACGGCAAAGCCGACGACACCAACGACGTCACCCAAACCACCTACAAGACGTCGGCGCCCTACGGACGCATCGGCATCGACTTCAACATCCTTAAGAACAAACACGACATTTACCGACTCTACGCCGGCGTGCGCTACGCCTACACGAACTTTAAGTTCGACGTCGACCACGCGCCGCTCATCGACCCCGTGTGGGGCGGCGAGACGCCGTTCATCGCCCACGACGTCAAGGCCAACTACCATTGGGCAGAGATTGGCGCCGGACTCGACGCCAAGATCTACGGACCCCTCCACCTCGGCTGGTCGATACGCTACAAGCGGCGCATCGCCCACGACGACGGCTCGGTGGGCAACGTGTGGTATGTGCCCGGCTACGGCAAGCAGGGAGGATCACGCATCTGGGGCACGTTCGACCTCATGTTTGAATTATAACCATTTAGCGCCATGACCGACAACAAAACGAAAAAGCCCAAGCGCCTGGCACTTAAGATATTGTTCCTCATCGTGCTGGCCGTGGCCAGCGTCATCATCATCGCACGACAGAAGAACACGCCCTACCAGCGCAACACAGGCTTCATCTTCGGCACCATCTACAACGTCAGCTACCAGAGCAGCCACGACCTCCAGCCCGAGATTGAGGCCGAGCTCAAGCGCGTCGACGCCTCGCTGTCGCCGTTCAACAAGCAGAGCATCATCACCGCCGTCAACAACAACCGGCCCGTGAAGCTCGACGACCGCTTCATCGAGGTGTTCACCCTCGCCGAGAAGATATCCAAGGAGACCAACGGCGCCTTCGACATCACCGTCGCCCCGCTGGTCAACGAGTGGGGCTTCGGCTTCAAGACCGGCGTGGCGCCCACCCGCCACGTCATCGACTCGCTGCGCGCCATCGTCGGCTACCAGAAGGTGCGGCTCCAGGATGGCGTCATCCGTAAGGCCGACCCGCGCATCATGCTCGACTGCTCGGCCATCGCCAAGGGCTACGGATCCGACTGCGTCGCACGGTTGCTGCGCAAGCACGGCATCGACAACTTCATGGTCGAAATTGGCGGTGAGGTGGTCACCTCGGGCATCAACCCCGACCGCATGCCCTGGCGCATCGGCGTCACCAAACCCGTCGACGACTCCACGGCCATAGACCAGGAGCTGCAGACGGTGCTCAACGTCACCGACAAAGCCATGGCCACCAGCGGCAACTACCGCAATTTCTACTACAAAGGCGGACGTAAATACGCCCACACCATCGACCCCAAGACGGGCTACCCCATTCAGCATAACATCCTCTCGGCCACCGTCCTCGCCGACGACTGCGCCACGGCCGACGCCTACGCCACGTCGTTCATGGTCTTAGGCCTCGACGGCGCCCGCCGCATCCTCAAGCGCCATCCCGAGCTGATGGCTTATCTCATCTATTCCGACGCCAAGGGCAACAACAAGGTGTGGTTCTCGCCGTCGCTGAAGGATAAAATCGTAAAGTAGACGCCCGTGGAAAGCAAGGACTTCTATGATAAACTGTTTCGCATCCCCCTCTTCACCGGCATGAGCGATGACGAGCTGGAGCGCGTGATGAGTCACACCTGCTTCGACTACCAGAAGGTGCGCGAGGGGGAGGTCATCACCCGTCAGGGTGAGCGCTGCGGCCAGCTCTTCCTGCTCATCGACGGTACCATCGAGCAATGCGCCGAGAGCGAGGGCCGCCAGTATGCCGTCACCGAGTGGGTCAACGGTCCTACCATCCTCGAGCAGTCGTGCGTCTTCGGCGTTGCCCAGCGCTTCGCCCACACCCTGCGCGCCACGACATCGGTCAACCTCATCACCCTCGAGAAGACCGAACTGCTTAAGCTCGCCTCCGACTCGCTCATCTTCCGCCTCAACATCATCAACCTCCTCGCCACAGCCCTGCAGAAGCATGAGCTGCGCCTCTGGGCCCACAGTCCGGCGTCGCTCACCGACCGCCTCGCCCGCTTCTTCCTCAACCACGTCGCTGTGCCCTACGGCCACAAGCTCTTCCACATCAAGATGAACGACCTCGCCCTCCTGCTCAACGACAGCCGCCTCGACATCTCCCGCGCCCTCAACGCCATGCAGTCCCGCGACCTCCTCACCCTCTCCCGCGGCAAGATTGACATCCCCCACATCGAGGCGCTGAGATAAGGGGAAATGCAGCCGCTTTGCAGGGGCCGGCACAATGTTCGGTTTTGCTACAGGGGCCGGTCTTGTGCCGGCCCTAAAGCAAGGATCCAACCGATAAAAAAAGATGTCGAACATTATTTAAGGGCCGGCACAAGACCGGCCCCTGCATGCGGCAGATGGGAAAGAAAGCAACTATGAGCTTGTGAAACAGTTTATATTCTTTGATTTTCTCAATATCCCACGAAGTGGGTAGGAGAATGGCAAAGGTGTGCAGAAACGAGAAACCAATAAAATATTGAGAATATAAATGGCTGAATAGTCACCTCCTTCTCCTTTTAAGTTAAAGTTTCCTTATTTCCAACACATTGCCCATCTTTTTGCTAACTTTGCAATATAATCAGTAAAGAGAAAGCAACACGCATGACAGAGAGGAAAAACCCTTTCATGGAGCCCTATGGTACGCCCCATAACACCGTACCCTTTGATAAGATACAGTTCAGCGACTTCGAGCCCGCCTTCATGGAGGGCATACGCCGCGACGACGAGATCACGGCTAAGATCATCAACAACCCCGACGAACCCACGTTCGAGAACACCATCGCCGTAGTCGATGAGAGCCACGGCCCTCACTACTACGACCTCCTCGACCGCGTCTCCACCGTCTTCTCATGCCTCATGAGCGCCGACACCACGCCCGAGATGGAGGCTCTCGCCCAGAAGCTCAGCCCCATCCTCACCAAGCACGAGAACGACGTCATCCTCAACCCGAAGCTCTTCGCCCGCGTAAAGGCCGTCTACGACCATCACCGCGACCTCACCCCCGAGGAACAGATGCTCCTCGACAAGGAATACGACGCCTTCGTACGCAGCGGTGCACTGCTCGACGACGACGGCAAGGCCCAACTGCGCAAGCTCACCGAGGACGCCTCGATGCTCTCGCTGCAGTTCTCGCAGAACCTGTTGAAGGAGAACAAGGCCTACACCCTCCACCTCACCGACCGCGCCCAGCTCAGCGGACTGCCCGAGACGGCCATCGATGCCGCAGCGCAAGCCGCCAAGGAGCGCAACCTCGACGGATGGGTGTTCACCCTCGACTACCCCAGCTACTCCCCCTTACTCATCTACTCCGACCACCGCGACCTGCGGCGCCAGCTTTATATGGCCCGCAACACCGAGTGCACCCACGACAACGATGCCAACAACATCGACATCTGCCGCCGCATCATCAACGTTCGCCGCGAGATGGCCCAGCTCCTCGGCTACGACACCTTCGCCGACTATGTGCTCAAGCACCGCATGGCCTCCAACGTGACCAACGTCTATAAGCTCCTCAACGACCTCATCAAGGCCTACAAGCCCACCGCCGTCAAGGAACTCGACGCCGTGCGCGACGAGGCCCGCAAAGCCGAGGGCCCGGACTTCACCCTCGAGCCGTGGGACTTCTCGTTCTATTCCCATAAGCTGCAGATGGAGCGCTACGACCTCGACTCCGAGATGCTCCGCCCCTATTTCCAGCTCGACAACGTCATACGCGGCGTCTTCGGCCTCGCCACGCGCCTCTACGGCATCACGTTCAAGGAGAACAAAGACATCCCCGTCTACCACCCCGACGTCAAGGCCTACGAGGTCTTCGATGAGGACGGCTCCTACCTCGCCGTGCTTTATGCCGACTTCTACCCGCGCCAGGGCAAGCAGGGCGGCGCGTGGATGACCTCATTCCAGGAGCAGTACATCAACCCCCACGGCGAGAACATCCGGCCGCACGTCAGCGTCGTGACCAACTTCACCAAGCCCACGGCCACCAAGCCCACGGCCACCAAGCCCGCGCTGCTCACCCTCGGTGAGGTCGAGACATTCCTCCACGAGTTCGGCCACGCCCTCCACGGCATCTTCGCCAACACGCGCTTCGCCAGCCTCTCAGGCACC
>Ga0256404_1010613_pt1 | contig 12666 bp, 9 predicted proteins | sample RumenRJG_01DNA_FD_185990 | JGI IMG/M metagenome (GOLD analysis project Ga0256404, IMG submission 185990) | Bovine rumen microbial communities from Lethbridge, Alberta, Canada - RJG_01 | ecosystem: Host-associated > Mammals > Digestive system > Stomach > Rumen | place: Canada: Alberta | collected...
GGAGGAAGCTCTCCCCTGCGGCAAGGCGGGCGAGAAGAAGGCGCAGAAGACTGCGCCAGATACGGAATATAGCGATATTTGCAGCGGTATGCCTGCTCCTGCTGTTCCTGGTGATTTCCGGCATCCGCGCTATCATCGGCCTGGTGAAGGGCGGAGATGAAGCGGAGACTTCCGGTACCGACACAGTACAGGAAACCCTGCTGGAAGGCGGAGAAACCCTGTCCGCGGAAGAATCCGGCGACGGGGAAATGCCCGGCGGGGAGTCAGCTTCGGAGAGCTCTTCGGAGGAAACCTCTCCGGCGGAGACGGCCCCGGCGCTCTCCTTCGAGAGCACCATCCCGAAGCCGGCCTTCTTTGCCGGCTACACGCCCCAGGGGGCGGGCGTTCCCATCACCATCGGCGAGGTGGGGAGCACCTACGGGGTTCTCATCGACATGGATACCGGCACCGTGGTGGCAGGCCGGGAGGCGGACACGGTGATCAATCCGGCTTCCATGACCAAGATCCTGACGGTCCTGGTGGCGGCGGAGCATGTGACGAATCCGGACGACCTGGTGGTGATGTCCCAGGAAACCATGGACTATATCTATAAGAACGACTGCAGCACGGCGGGATTTGCCCTGGGCGAGGCCGTGCCGGTGAGAGACCTTTTCTACGGGACGGCGCTGCCTTCCGGTGCGGATGCGGCCCTGTCTTTAGCCGAGTACGTGGCCGGATCCCAGGAGGCCTTTGTCGCGCTGATGAATCAGAAGGTGCAGGAGCTGGGACTGGCCGGAACGGCCCATTTTTCCAACTGCATCGGTCTCTACAGCGAGGAGAACCACTGTACCGTGAAGGACATGGCTATGATCCTCAAGGCAGCAGTGGAAAATGATTTCGCCCGGGAGATCCTCTCGGCCCACACCTGGACGACGACGGCAACCCCGGAGCACCCGGAGGGAATCATCCTTTCCAACTGGTTCCTCCGCCGCATCGAGGACAAGGAATTCCACGGGACGGTCATGTCGGCAAAGACGGGCTATGTGAAACAGTCCGGCAGCTGCGCGGCTTCCTGGGAGGTGTCTGACAGCGGCAAAAACTATATCTGCGTCACCGGCAATGCCCACAGTTCCTGGCGCTGCATTTACGACCACGTGGCCATCTACCGGGATCTGGCACCGTAACCGGGGAAGCCTCACAGACCGCAGCATGACCGGAGAAATGGAGAGTCAAATATATGGAAAAGATACATAATCTGCCGACCGAGTGGGACCTTACGCAGTTCTACGCGGATGAGGCGGCATTCATGGAGCAGATGAAGCGTTTTGAGGAGCTTATCCCGGTGACGGAAACCTATCGGGGAAAGCTGGGTTCTGCGGAAGGAATCCTGAAATATCTGGAGGATCCCGCGATGATGGAGAAGCAGGCCATCGCCGACAGGGCTTCCATGTACGCGGAGGCGCTGCACGCAAAGAATGCGGCGGACCCGGCGGCCCAGAGGGTTCTCGCCAGACTTTCCGAGGTGCTGACGAAGGAGGGAATTGGCTCCTCCTTTGTGGATGCGGAGATCATGGCGCTGCCTTTCGATGTGCGGACGGAAATATTTTCCAGACCGGAGCTTTTGCCCTACGCCTATGCATGCCGGAAGTACACCGACCCGAAAACAGTGGTTCTGAATGAGCAGGCCAAAAAGACGGAGAACCTGTTCGCGGATGCGGTGGACCAGTCGGCAAAAACCCATGACATCTTTGATTATACGGAAGTGAAACGGCCCAGAATGACCTTCCCGGACGGCTCGGAGGAGGTTGTGACAGACACGGTTTTCACCAGAATCATGCGGAGCCGGGAGTACGCCCATGACTTTAAAAAAGAGGTATTTCTTGCCCGGTGCGCCATGCGCAGCCCCTTTGAGAATACCTACGCCTCTCTGCTGGAAGGGTGCATGAAGGGCAACTGGGCGAGGGCCCAGCTGTACGGCTTTTCCACATCCATGGAGGCGGCGTTCCACCAGACGGACGTGAATCCACTGGTTTACGAAAAGATCATGGAATCGGTGCACCGGATGCTTCCGAAGGCCCACGCCTATTATGCGGCAAAGAAGAAGGCTTACGGCCTTGCGGAGATGTTTCCTTCGGAGATGACGGTGCCGGTATCCTCCTTTGCGGCGGGGGATATGACCTACGAGGAAGCGGTGAATCTGGGACGGGAGTCCCTGGGCATCTGGGGAGAGGAGTACATGGCAGCCTTCGACCGGATCATCACCAACCCGCTGGTGGACGTATATCCCGCAGATGGAAAGTCCACAGGCGCCTTCGAGGAGCTGGCGGGGCGGGAGCTGCTGCCCATGATCCTGTTCAACTTTGACGGCACGGACAAGTATGCGTCCACCATCGTCCATGAGATGGGGCATGCCGTCTACAGCCTGCTTTCTGCCGAAAACCAGGACCGGTACAACTGCACGCCGGGAATATTTACCCAGGAGGTTGCCTCCACCGCCAATGAGATCATGTTCCGGAAGGACCGGATTCTTCATGCGGCGGATACGGAGGAGAAGATCTACTGGCTGGAGGATGAGATTGACCTGTTCCTGGGCACCATCCACAGACAGTGCCTGTTTTCGACCTTTGAAGACTGGTGCTATAAGAAGATTGAGGGCGGAGAACCCCTGTCGGCGCCGGAGATGGACCGGGAATACCTGAACATCTGCCGGGAATACTACGGGGATGCGGTGGCCCTGCCGGAGGAATTCGGCTGCGACTGGGCCAGAATCCCCCATATGTACTACAATTATTACGTCTATCAGTACGCCACCTCCATCACCTACGCGGCAGCCATCTGCAGCCGGGTATCGAAGGGGGAGAAGGGCGCCGCGGAAGACTATGTGAAGTTCCTGAAGGCGGGAAACAGCATGTCTCCGGACAGGCTTCTTGCCATCGCCGGAGTCGATCCGCTGCAGGACGAAACCTATCGGCTGGCGGAGGCGTATCTCGGCGGACTGATTGATGAGTTCATAAAACTGGCCGACGCCCGCTGAGGGCGGCCCTAAGCCGGAAAAAGCTGCACCATAGAGAATGCATTGGATGGAGGTCAGAAGTTTGCGCGAGGATATGACAGAAAAAAACAGAAGCGGGGAGAAGGCCGTCTGCCTGCAGGCGAAAAAGTGCGGCGGCTGCCAGTACATCGGCGTCCCCTATGAGGAGCAGCTCCGGAAAAAGCAGAAACGAATCGAAGAACTGATGAAGGGAATCTGCCCGGTCCGTCCCATCCGGGGGATGGAGGATCCTCTGCATTACCGGAACAAGGTGCATGCGGTCTTCGGCATAGACCGCCGGGGCAATGTCATCTCCGGCACCTACGAGGCAAAGAGTCACCGGATTGTGCCGATTAAGAGCTGCCTTATCGAGGATGAGAAGGCGGATGAGATTATCGGTACCATCCGGGGAATGCTCCGGTCCTTTAAAATCAAGACCTACGATGAGGATACGGGGTACGGGCTGCTGCGTCATGTGCTGGTGCGCCGGGGATTTTCCACGGGGGAAGTGATGGTGGTGCTGGTGACGGGATCGCCGGTATTTCCCTCAAAGAATAATTTCGTACGAGCCCTCCGGGAAAAACATCCGGAGATCACCACGGTTGTGCAGAATATCAATGGCCAGAAGACCAGCATGGTGCTGGGAGAGCGGGAGAATGTCCTTTACGGAAAGGGATATATCGAAGATGTGATTTCCGGCATCCGGTTCCGGATTTCCTCAAGGTCCTTCTATCAGGTCAATCCCGTGCAGACGGAGCACCTTTACAAAAAGGCCATCGAACTGGCAAAGCTCACGGGAAAAGAGACGGTGCTGGATGCCTACTGCGGCATCGGAACCATCGGCCTTTCTGCGGCTCATGCGGCAAAGAAGGTCATCGGCGTGGAGCTGAACCGGGACGCGGTGAAGGATGCGGTGCTGAACAAGAAGATCAACGGCATAAAGAATGCGGAATTCTACTGCAATGACGCCACGAAGTTTATGGTGCAGATGGCGGAGCAGGACGCCCGTCCGGATGTGGTATTCCTGGATCCGCCCCGGAGCGGAAGCACGGAGGAATTCATCGGCGCGCTCTCGAAGATGGGCCCCTCCCGGGTGGTATACGTCTCCTGCGGACCGGATACACTGGCAAGAGACCTGAAGGTCTTTGCGAAGAAGGGGTATCGGGCGGCGGAGTGCTGGCCCTTTGACATGTTTCCGTTTACGGAGCACGTCGAGACGGTATGCCTTTTGTCCAAACTTTCTGAGGCGAAGAATCACATCAGTGTGAAGGTCGAGATGGATGAGATGGATCTGACGGCGGCGGAGAGTAAAGCGACCTATCAGGAGATTCAGGAGTGGGTGCAGGAGAAGTACGGATTCCATGTGAGCCATCTGAATATAGCGAAGACCAAGCGAAAATGCGGGATTATCGAGCGGCAGAATTATAATCTGCCGAAGAGTGAGGACAGCCGGTCGCTGGAGACTCCGAAGGAGAAAGAGGATGCAATTATAGAAGCCTTTAAGGCCTTCAAAATGATCTGAAAATATCTAAGTGGAGTTTTTGAGATGCAGAGAACAGAAAATGTTGAATTGACAGTCCTTTGTCTGCTTCAGAATAATGACAGGATTCTTTTGCAGAATCGTGTAAAAAATGATTGGCTAGGATATACTTTACCCCGGATGAAAAGCTCTACACCCAGCTCATCTTCAAGTTCTTTAATTTGTTTTGACAGCGGCGGTTGAGATATATTCAGTTTTTCAGCGGCACGGGTAATGTTCGCCTCTTGTGCTGTGACGACGAAATACCTCAGCACTCTAAGGTCCATACCTTTTCTCCTTTCCTTACCACCGGATCATCTGCCGAAAAAGAATATGTCAAAGATCAATGCCGGTTTGGCGCTCAGTACACAGTTTCTGAACGCCGATTATAAAAACAGACGTCCTTCCGGCAGAAATGCCAGGAAGAACGCCTTTGCTCTGTGGAAGTGATTATAACTGTTATTTGATTTTCTTGTCAACAAGGACATTCAAAACCAACGAATAAACAACCAAAATGCTTTCCGTTGTTACGTTTGTCCCGAGGGGTTTTTCAGTATTGACTTCATTTCGATGAAGTGTTATACTTTGTCCAACTTAACAAGAATTCAAACCGTTGAAGCGGAGATAACGGCAGTGATGCCTCTACAGAGAATCCGGGCTGCTGAGAGCCGGGTGTGAAACAAACTGTCAAATGGACCGCTGAGGGCGCAGGGAAATGCGGGTCAGATTCCGGAGAGAGACCGCAGAGTATTCTGCGACGCCGAAGGCAGGCGTAAACTGCCGGGGATATGAAGGTATCCCGCTAAGTGCACGGGTCATGCCGTGAATCAAGGTGGCACCGCGGATAGAGTAAGTGTATTCGTCCTTGACAAAGCATCAGTATGCTTTGTCAGGGACGTTTTTTTGTCCGGGAGCCTGCCGGCATGGCACAGGGAAAACATTTTAAGGAGGCGGATCATGAACAACAGTAAGGTAGTCATTCTCGGGGCGGGGCATGTGGGATCCCATGCGGCATACGCACTGGCGCAGAAAGGGATCTGCAGCGAGATCGTCCTGGTGGATATTGACAGGGAGAAGGCAGTTGCCCAGGCGCTGGACATCGACGACAGCGTCGGGTTCGGGGCCGGAGAGACTTTTGTGAGAGCCGGAGAGTACGGAGATGTTTCGGATGCCGCGGTGGTGATCAACGCCACTGGGGAAGGAAGAAAGCCGGGGCAGACACGGCTGGATCTTCTCGGCAGATCTGCGGAAATGGCAGAGGAACTGATCACTTCCCTGAAGTATTTTCCGATTCCGGGGATCTTCATCTCTATCACGAATCCCTGCGACGTCATCGCTGACTATATGAGAAAGGGCCTGGAACTGAAAAAAGAGCGGGCCTTCGGGACCGGGACGCTTCTCGACACGGCCCGCCTTGTCAGGGCGATCAGCAGAAGGTCGGGGGCAGGCAGAGCCTCCATCCAGGCTTTCAGCCTGGGTGAACACGGGAACTCCTCCATGATCCCCTTTGGAGCTGTGAGGATCGGCGGACTCGGAACGGCGGAGTATGGACTTTCGGAAGAAGATCTTCTGAAAGATACAAGAGAGAGCGGGATGATCATCATCGAAGGAAAGAAGTCGACGGAATTCGGTATTGGGTCGGCTGCTGCAGACCTGGTGAAATGTATCTTGCTCGATGAAAAGAGGATCCTTCCGGTGTCCGCCCTCCTGGAAGGAGAGTACGGGGAGACAGGCGTCCACTGCGGCGTGCCCTGCAGGATCGGCATCGGAGGAATCGAGAAGATCATCGAGCTGCCGCTTTCAGAAAAAGAGAAGGAACAGCTGCATTATTCCTGTGAGGTCATCCGGGAGCACATCCGGATCGCAGGAAGAAAGTAAAGATACAGGAAGAAAAAGGTACAGAAATAAATACAGCTGAGGAGGAAAAGAAATGAAAAAGACCATGCTTACAGCTATAACAGCGATTTCAGTCATGATAGCGGCGCTTACGGGATGCGGAGGAAGCGGCGCAGCCGGGACTGCGGCTGCCCCGGCGGAGAAGACATCGGAGGCTCCGGATGCGGCGGAACAGTCAGCACCGGCTGCCGCGGAAGGAAAGAAGGTCAGGGTAGCCATCGTCCAGCCTATGACCCACACTTCCCTGGACCAGATCCGGGATACCATTATTGCAAATCTCGCGGAAGATACCGATATTGAGATCGTGACACAGAACGCCAACGGCGACACGGCGGCCCTCACCTCTATCCTCCAGAACCTGAAGAGTGAAAAGACCGATATCATCGTCCCCATCGCCACGTCCACAGCCCAGACAGCGAAAGCGGTCTATGACGGAGAAAAGACTCCGATCGTCTTCGCTGCGGTATCTGACCCAGTGGCAGCGGGCCTGACGGGAGAGGGAAGCGAAATGATCACGGGCGTCTCCAACAACATTCCTGCGGACGAGATCGTGAAGCTGGTGTACAACTTCCAGCCGGAATGCAAAAAAATCGGTTTCGTCTACACCTCCAGTGAGACAAACTCTGTTTCCACCATCAATTCTGCAAAGAAGTACTGCGATGAAAACGGCATTGCATACGAGGAGACCTCCATATCCAACGTCTCCGAACTGCAGACTGCGGTGGAATCCCTTCTCGGCAAGGGCGTGGAAGCGCTCTACACCGGCAATGACAATACCATTGCCAGCGCCATGGCGACATACACCTCCGCGGCTTATCCGAAGCAGATCCCGATCTACTGCGGTGCGGACTCCATGGTGGCGGACGGCGGTTTTGCCACGGTCGGTGTGAATTATGTTCAGCTGGGAGAGCAGGTGGCGGACATCGTGAAGCGCATCAAGGCAGGAGAAAAGCCGGCGGATATTCGCTATGAGACACTGGCGGAATACGCGAAATTTGTGAACATGAAGGCAGTGAAGGACTTCGGCGGAGACTTCCCGGCATCCGCCTATGAAGGCTTCAAGGTCCTTGTAGAAGAGGACGGTACCAGCCATTTTAATCAGTAAGGCAGGAGAAAACTATGATTCTGGATATGCTGATATCGGCTTTCGGTCAGGGCTTTATTTATGCGCCCATGGCGCTGGGTGTCTTCATCTCCTTCGGGATCCTGAAAACGCCGGACCTCTCCGTGGAGGGCAGCTTTGTGTTCGGCATGACGGTCTGTGCCCAGACAGCGATCCTGGGGCACCCGGTCGCGGGGCTTTTCGCCGGAATGTTTGCGGGAGCCCTCGCCGGCGCCTGTACTGGACTGCTTCAGACGAAGCTTAAGATCGAGGCGATCCTGTCGGGAATACTCACCATGACGGGGTTGTACACCGTGAACTACGCCATGCTCGGCGGTCAGTCCAATCGTTATCTGCAAAGAATGTCGCTGAATGACCTGGGGGTCGAGGTGCCGTTGCCGGTCCGCACCATCTACAAAATGTTTCAGTCCGCACTGGGAGGAAGCCTGGATTCCTCCCTCTCGGCATGTCTCCTGACAGGGATCATCGCGGCGCTGACTGCGGCAGTCCTGATCCTGTTCTTAAGGACAAGACGCGGAATGGCGATCATCGCCACCGGTGACAACGAAGAGATGGTGCGGTCTTCTTCGATCAATGCTGACCTCGCGAGAGTCGGCGGAATCATGATCGCTAACGCCCTGGTGGGGCTTTCCGGCGCACTGCTGTGTCAGTATCAGCAGTACGCGGATCTGAACTGCGGGACGGGGATGATGGTTATGGGACTCGCATCTGTCGTCATCGGAACGACGATCTTCGGCAGACACTCCGTGACGCAGCAGGTCCTGGCGGCGGGAGCAGGATCTCTTATTTACCGGTGCATCATCCAGGCGGCATATAAGATCGACCTGCCGAGTTATTCCGTAAAGCTTTTGTCGGTGCTGATCGTCATCGCGGCCCTTGCGGTACCTGTGGTCACCCAGAGGAGGAAGAGCGTGACGGGACAAAGGGGACAGAAAGGAGGCAGACAGGTATGAGCAGCTCCCTCAGACTGGAAAATGTTGTCAGGATCTTTGAGCCGGGTACGGTGAATGAAAAGATCGCTTTGGACCACCTGGATCTTTCAGTGGCGGCCGGAGAGTTCGTGACTGTGCTCGGCTCCAACGGCTCCGGAAAATCAACGATGTTCAACATCATCCTCGGGAGCATGTTCCCGGACGAGGGAAGAGTGATCCTGGGAGACAGGGATATTACCCGTATGAAGGATTACAGAAGAGCCTATGACATCGGATGCCTGTACCAGAACCCGCTCCGGGGCACCGCGCCGAACCTGACGCTGGAGGAGAACCTGGCCCTTGCCTACACAAGAAAGGCGTCACCTTCCTTTTTCGCTCTGAACCGGAAAGACAGCGCATATTTTAAAGAAGTTCTGGCCCGGCTCGGAATGGGGCTGGAGGATCGGCTGAAGACGAAGATGGGCCTTCTCTCCGGGGGACAGCGGCAGGCAGCTTCCCTCATCATGGCGACGATCGCGGAGCCGGAGCTCCTGCTTCTGGACGAGCATACGGCGGCGCTGGATCCTGGCGCGGCTGAAAAAGTCATGGAGCTCACGAAAAAGATCGTGGAAGAAAAAAAGATCACGACGCTGATGGTCACGCATGACATGGACTACGCCCTGGAGTACGGTACCAGGACCATCCTTCTGGACAGCGGAAAGATCCGGATGGACCTCTGCGGCGAAGAACGTGCGGCAATGACGCCGGGACAGCTGGCAGAGATCTTCTACAGCAGGACCAGGCGGCGGGGCAGCAGGTGATGAACGATTTGTCGCTTGACACCGGAAAATTTCAGAGTATATAATCAGCGGCGTAAAGACAAGGGCGTCTTTGAGTGAAATGACTCAGAGACGCCTTTTTTCTATTAACAAAAAACAGATCAAAGGGGAAAACATGTTTAATGCAATAAAAACGAAAGATGAATGTGTCCTGTGGATCCGGGAGTTTTTTGAAAAAAACGGAACGGACTGTAATGCCGTAATCGGAATCTCCGGCGGAAAGGACAGCTCTGTAGTAGCGGCTCTCTGCGCAGAAGCTTTGGGAATAAAGCGTGTGATCGGCGTTCTGATGCCCAACGGAATACAAAGTGATATCGACGCAGCACAGCTGTTGGTGGACTTTCTTGGTATCAGGCATTATACAGTGAACATCCGGGACTCCGTGGAAGGACTTAAAAAAAGCATTCCCTTCGAACTGTCCCGCCAAAGTGAGATCAACCTTCCTGCAAGGATCCGAATGGCCGCTCTTTATGCTGTCTCACAAAGCAATAACGGCCGGGTTGCGAACACCTGCAACCTTTCCGAGGATTGGGTAGGTTACGCTACAAGATATGGGGACGGGGCCGGTGATTTCAGTCCCTGCTGCCGCCTGACCGTACAGGAAGTCAAAGCGATCGGAAGAGTACTTGGATTACCGGAGAAGCTTATTGAAAAGCCTCCCGTTGACGGCCTTTCCGGAAAAACGGACGAAGAAAATCTCGGTTTCACCTATGAAGAACTTGACCGATACATCCGGACCGGCATCATAGATGATCCGCAGATAAAACAACGGATCGATCTGCTGCATGCCGCAAACCTCTTTAAGCTGCAGCCTATGCCGGCATTCGATCCGCAAATCAAAGTAAGCCTGCCCGAATAGAAGAAAACAATGACAAAAAGGAGAACATTCATGAACATCCATGAGGAATGCGGTGTTTTCGGTGTCATCGCTGAAAAGCCGATCAATGTGGCGAATATCTGCTACTACGGATTATATGCCCTGCAGCACAGAGGGCAGGAAAGCTGTGGTATCGTCGTCAATGACGACGGCTTGTTTGTCTCCCACAAAGACCTCGGTCTGGTGAGTGAAGTTTTCAGCCGGGATACGCTTTCTTCCTTTCCGGCAGGTACCATGGCCGTTGCACATACGCGTTACGGAACAACCGGGGGCACGAACCGGAACAACTGCCAGCCGATCGAAGTGAATCATCAAAAAGGAAGGATGGCGATCGCGCATAACGGAAATATTTCCAATGTGGCAGAGCTTCGTTCTGCGCTTGAACTGTCCGGGGCTATTTTCCATACTTCCAGTGATACGGAGACCATTGCCTATATCGTCACAAAAGAACGCTTAAACGCGCCTTCCATCGAAGAAGCATTAAGCCGCGCGATGAATACGCTGGACGGTGCCTACTCTCTGGTTCTGATGTCTCCGCAAAAGCTGCTCTGCGCCAGAGACCCTTACGGATTTCGGCCGCTCTGTTATGGAAAGACGGAAGACGGTGTGTATGTAGTTGCCTCCGAAAGCTGTGCGCTTCATGCGGTCGGGGCTGAATTTATCCGGGATGTGGAGCCCGGGGAAATTCTGATCTTCAGTAAAGAGGGTGTTTTGTCCAGACGGGAACACTGCCGGTCCAAAGAGAAAAAGCTCTGTATCTTTGAATATATTTATTTTGCGCGTCCTGATTCTATCATGGATGGCCGATCGGTACATGCTGCCCGCCTCAATGCCGGAAAGGTCCTGGCGCGGGAACATCCTGCGGATGCGGATATTGTTGTCGGTGTTCCTGACTCCGGTCTGGATGCTGCGCTCGGTTACAGCAGGGCATCCGGAATACCCTATGGCATAGGTCTCATTAAAAACAAATATATCGGGAGAACGTTCATTGCACCCGGTGACCGGCTGGACCAGGTAAAGATCAAACTGTCTGCTGTTAAAGAGGTCGTGGAAAACAGGAGTATTGTCCTGATAGACGATTCCATCGTCCGGGGTACGACCAGCGGCCGCATTGTTTCACTGCTTCGGGAAGCCGGTGCAAAAGAGATCCATATGCGCGTTTCTGCCCCGCCGTTTCTATACCCCTGTTTTTATGGAACAGATATCGATTCCGGCGAAAACCTGATCGCCTGTCATCATACCGTTCCTGAAATTGCAAAGATCATCGGGGCGGATTCTCTCGGTTTTCTTCCGGTTGAAGACCTTGGGGAGCTTTCCGGAAACGGGGATTATTGCAGTGCCTGTTTTGATGGCAGATATCCGACGAGAATACCATCGGATACAAGAAAGAACCGATTTGAACAGAGGTTGTCAGAGAAAACAGGCTCTGGAAGCGTATAAACTTTCCCTCCTGAACCGGTGAATCATTCGTTTCGATTTTATAGTGGTATATTGCGAAAAATAAAGAGAATAGTCAATGAATCCCGGATAACATAAAGGCGACCACAACGAAGGTTCGTATGGGATCGTCTTACCGTGCGCCCAGAGGGTGCTGCGTGCCGGTGACACGCGTTTAGCGCCGACCGGAGCGGAGCGGAGACCGAACATCAAATCTTTTTCAAGATCACTTCAGTAGCCAGTATAATACAGTCATTTTCGAGGCCTTCAATTCCTGATGAACAGAAAAGTGAAAAAAAGTGAAACTACAGATTACTGCTGGTGACAGATTGGGAACAACTTCCAAGCCTTAAGCAATCTCATAAACATTCAATCCCAGTTTGCTTTTATCTTGGACGGAGAAGACTCCCTCCTCTGCAGGGGGGAGTTTATTAACAAACCTGTCTTGGAGGGAGTTCAATCTCCGTCCAAGATAAAACGCTCCGCGAGGATGCGCACGTGTGCGAAGAGGAAGGTGCCTTACGGCACTTCGCACACGGCGCGCAAGACTCGCAAGCGAGTCTTGAATATACGGATAGTGGCAAGGCTCTCCATAGCCAGAGCGCAGTATATGCTTTCGTGTACTTGCGCTATAACAAAAACAAACGTGGCAGAATCATCTTCAGTGTAGAATTTCTGTCATGTTTGTTTTTTATTTCTATACGACGACCAATTCCACGTAAGATATCAGCATGGTCGAAGGATAGAAATAGCAAGGTGTCCAGAGGGGCAGCCCGCCCCTTGGCCGGAAGAATCCAAAGAAACCGGCGGTTTCGTGGCACACGACTTTCACGGAAAGTCTAGTGTGTTATACCTTTATCCGAGGACCGGCAGCGAAACAGCAGCGTGTGCCCCTTTGAAGCACAGGCTGCTGTAATTGCATTGTGAAGAGAAAAGGTCGCTTCCGTGAAGGAAGCTGACTTTTGAACGACGCAAAAGGAATGGTGACGTGATTCCTGTCACGGCGCCGATTCCAAGCCGGATTTAGGATAGAGGTATACAAAAACCAGACAAT
>Ga0256404_1010615_pt1 | contig 12664 bp, 16 predicted proteins | sample RumenRJG_01DNA_FD_185990 | JGI IMG/M metagenome (GOLD analysis project Ga0256404, IMG submission 185990) | Bovine rumen microbial communities from Lethbridge, Alberta, Canada - RJG_01 | ecosystem: Host-associated > Mammals > Digestive system > Stomach > Rumen | place: Canada: Alberta | collected...
TGGCGAGGTCGTCGGCTTCGCTGCGGAAGTCGCGGTCTTTCAGCTCTTGGGCACCGGCGATTTTGTCACTGGCCTCTTCGATGGCAGTCAGCAACCCCAACACGTCGCGACACTCCGTATGGATGTGAATGGCGCAGATGCGTCCTTTGTCGAGCACCACGCTGACTTTGCCGCTAGGGAAATCCGAACTGTGGAGCGACTTGGAGCGGCGGCCGCAGTAGAAGTTCTTTTTGATCTCCTTGGAGACGATAATCTCGCCATGACCCATCTCCAGGGTGGCATTCTCTACTTTGACGTGAGGCAGTTCCACGCCCTCTGCTGTGTGAACGGTCAAGGTGCCGTTCTGGGTGATGCTCATGTCCTTGAGGTCGTCCTGACCGCAAACGATTGTATTCTTGATAACAGTTTTCATTTTTTTAATAATTAAATGGTTAATGATAAAAGATTAAAGGATTAGCAGTTTTCTTTTACTTCTTTCGGACCGTAAATCTCGTCGTGCCTGTAGTCTTCAATGAGCTTCCTCTCATACTCGGTGGGTATCAGCGGTATCGCTCCCGCAAATCTGCCTTTTTCCATTGCCTTCTTGAGTTCTTCACTCTTCAGCTCCAGCAGCGTGTCGAATTCCCCGACTTTGAAGCGGTTGAAGCGGATGCGTATCTCTGTCTCTTCAATGCCGCTCTTTACCACGTCGATATAGACGGGCACCGTCCTTTTGTCTGAGTGGTTTTGTTTTGATGCCGGATGGGGCACGTTGAATACCGCTTTCAGGCACTCGCGGCCGAGACAGGTCTCAGTCTTTCTTATTTCTTCTGGTTCCATGGCTTTACTTTTTAGTTTTCGGTTTCCTCCCAAGAATTCTCCACCCATTCTATGATAAGATAGAAGACTGCGATAAGCTTCAGCCAGGGCAACGACAATTCAGAGAATTGCCAAAGCTCTTCAATTGACCTCAAGACTCTCTTGGGTTGTTTGTCAAAGAAATAAAAGATGTCTGCCGGCAGACCTCCCTGCACTTCACGGAGTCTCTCTTTTGCAAAAAAATACTTCTCCTCACGGTCGCCTTCATCGGAGTCTTTGAGTTCCTGCAACTGACCTCTCCACAAGCGTTCATGCTTGACCGCGTTTAACCACGTTCCGAAGGATTGATAATCCTCGCGTTTATTACTTTTCATCATACCTTTGTAGAATTTTTAATTATTAATTTTTAATTTTTAATTGACTCGCAATCGGCCGAATTGCGCTGCAAAGGTATGGCACAAAAAAAGCCCCGACAATTTTCGTCGGAGCTACGAACTCGATTAAGAACTTTCAGAACCCGATTAAGAACTTTCAGAACTCGATTAAGAACTTTCAGAACTCAATTAAGAACTTTCAGAACTCAATTAAGAACTCTTACTCTTCTTTTTCCAATTCTTTTAACAGGGCTTTGGCCAACTTCACGGCCTGCGACGGCGCGCCATTATCCTCCCATGTGTCCTGATGTCCGGCAAACATGCCGCTGCTGATGGGTTTTTGCAATGCGTCATAGTTGCATTCAAAACCTATCTTTAACTCCCAACCGCGCACATCGCGGACAAACTGACTGAACCCGCTCACATATCCTTTCATCTGATACACTCTATATACCACTGCCCACGAGCGATTGCTCCACCATAACCCTTGTTTGATGGTTACCACCACAGCTCTGCACATCGCTTCGCGTGTAGGCATATCGGAAGACTCTTTTTGTGTGATTTTCTGATTGTCGTGTTTTTCCGGCTTTGTTGCGGTAGTTTTACTTCTATCGGGAACTTCAGGTATAAAACCGTGAAATGATATTTTTTTGAAGCTTTCTTCGATACTATCTATCCGTTCTATGATTTCTTCTTCCAGGGCCATTCTTCTGGTGAGGTCGTTCATCATGGCAACAATAATTTTTGCGTCATCCCATTCGACGCGCTTTTTGCAGTATTCCACAATTTGATCCAATGTGAAATATATGTTTTTGGTCATACAATAATCTTAAAGCCTTTGCAGTAAAGGCTTTCTTTTTTAAATTGGTTAGGAAAAAAGAGAGGGCGGGCATCTTATAGAAACAACATCCTACCTTAACCGCTAAGTACTGAGCGAATGTTGTAACTGCCAATGCCCACGCCTCCGTGACGTGAGCAGGCAGACATTCTCTCGCATTTGTACTTATGAATTAGCGGTTCAGGTAGGACGAGAAAGCTGTCTAAGCTCTAATATTTATGTTCTGTATTCTGTACTGTCTTTTTCTTATAACGGAGCGCACTCCGCGTTTATTATATGGTTTAAGGGTTTGTTACTTATTCTCTTATATCAGCCTTCATCCATCAGATATGTTATTTACCCCAGTGTTTTACACGCGAACCGTCTTCTCTAAATAGGTCCATACAGAGTAAAACGGGATAATCATCGGATTCGAGGTCTGCCTTGTAAATTGCTTCCTCATCGTTATCAGCCTGTATATCTGTTTCAAACAAAGAGCCGCGATACAGCTCGGACCACATTTTAAGTTTGTAGTTTTTCATATAGCAGGTTTTGTGGGGTTGCTTGCTCTGTTGCCAATCTTAAAAAAAAGATGAATTTATCTATCCAACAATTGCTTCAAGAACGTTTTCGCCTTATCGACGCAAATGTTGTTGGTAAAGTTAGATTCCTTTAGCATTTCATCGATGGCAATTCCATTAAACTGAGCAGCTCCTCTTGTGTTTCTGCCTGCCCAGTGGAACTGAAGGATGGTATTATCAATTAACTTTCCATGGTACACAGAACATAGTAATGTTTTGAAAATTGAATTTTCATCAACACCTATGAAGAAAAACAAAAATATACTCCTTGAATCTGCCATCTGCCTCAAGAACTTATCCACGTTATATGCCTTAGGATTTGAATTAAGATAGATTACCTTTGTCTTAATGTCAGTATAGGTGTCACCATTGTTGAATTCTCGGTAATAGTCACCAAGCCCATTTTTGGTGTCATATGAAGGTAAGGCTGCTTCAAGATTATGCAGATTATTGATAATATGCTGCCTTTCTTCATCATTGGAAGTAATAAGACTTTCTATGAGACGACCACGAATATTCGTGTTTTCTATGTGGGATGCAATAAGGATTTCTTTGCGGCTTTTATTGCATCTTTCGTTCAAATCATCCTCCAACACGGAAAAATTGTCTGATGAAATAAAGTCAACGGCTCTTGATACAGATTCATATATGTTCTTTGATTCTGCATCAGAAGGTATAAACTTTTGATTGACAGGCTTAATATTTGATGAAGCATCAACAAGTCTTTCCAAATTATCCTCCCAATCTAAGCCTTGATGCACAGCAAATAAGTAATCAAAGTTATCTGGAGTATTTGTTTTATTATCATATTCTCTCATAATGTCTGAGCCATTGAAGCTGCCCTTTATATTCTTCATACTCAGTTCCTGAGAACTATGGCTGATTTTCTTTAGGAAAGTAGTATTTGCGAGCAATATCAAATTCGTTGATGGCTGTCGAACGAGAACGACAAAGAAGGGAATCTTGTCATACTTCTCGAGCGCAGACAAACTAAGTACGGTATTACTAAACGAATCAGAATCGGACTTCGAATAACTAAATCTTACAGCAAAGTACTCATTATGATATACTTTGCGGTCTTTAGTAAGATTAAAGTGTGCGCATACGTCATCTTCTACAGCCTGCTTGTTGTGCTGTGGAGCTAAATTAACAATGTAATCTACGAACTCTTTACATCTTGAATTCATACTATTTGTTCTCCCAATATACCTTTATTGAATTAAACCATGTTTTACGTTCACCAATTTTTGAGATTTCTTCGTCATAAAATACCAATATTTTCTCACATAGAGCGAGCATCCATGATTTGCGAAGACTATTGTTATATGGATCAAAGTTCAAATTATTAGCGTTCGCGATTTGAATTTGTCCCCAACCTAATACTCCTAGTGTTAAGCAAGACCAATTGAACGATTCGATCCTCTTAAAATAGCAGTTTTGATATTCTATTTTACCATCCACTACTTTATAAGAAACTATCAAGATACAGAAATTGTTTTTATCATCATTTTTGTAAAATGTTGCCAGTCTCTTTACTGAGATCAAATTAGGCATATTAAAATCTGTGTCAATATTGTGAGTTTTTACGTCAACCGCATAATAATTGCCATTAGGGTCCTTGAAAGCCATGTCCTCCATTGCTCTTCTACCGAATTCAGAAGTAACGTCAATTTCATAATTAGAAAGAACTTTTTTTAAGCCTTTTTCTCCAAGATAGACTTGAACAGCATCCCCAACAGCACGTGGGGAAGAAAGAGAACTCCCTGTAACAATATTTGTCGCATTAGTTTGTAGGTCCTCAAGTATTTTTTCTGCTACGCTGTCTAAGTTAAATTCTTCCATAGTTAATCAAATAATGTTGGTGAATCATCTGTATTTTTCATTTTTTTTACTGAAGTTTTAGGCGCTATCTGCTGTTTCTTCTGGTCGCTTAAAGAATTTCTTTCCCAAAAGACACCATCAGCGTAGCCTTGTATAGTATTGTCAGAAATAGAATTAATCAATCGCTTAACTGCCCATAAGCAGTATTCTCGGTTAATCTCTACACCGCAGTACTTTCTGCCGAGTTTATTTGCCACAACAGCAGCAGTTCCACTTCCTAAGAAAGGATCAAATATTTTATCTCCAGGCTTTGAAGAAGCAAGAACCAACTTGGCATATAGTTTTTCTGGCTTTTGGGTTGGATGTTCAGTGTTCTCTGGCATTGACCAGAAAGGAATACTGATGTCATCCCAGAAATTTGATGGATATGTGATTCGGAAATTGCCTAATTCAGTTTCTTCCCAATCTTTTGGTTTTCCATCCACCTTATAAGGTGCAATGACTTTACGCTTCATCATTACTGATTCAACGTCAAAGTAATAGTCCTTGGGATTCTTAACAGCAAACCAGATGTCTTCCATGGCATTTTTCCAGTTAGATTTTGCACCTCTTCCCTTTTCACGCTGCCATGTAATACGGTTAATAACAGTTAGTTTTTCTTCAATAACTCTCTGCATGGACGAAGTACACTTCCAATCACCACACATGTATAGAGTTCCATTTGGTGCAAGTTTATCACACACTTTGTAGAACCAACTTCTTAGATATTCTTCGTATACATCAGACTTCATCGACGAAAACTTTTTGCCATGAAAGTCCTTGTCTAGATTATATGGAGGGTCAATGATAATTAAATTGAAATATCCATCCGGGATAGAATCCAAACAATCAAAAAGATCTGCGTTGATAACGCAATCATCTACGAATTCATTTTTGATGTCATTTGCCGACAAAATGAATCTTTCTAATTCTGGTATTTCACTTTCAGAAACAGTCAATGTTCTATTACGTTCTGCACGGATTTTTTCTGCCATAAAAATCATGAATTATTGCTTACTAATAAGTCTTTTACATCTATAGAGAGTACGTTAGCAATTTCATTCAACGTTTTTAGGTCTGGTTGAACGGTATTGCCACACCATTTGCTTACTGTACAAGCAGACCTGCCAACTTGTTCGGCTAACCATTTGCTTGTTTTATCTTGTTCTGCAAGAACGGCTTTTATTCGATTTAATTTATCCATGATAACATATAAAAATAAATTTTGGTGCAAAGATAATAAAATTCTGTGGTATTGAAAATTTTATTCCTGACTAAATTCAGGTAGATGCCATCCAGAGTATAGACGAGGGACTGCAGGGTGTTGTCGTGACGCTGTTGGGAGAGAGAACGTCCATATAATTTTATATCATGCTTATCTCAAGCCCCAACCTCAATACAGAATCAATAATACGTAGCATTTTGTATTTCTCTTTGGTCAGAGGCGGAATTGTTAACCAGCGGTTAGCATCTACTTGTATCTGTCCGTTATATTGCTTACTAAAAGTTATCAGTGGCTTTCCTTTATATTCAAAACTTTTACGCGTAATCACGTCAACTCCTATTTTCCATATTGTCTGTGTAAAGGTGTCTATTGGGTTGATTCCACCAATATATTCACCATCAGGGAATTTTATCAACAATTTGTTGTCTCTATTTCTTGACTTTTGCTTAACTTTAACATCGCTCGTAATGAAGTCGGTGCCAATTTCTATTTCCATCTTTATTCCTAATTGTTTGGCTATGGATCGCAGTTGCATATACTTTTGGTCTGTGTCGCTTTGAGTATTCACATACCATCCGTCTTTTACCGGCTTCATCCATTTTTTGTAGCGAGAATAAACCTCTGTACTGAGCAAAGGCAAGTGGCAGTTCTCCAAAATTATCTTGGCATAATCAGAGGAGTCTATTTCAGCCAATGTCTCAATATAAGTCATTGTTGCGCTCTTATGGCAAATTACCTTTCCATCAGGAAGGGTAACGCGTAACCGCTTCTTTTGAGCCCGTTGTCTTGTGTTAGATTCTTCTGGCATACATCTTCTTTCTTTCGGCCTTTTAAAGCTTTCTTTTAAGGCTATATTACACGTATTCGCGTCAAAGATACGAAAAAGTTTCGACTTAATCCCCTCGTTACAAAAAAAAGTTTTACCTTTGCGCTTACCAAGTGCGAATACGCACATTGGAGTTAATTCGGACCCTACAATCCCTTGAACGGCGTGTTCTTCGGGAATCTTTTATCTATGCCGCAGGGATTCTTGGGCGAACAAGGCTCTTCATTGACGGCTTTTGCGATATCATTGAAGAGAACAGACATCTTAATTAGTAGATCAATACTTGCCAGAGGAGAGTCAAACTCGGATTCTACTTTAATGACAGGTACGTAAGTAGGAAAGATATCCTGCTTCTCCCCTCTCCAAGTCTTGCCGTCTATCAGGTCGTTTACAAACTGTTTCTCTCTCGGTGTAAGGAAAAGTACAAGCGCCGTGTTCTCCAGATACTTTGATAGGAAAATGAATCTCCCGTGGCACCAATTGCGATAGTCACAGAGCTGAACTGAGGCAATGCCGCTTTCAACCATTTTAGACTCGAAGTCGACGGCAACGGGACGACTCCAGCCGTTGTAAAGGACGATGTAATTCGTGACGTCTTGCAGCCTGGGAATATCCCCATTAACTCTCGGTCCGTATGAGTAACAAACTTTAGAATCCAAGTTGACCTTCAGAGGAATGTTTTTTTCGCCCGTGAACACCCGATAGAACAGGCCGAACTTGCATACGGTGTCAATCGTGGCGATAAACGATTTGGGTTGCGTCATCCAGTCGTAGACGAACCATCGTGAGCCTGCTTTCCTGAGCTTCTTCACCACGTCGTTCTTGTCATCGACGCTTTTGACGATGGCGCAGGTGTTCTCCGGATTAACTTTTGCGGATCTTTTCGCAACGTATTTTTCATCAAAGCCGGAGCCATTGCTTGTTGTGAAGAATATCTTGGATGTCTTTAATGCTTCATCAGAAACAGCAGACAAAGATAAAGGCGTGAGTGATTTCGCTACGCCGAAGCGCCCTTCATAAAGCAATGCAGCATAATCAACGGCGCTGAACGAACCGCCACTGGCAAGACAATATAAGGGAATCCGCGCGTCCTCAGTGAAGAAGTCGCGCAGCTCCGTTATATTCTGACCTTCTGCCCATGTCAGGGCATCAGGCATCATTTTAATGCTCTCTGCAAATGTACCTTTGTATGCCATTAGTTTTGTTTCTGTCAAAGATGGTTGGCGGCAGTAAAGACGTAGGCGTCGTGATACTTTTCGTCGTTGCGCAGTTCTTTGGGGATAAACTCTCCGGTTTCTTCGATAACATATCCCCAAACGCCGTCTTTTCTGAAGCGCAATTCATCGTTTTTGTCAAAAACGATTAAATCATATTCGGGCACTATGCAGTGGTACGTGTAGATGTCCAGAGCTCCATACTTGCCGTTTGCTTCAAGTTTGACGAAGTCGTTCCACGGACGATAGATTCTCGTAAGCACGTTGGGAATCATCACCTTGCCGTTATAGTCAATGAGGCCAAACTTATCCTTCACGCCGTCCCACTTGGCCACCAAGATGCCGAACGGCGTCCAGTCGATCCAGTCGAAGCGAAATTCGCAGACAGGCTTCCCTGTTCCGTCCGCTGCCACCAGACCGTATTTCCCGTCCTTGATGGCGGGCAAATTGGTCAAACGACGGTTGATGTTGCCCGTGAAGACAAACTCGTCATATTCAGCAGGAACCAGAATTTTTCCTGCAGGAGTCATCACCCCTTTTTTGCCCGTAACGGGGTCTTCGAATCTCCGGTTAGCCGGTCCGGGGCCGTTCTTTCTTTCAATACCCATAGCTGTTATGTATTATGTTGACTAATATCTCTTTTCTTCGGATTATTCACTCTGCATTATCCGTCCCGGCAGCCTCGGCAATGACATCGTTGTCAGAGAGGACGGTGTTATCCTCCAGCGCCTGGATGTCATCTACGTCGATCATGCCCGCGGGCAACGGATTTTTGCCCTGTTGAACGCCCAGCTTCAACATCTTTCTGCACGATGTGCCGATGCTCCTTCCGTCTTCCCGCAATTTGGTCCACCCCGACCGGTAAGCCTTCTGGACACCTTCCAACGACTTGCCGATTTCCTGATAGCTCTTGGCAAACAGACCTACTCTGTCCAGCATCTCCTGCGCGCACTGGTACAACTCCTGCTGCTTTTCCTCTTGCAGAATCTGCGTCCACGTCATGTTGATGATGCTCAATGCGGCGTAGAGCGTCTGCTCGTCGGCGATATACACGTTCTGGTTCATTGCCTCACGCCACAGTCCGGTGTCTTCCCTCAAAGCGGTCCACAATGCTTCCGAATGAGGCACAAACATGATCACGTAGTTCATCTGCACCTTCGGAGGCTTGACGAAATTTTGGTACTCCTTCGCCGCCAGCTCCTTCACGTGTTTTCTGATACTTGTGATATGCTCCTTCAGGTATTTGGCCCGATTCTCCTCGTTGTCCGCGTTCACATAGTTCATAAAGGCCGTGAGCGACACTTTCGAGTCAACGACCACTACGCGCTTCTGGTCGAGGCACAGGAGGACGTCCGGGCGCATCATCTTGTCGTCCTCGCTCTTCTGCGTCCTTCCGTCTGCATCACGCATGGTGGTTTGCGTAAAGAAGTGCACGCCCTTCTTGAGCCCCTGGCTTGTCAGCAACTCTTCGAGAACAGCTTCGCCCCAGTCGCCTTGCACTTTCGGCTTGTGGCGGAAGGCGAGAATCAGCTCTTCGGCGCTCTTTCTCGACGCCTCGTTCTGCCGAATCATATTCTCCATGTTGGCCTTCATCTCGCTGCTTATGGAGGTCTGCTTCAGGGTGTTCTCGCTGATTGCCTTGCTCATCTTCTCCATGGTTTCCTTCAGCGGGTTCATCAGCTGTCCGAGATTGTTGTTGCTCGACTTGGCAAACTCCTCCTGACGCTCTTTCAGCATTTCCTCGGTGGCGGTTTTTACCTGCGCCGTCATCTTGGTCACCGTTTCGTCAAACTTCTCCTGCTGCGTCCGGAAGGCTTGCTCGAAATACTTGTCTTTCTCTGCCAGCGCCTCTTTGCTGCGCCTCTCGCTTTCTTCCTTGACAGCCTCAATCTGCGACAGGCTTTCCGCCTTCTCTTTTTCGCGCTGGGCTTTCTCGCTCTCAAGCTGCATGTTTACCACTGCCAGCTCTGTCTTCAGCCGGTTTCTCTGCTGCATTGCTGCCAGCAGACCTACTATTGCAGCAGCTGCTGCACAGACCAAAACGATAATAATAAATGTTGCTTCCATAGTAAAAATTATTTTGTATTATTTCTTGTCTTGTTTGCGAGATACTCACACATCTCCGCCACTTTGGAGGGCTCCTCCGCATAGACCGGGAACATGTCTATCGGGCTGTTGCCATTGTAGAGGTCTTCCAGCTTCTCGGTGGAATTGAGGTCGTTGAAAATGTCCCAAAAATCCTCTTCCGTTTCGCAGAAGAAGAGCCTGCGATAGATGTCGCTCGGTCTGAATGCTTGCTGTGGCCAAACGCCCTTCCACACGCACTCGTCGCCCTCACGGATGAAATCCAGATGTCCGTTGGCCAGGTCGAACCAGTAGTTTTTCAGGCAGTCCTTCCAGTCCAGCAGGATGGCGATGCAGAAGGCGCTGGAGTCAGCCTGGAACAGACGACTCTCTCTGTTGAGATAGAGCGCCTCCAGATCCCAGTCGGCAGCTTCGAAGGCCTCGCGAACCTCATCAAAGGGAAAATGCTCTTCGACGTACTTGCGCATGGCGTCCTTGTCGTAGGTGCGATGCCTATAGGTGCCTTCTATTGGCTGATTATCAACACAGTTCCACTTCATCGTCTTCTGATGCGTAAGGGTCGTGATACTTTTTGATGATGCTCTTCAGATGGCGGTAGAAACGCTCGTCCCTACCCCAGATGTCGTGAGCGTGAGCATAGTCATCGATGATGTCTTCCAGCGTTTTGTTCGGGAGTCCGTTCTGCTTCCCGTCGCCGTCCATCAACTCGTGGAGTCCGTATCCTGCTGCTGCAAATGCTGCGTCTCTAAAAAATCCCATGGTCGTATCAGGTTATTGTGTTACACATTAGACAGAATTTCGAGGCCAATGATTACGATGCCGCCGATAACCACTATCCACAGAATGTCCGACACTGCTATTCCGGAGAAGAGGCCTTCGAAGAAGTCTCCGAAGAACCATCCGGACATATTGATCACCAGCGACAGCAACGGCAACGTGAACGTCAACAGCAGGACGATCAAGAATGCGAATGCAACGAATTTAAGAATGTCTCCCATAGCGGTTTCGTTTTGATTTCGCTGCAAAGGTACGACATGTTTCTATAAGTAGCAAGCAAAACGTCCACTACGGGGATGAAAAGGCACTGTGAGCCGGTAAAATGATTTTTCCCCCTTTTTTAGCCTCCCAAAAACATGATGTCGTCGTCGTCAATGTCAAAGGAACTTTCCGGAACATCGCGCGGATGATAATCTCCGGACCCGGTCATATAGCCCACAAGGAAACCCAAACCGCCAGGCATTTGGGAATGACGAGAGTTAAGACTCGCCAGCGTGGCGCAGGCCTTCGACGAGAGGTGCAGGGTGGCCTCGCTGCACCCAACTCCGGCTGGAGCCTTCAGACAAACGGATTGACTCGATATCGACCTCAGGTATTTCATGTTGATGATGTACCGCTTCCCCGCCAGGAGCAGTTCGCCGTCGCTATGTAGGTCGTAGATGCACTTGCTTGCCCTCGTCAGGGTGCTGGGGATTGTGTATTGATTGTTGTTGAGCAGCACCGCTGTGATGTAGCCCTCCTTCTCGCCGGTGGCGATATACAGAATCTCCTCCGAACAGAATCGGTATTGCTCTTCGGTGTTCCCGAGGTGTATGTTGCGCTTCATTGTCCTTTCAACCTATTAATAAAATTATCTGCGTGCTCCTGGTAAAAGAGTTCCATGCGCAATTTCCTCAGCACGTCGGCCGAGAAGTAAGTCCGCTCCAGATGCGGTTCGCCCAGATTGTCTGGCGCCACCACGAGGATACCTTTTGCCGGCGCCACCTTGATGATGTTGTTGCTGCAGACCAGTGCCGAGCGTCCAACCATTAGATAGGGGCTGTCGTCCAACTTAAGATTGTTGAACAGCTCACCTATTCCGCGCAGAACCGTGTCACTTGATCCATCGCCGTAGACCACCTCGCAGGCGCTTTCTCCTTTGACCGTTTCGGCATAAATGATGTGTTTTGAAGTCATGGTGTTGGATGTACTTCAGGTAACGATATAAGGTCTATACATTGATTTTCTTCGCCAAAGATACAAAAAATAGATGAAACAAACACAAAAGAACAATAAAAATCGCACTAAGTTTGTGCAAATTTGTGTTTAGTCCCATTGGCCTTTTGTCATAAAAAGCAATACTTTCAATATATCATTTTTTTAGTATTTCACTGATATATTGAGCCTCTACGTCCAATCGCATTTTCGGCAAAAGACCGAAATTCGGCATCAAAATCATATTGAAACATAAGACGTTAGCCTCGCGAAAATATATCAGTGAAATATTGAATTTTGTCGCCTGAGCATACGGCTAATGCCCATTTATGCTCAATATATCATTTGTATTTTCGGCACCCTTCAAATAATTGTCAATTTTTCGCATAGGGAGATAACCAGGCCTCGTCGGTGGTGGTGAGGGCATCGCCGTGATTGTTGCTGTGCAGATGCCGAGCACAGCAAAACGGTCCTCACTGAGGAACTGGCCGATGGAGGCGATGTAGAGACATCTGTTTGGCATCCTTTTAAGGTTATATTACACGTTTCCGCACAAAAATAAGAAAAAAAACTGAAACAAGCAACCTTAAACCTGCAACTTTAGCGCTATCCCGCGAAAATAACCTACCTTTGCAGCCGCATGCGTTCCGGTAGGCTTCGTCAATATGCCGGACGTAGGCACGACAAAAAAATTTTTTTCATCAGAAAGTTTTAGTTGTTTATTAAACTTAATTTAATTTGTCCGCCTTGCTCGTGAGAGTAGGGCGGTTTTTTTGTTTGTAAACTGGGGAAGATTTTCATGAAGCTTCGCTCCATAGAAATCCTACTCGCCTCAGCAGAATAAGCCAGCTTTTCTGCATTCGACTCGGGCGGATTTTCGCATTTTCGCATTTTCGCATCTAAAAGAAAGAGA
>Ga0256404_1010616_pt1 | contig 12664 bp, 8 predicted proteins | sample RumenRJG_01DNA_FD_185990 | JGI IMG/M metagenome (GOLD analysis project Ga0256404, IMG submission 185990) | Bovine rumen microbial communities from Lethbridge, Alberta, Canada - RJG_01 | ecosystem: Host-associated > Mammals > Digestive system > Stomach > Rumen | place: Canada: Alberta | collected...
TATGGCTAATTATTATAGCGATCATCCAGAGATTGGTTTTTATTTGAACCATCCCCTGATGGCTCGAATTGTCGAGCTGAAAGAAAAGGGTTTCGCAGACGCGAAAGAATTTGACTATGCACCCGTCGATTTGGGCGATGCCATCGAGAACTACAAGCAGATTCTCGACATCACGGGCGACATCGCGGCCAACATCATCGCGCCGAACTCGGAGAGCGTGGACCTTGAAGGACCGCACCTCGAAAACGGACGAATGATTTATGCCTCGAAGACGTTTGAAAACCTCGATGCCACGCGCAAAGCAGGACTTTGGGGTGTTTCGATGCCCCGTCGCTACGGCGGACTGAACCTTCCGAATGCCGTCTTCTCGATGCTGTCAGAGTTGATTTCCGCTGCCGACGCTGGTTTCCAGAACATCTGGAGCCTGCAAAGTTGTATCGATACGCTCTATGAATTTGGTTCGGAGGAGCAGCGTCAGAAGTACATTCCGCGTGTTTGTGCAGGCGAGGGAATGTCGATGGACCTCACCGAACCCGACGCAGGCAGCGACCTGCAGCGCGTGATGCTCAAGGCCACGTTCGACGAAAAAGAGAATTGCTGGCGACTGAACGGCGTGAAGCGCTTCATCACCAACGGCGACTCGGACATTCACCTCGTGCTGGCTCGTTCCGAGGAAGGCACGAAAGACGGTCGCGGCCTGTCGATGTTCATCTACGATAAGCGTCAGGGCGGTGTGAACGTGCGCCACATCGAGCACAAACTCGGTATCCACGGTTCGCCGACCTGCGAATTGACCTATAAGGACGCGAAGGCCGAACTTTGCGGCTCGACCCGTCTCGGCCTGATTAAATACGTGATGGCACTGATGAACGGCGCTCGTCTGGGCATTGCAGCGCAGTCGGTCGGACTCTCGCAGGAAGCCTACAACGAAGCCCTTGCCTATGCGAAGGAACGCGCCCAGTTCGGTGAGAAAATCGTGAATTTCCCTGCCGTCTATGATATGCTGTCGCGAATGAAGGCGAAACTCGATGCAGGTCGTTCGCTGTTGTACCAGACGGCTTGCTACGTCGATATTTACAAGTGTCTGGAAGACATCGAGCGCGACCGCAAACTCACGCCCGAGGAAAAGCAGGAACTGAAGAAATATCAGCGTCTGGCCGATGCCTTCACGCCGTTGGCGAAGGGTATGAACTCGGAATATGCCAACCAAAACGCCTACGACGCGATTTCGATTCATGGCGGTTCGGGTTTCATTATGGAATACAAGTGTCAGCGGCTCTATCGCGACGCCCGAATCTTCTCGATTTACGAGGGAACGACGCAGTTGCAGGTCGTGGCAGCCATCCGCTACATCACCAACGGCACGATGCTCGCCAACATCAAGGAGATGATGGAAAGCGAAGAATCTTCAAGTCCTTTGCTGAAGCGCGTCGAAAAACTCGTGGAGATTTACGAAGACGCCCTGAACTGCGTGAAAGCCTTTGAAAATCAGGCCGTTCAGGACTTCCTTGCCCGCCGTCTCTACGATATGACCTGCGAAATCGTGATGTCGCTGCTCATCATTCGCGATGCCGCCAAGGCACCCGAATTGTTCGAGAAATCGGCCCAGGTCTATGTGCGTATGGCCGAGGAGAACGTCATTGGCAAAGCCGCCTATATCAAGGCATTCCAAGCCGACGACCTCGACAGTTTCAAGGCTGTTGAAAACGCCGTTGAAGAGTAGAAAATGGCTTTTGAATTCAGAAAATCGACCTTAACCGATATTCCGACCTTGTTGCATCTGGCTGAAGAGGCGAAAAAAACGATGCGGCAAAGCGGAAACCTGACGCAATGGAGCGACGGCTACCCGTCGGACGAGGTTTTTCGGAACGATATTGGCAAAGGTGTCAGCTATGTCATCGAAGAAAATGGCGTGGCGGTTGGCACCTTTGCCTTTGTTCCGGGGCCTGACCCCACCTATGCCCAGATTTACGAGGGTCGATGGGCCGACGACACCCAACCTTACTACGTCATCCACCGCATCGCCAGCCTGCCCGAGTCGCACGGCACGATGGCTGCGCTCCTCGATTTTTGCTTCTCGAAGACGCGCAACATCCGCATCGACACCCACCGCGACAACGCCATCATGCGCCACCTGCTCGAAAAGCACGGTTTTGCTTATTGTGGCATCATCTACCTGCTGAACGGCGATGAGCGTTTAGCCTTCCAAAAAATGATTTGATTACTTGTTTTTCTCGTAATAATCGAGGCCTTTTCTGACGTTTTCAATCAAAGCGTCGGACGTGTAGGTCGCACCCGTCACTGCATCGACTTTCGCCTTTTTCGCCTTCTTCACGGGCAGTCCGATGAACGCTTCAAACACTTTTTTCGCCTTTGCCACGTATTTCGGGCCGTCGGGCGTGCGCAGCGTCTCGATTTTCACGACTTTGTTGTTCTCGATATAGATTTTCACGGGCGTCGGTCCAGCATAGCCTTCGATGTTCTTGCCGATGACGGTCGTGTTCACAATCGTTGTTTTTCCTTCTTTTGTGATGGTTCCGTCGCTCTGCACGGCGCTCATCAGAAAGGCCGCGAGCAGGGCTACACCCAGAATTGTTTTCAGATTTTTCATGATTCTTTCGTCAAAAAAATGGTTTATGCGGCGCAAAATTAGGCGATTTTTTTGAGAAAATCGCGATTTTTATTAGTTTTATCGTTTTTTTTATGTATTTTTGCATGATAATTGAATGGAAAATATGGACGAAAACAAAGATAAATTGCAAGAATTAGACGAATTGGACGAGTCGCAGGAAGTGACTGACGAACCGACGGAAACCGACGGCGAACCTGCTGGACATTCCGACTACAAGCCCGTGAATCGCTTCGACGCGTCGGTGGTGCACCACTTGTCGGGAATGTATCAGACGTGGTTCCTCGACTATGCCTCGTACTCGATTCTCGACCGCGCCATTCCCCACATCGAGGATGGTTTCAAACCTGTGCAGCGCCGCATTATGCACTCGATGAAGCGGATGGACGACGGGCGCTACAACAAAGTGGCGAACATCGTGGGCCATACGATGCAGTTCCACCCCCACGGCGACGCTTCCATCAAGGATGCGCTCGTGCAACTGGGGCAGAAAGACCTGCTGGTCGATACGCAGGGAAACTGGGGAAACATCCTCACGGGCGACGACGCGGCGGCTGGCCGATACATCGAGGCGCGGCTGTCGAAATTTGCGCTCGACGTGGTGTTCAACGCGAAAACCACCGAGTGGCAACTCAGTTACGACGGTCGCAACAAGGAACCGATTACGCTGCCCGTGAAGTTTCCGTTGCTGTTGGCGCAGGGTGCCGAGGGCATCGCCGTGGGACTTTCCACGAAGATTTTGCCCCACAATTTCAACGAACTCTGCGACGCGGCGGTCAGTTACCTGCGCGGCGAGGATTTCGAACTCTTCCCCGACTTCCCGACGGGCGGAAGCATCGATGTTTCGCGCTACAATGATGGTCAGCGCGGTGGTTCGCTGAAAGTTCGTGCGAAAATCGAGAAACGCGACCAAAAAACGCTTGTCATCCGCGAAATTCCCTATTCGAAAACGACGGGTTCGCTCATCGAGTCGATTCTGAAAGCCGTCGAAAAGGGCAAAATAAAGGCGAAGAAGGTCGAGGACAACACCGCCGCCGAGGTCGAAATCCTGGTGCATCTCGCGCCCGGCGTGTCATCCGACAAGACCATTGACGCGCTCTATGCCTTCTCGGACTGCGAAATCAGCATTTCGCCCAACTGCTGCGTCATCGACAGCCGGAAACCGCAGTTCCTGACGGTTTCCGACGTGCTTCGCCACAATGCCGATTCGACGATGAACCTGTTGCGTAGGGAACTCGAAATTCGTAAGAGTGAACTCGAAGAGCAGTATTTCTTTGCCTCTTTGGAGCGCATTTTCATCGAGGAACGCATCTATAAAGACAAGAAATTCGAGCAGGCCGAAACGCTCGACGCTGCCGTGGCGCACGTCGATGGGCGTTTGGAACCCTTCAAGAAAGACTTGATTCGCGAAGTGACCCGCGACGACATTCTGCGGCTCTTGGAAATCAAGATGCAACGCATTTTGAAGTTCAACAAGGACAAGGCCGACGAGTTGATGGCCAACATCCAGAAGGAAATCAAGGGCATCGTCCACGACCTCGCCCACATGACCGACGTCACCATCAAATGGTTTACGCAGGTTAAGGAAAAATACGGCAGCGACTTCCCGCGTCGCACCGAAATTCGCAACTTCGACACGATTGTCGCAACGAAGGTCGTCGAGGCCAACCAAAAACTCTACATCAATCGTCAGGAAGGCTTCATCGGTACGGGTTTGAAGAAGGACGAATTCGTCTGCAACTGTTCCGACATCGACGACATCATCATCTTCTATCGCGACGGTAAATTCAAGGTGGTGCGCGTTGCCGACAAGTTGTTTGTGGGCAAGAACGTGCTGCATTTGCAGGTGTTCAAGAAAAACGATTCGCGCACGACCTACAACCTCGTCTATCGCGACGGAAAGAACGGTCCGTGCTTCATCAAGCGCTTCAACGTGACGGGCATCACACGCGATCGCGAAGTCGATGCCACGCAGGGCAAACCTGGCACGAAAGTGCTTTATTTCACGGCCAATCCGAATGGCGAGGCCGAAATTATCAAGGTGACGCTCGACTCGATTCTCTTGGCGAAAAATCCACGAAAAAAGATATTCTTGGAACGCGATTTTGCCGACATCAGCATCAAGGGACGCGGTTCGAAGGGCTATCTGCTCACACGCGACCCCGTCCATCGCATCAGTCTGAAGAGTCACGGCCATTCGACGCTCGGAGGCCGAAAGGTTTGGTTCGACCCCGATGTGCGCCGCCTGAATTTCGACGAACACGGACGGTTGCTCGGTGAATTTTCCGACGACGACCAGGTGCTCGTGGTGTTGTCGAACGGCGATTTTTACGTCACGACCTTCGACCCGAACAACCATTTCGAAGACAATATTCTGCGCATCGAGAAATTCAAGCCTGAAAAGGTTTGGACGGCGGTGCTCTACGATGCCGACAACGACGGCTATGCCTACGTGAAGCGATTCTTGATGGAGGCGACGAAAAAGCATCAGAACTACCTCGGCGAGAATCCCGAATCGAAACTCATTCTGCTGTCCGACGAGCCTTATCCGCGCATCCGCGTGACGTTCAGCGAGGGCGATGCCTACCGCGAACCGATGGAAATCGAGGTTGAGGAATTTATCGGCGTGAAGGGCTTCAAGGCGAAAGGAAAACGCCTGACGACGTGGAAAATCGGCGACATCGAGGAGTTGGAGCCGACGCGGAAGCCCGAGGAGGAGGCTCAGGATGAAGAAATTGAGATGAAGGATGAAGGTTTGGAGGAGGCTGAAGTCGATTCTAATCTCGTCGATTCTGAAGAAAATTCGGATTCAAATTCTGACGAGCCTGAAAACAACGATTCTGGGTCTGACGAATCGGCCAGTCCACAGTTTAAATACGACCCCGAAACGGGTCAATTGAGCCTATTTGGAGAATGAAAAACGGCAAGAAAATCGTTCTGAGCATCGTGGCGCTGTGCATCGCCATCGTTTCGCAGGCGCAGGTAGCAGGCGATTCTACGAGGTTGCGTGCCCAGATGTTCGCCATCGGCCCAGCAAAAATCCTCGACACCTACCTCTCAGCCGAGCAATATTCGGGCGTCGAACTGCGCTATGTCAGCCAGTCGGTCAAGCCGATTCGCTACGGTTCGTGGCTGCAAATCGTCACCCATCAGGGCAGTTTCAGTTCGGTATCGAATCGGGCGGACAACCACAATGAATTGGGCGGAATCTATCAGTTCCAGTATGCCCAGCACTACATTCTGCGACCTTCCGAGCAACTTCGATTCGAGGTCGGCGGTGCCATCGGGGCGCATCTCGGCTTCCTCTACAACACCTACAACGGCAACAATCCCGCGCAGGTGCAGGCTGCGCTTCAACTGCGTCCGTCGGCGGCTGCAAACTACGTTTTTCCGCTGTTCAAACGGCGTTCCGTGCTGCGCTATGAGGTGTCGGCACCGCTCGTCGGACTGATGTTTTCGCCGAACTACGGACAGTCGTACTACGAGATTTTCGGTCGCGGCAACTACGACCACAACATCGTGCCGACTACCATCGCCTCAACGCCCTCGCTGAGCCATCTGCTCTCGCTCGACTTCCCGATTTCCAAGAAAAATCCTCGGACAAAACTTCGAATCGGCTACCTCGGCGACTATCGGCAGGCGAAAGTCAACAATCTGAAGTATCACCACTATTCGCATTTGCTCGTCGTCGGATGGACGAAAAGTTTTTGAGGAACGAGGAAGGAGAAGCGAGGAACGAGTGAAAAATAAATTGTAAATAAAATTAGATGAGGAAAATAAACGAAAATCGGATGCGGAAAATGATATTTTTTTTATCATTTATCATTTTTATTTCATCATTTAGCATCGCGCTCACTTCCTGCGTCGATGAAGAGCAGTATGACAACACGCCACAGGGCAATTTCGAGGCTCTTTGGAAGATTCTCGACGAGCATTACTGCTTTTTCGACTACAAAAAAGCCGAGTACGGACTCGACTGGAACGAGGTCTATCGCCGCTATCAGCCGCAGTTTCGCGGTAGTATGACGCGGACGCAACAGTTCGAGGTGCTTGCCAATATGCTCGCCGAACTGCGCGACGGGCACGTGAACCTTTATTCTGCCTTCGACGTGGGGCGCAACTGGTCGTGGCACGAGAATTTCCCCGCCAATTACAGCGATACGCTCATCCGCAAATACCTCGGCACCGACTACCGCATTGCCGCTGGGATGCAATACCGCATCCTCGACGACAATATCGGCTATCTGCGCAGTACGACCTTCTCCAACGAACTCGGCGAGGGCAATCTCGACGAAATTTTCTACTATCTTGCGCCCTGTCGCGGTCTGATTCTCGACCTGCGCAACAATAGCGGCGGCCTTGTCACCTCTGCCGAGCAACTCGCCGCCCGCTTCACCAATGAAGAACGGCTCGTCGGCTATATGCAGCACAAAACGGGGTGCGGCCACAACGATTTTTCGGCGATGGAAGAGCAACGTCTGAAGCCCTCGAATGGCATCCGATGGCAGAAAAAAGTCGTTGTTTTGACGAACCGTAGCGTGTTCAGTGCCGCCAACGAGTTTGTGAAATACGTGAAATGCTGTCCGCAGGTCATTGTCGTGGGCGACCGCACGGGTGGCGGTGCCGGACTCCCCTTTACTTCAGAACTGCCGAGCGGTTGGGGCGTACGCTTTTCCGCCTGTCCGATGTACGACCGCGACCGCCAATCCACCGAATTCGGCATCGACCCCGACCACGCTGTCGCCCTGATGGCCGACGATCTCGCCAACGGCCACGATACACTGATCGAATTTGCCAGAAAAGAGATTTCGCGCTAATTCTGACGCTCTAAAATCCAACGCTTAAAAAACGGGTCTTCCACCTCATAACTCTCGCCTCTGATGACATAGCCCGTTTTCATCAAGCGCTTGATGGAACTAAAAACCGTACTGGTTGGCAATTGCCTATTTTGAAGTGGATTCTGACTATTGCACAGAGCAATCATCATTCGTTTGTCCATTCGGTTGAAGCCTATCCAAAGTCGTTCAAAATCAAGGTCGTGAACGCTTGTCAGCCGTGTCATCGCCATTTCGACTACATCGCCTCGAACATCTTCATAACTCGCCAATTCCCACACCTGCGAGGCTAATTGCTGGGTATAATATGGATGGCAATTTGTCACGGCAAGGATTTCTTTTCCGACAGTTTCGCTTTCCGACTTGAGAACTGGTTTCAGGCGTTCCACAATATATTGCAGAAAATCGTCAAACGGAATTTTACGAAGCCTCATCAGCGAACCGAAGTGATAGAAAGGCGATTTCTTACGTTCGAAGATATCTTCCATCATCGATTCCTGACTACCCAATAGGATATAGTTCAGATTCTTCTGCAACTGCATTATGCTGCGCAGTTGCTTGTCAAGACTTTTGGCAATCTGCATAATCTCTTGAAATTCGTCGAAAATCACGACCAATCGCCTCTCCGCCGTACTGACTTTTTCCAACATAGCCATCGAATCTTCAAGCAAAATATTTGCATTGACAACGGGTTGAAAAGCCACATCAACGCCGTTGGTGACGGGGTTTGTCGAAATCGTAGGCACAATGCGGAAATGGCTCATCAGATGCTTGATGCGCTCCCACGTGTAGAGTTTGAAAATCTCTTTGAGCAATTTGGCGGCAAAATCCTCGATACTAACCACATTTTGCAGGTTGAGCATCACAAACGGACGCTTTGCCTGCTTCACAGCTTTCAATACAAGACTCGACTTGCCGAATCGTCGGGGACTTATCAGCACTAAATGATTTTCACTGTCCAGCATCTGCCGTATCTGCTGCAACTCTTGAATACGGTCGGTGAAAAATTCATTTTCCACAATAGTACCGAATTTAAAAGGATTCTTCATGTTGCGAAATTTTTCGTTGCGAAATTTTTCGCAAAGTTAGGAATTTGTTTTGAAACAGCCAAATTTTTTTCTGAAAAAAACAGGGACCCTTTAAAATGCCCCCCGAAAGTTAGACAAAAAACTTTCGGGGGGCATTTTTAAAGCAAACCTATTTCATTTAACTATTTTTTTACCTTTGTAAATATATATTCCTTTCTGTGTCGGCTGTCCATTCAATTTTCTGCCATCAATCGAATACCAACAGTCAGTTGCCAGAGCCTCATTTTCAGCAGATTTAATTCGTGTTGTCGTGTTGTCGCTATCATAATGACTATACGGCTTTCCCATTGCCACATTACCAGGCTTCAGCCTGACGATGAAATTCGTGATGCAAGCGTGTCGATTATTCGTCGTGTTGCTATTTGACATTCTGAAAGTGGTCGATTTTGCATTGATTCCCGTCACATTGAGGAAGTTCGGTGGATTTTGCTGCGCTTTGTTTTTATTGATGGCTACGCTTGAGCCGTTTTCCGCAGTTAAAGTATAGGTTTCAGAACCTGTATAAAAATAGCCGCCGATGGTATAACTGTCAATCAAATAGCCGTCTGGTGCGGTGATGGTGACGACATTGTTCTGTGCGCCAGCTGCCGACGGTTTGATTACAAAAACACGCTGACCGTAGTCGGTTTCTCGGTTGAACGCATTGTAGGAGGCAGAGACCACCACACCTGCCTGTCCTGATGCAGCAGTTGTCGTAAACCGCTTAGCCCAGTTCCCTGATGTGGTTTCTTGCCACGTACCCCAAGGCGCACTATTGTTGGCATTACTGTGTTCCACAATTTTCACCTCTTCTACCAGAGGAGCAAGTTCGTCGTGCCAAGCCTCGATTTGTTCTTTCGTGATGGTAACGAAATTGATGGCAAAGCCGTTGCCTTTCTGGAAAGGCCTGCTCAAATCGGTGCAGAAAGAGGCATCTTCGTAGAGAATAGCCAGTGAGCCGTCGTTGAGCACCTGCATCGTTGAGTAGCAAGAGCCGTTGGGCTGGATGTTACAGACATTGTGCCACGACTTTCCACCATCAACGCTCATCGCCAGTTGCAGACTCTCGCGACCGCTTGTGTTAATATAGGAATGAAGCATGATGTCGCGCTGTGCGCCTTTCGTCGTGCGGCTGTAATAGATCATGTCGGCGTTGCAGGCGTTGCCCCAGATGTCGCCTGTGCGGTACTGGGTTCCCCATGTCAGTCCGTTGGCACTACCCTTGTTCCAACCACGATTTCCGCTCTGGCGCACACTGAGCAGCAATTGTCCGTCGTTCAATTGTTCGAGTTTCGACTCGTCAGTACCACTATAAGCGTTATTGGGAAGCAGCGTCCACGTTGCGCCCTCATCTGTGGTCTTGAGGATGTAGCAATCGGATGTGTTGCTACCAGCCCTCTTGACGTTGGCGGTGAACATCACGGCTCCATCTTCTGTAGTCAAACCTTTACCAGAGGAAATGAAAATGGACTGTCCACGACCGCCGAAAACATCTTCCGTAATTAGAATCGGGTCGCCGTTGCTGTCGCCTTGCCACGTCAATCCGTTGTCGTCGCTCGTGAGCATTCCCACCCATCTGTTATAATGCGTGCCATTGCTGTAGCCGCCTGTTCCAAAGTACATATTCTTTCCGCAAGCCATCAGGCAGATGATTCTACCGTTTTTGGTGCGAGCAAGAGCCGCATCGCCATAGCCGTAGCGCGCCTCGATAGCCGTATTTCCAATAGCCACGACATTCTGATTGCCCCACGTGCGACCATTGTCGGTGCTTCGCTTGATGCTGACATCGATTTTATGGTTACCGAGGTCGGAATTGTCATTGTAACGGCGGTCGATGGCCACGACTGGATTTCCGTTCTTGTCGAGAATCATCGCGGGAATACGATAGAAACGGTTTCCATCGGCGGTTGGCTGAAATACGAAAGTTTGTTGATTAAAAACTTTCATCCCTTGTCGCGACGAAAGCCCACTGACAACAGACGAGACATCGAGATGCTCCGTTTGACCTGCACAGTTGTAGGAAATTTTCTTTAAATCAGCCTTCAAAATAGCTCCCAGTTCGGCATTGTTTTTCACCGTGGCACAGAGCCAGAAATGGTGCAAGCCTGCCGACACGTTGCCCACATTGATGCTGACGGTGCTGCCAACACTTGCCGTGGCTTTAGGGGTCGATGGAATGTTGGCGATGAATTCCTTCGCGGTTGTCTCGTGGATGTAAATGCTGCTGAGGTTGGCCACCGCAGCGTCGTTCAGATCCACGGTGAATGTTGCATTCGTCATGCTCTTGGTCGGCGTGATATCGATGCGGAGCATCAGCGAATTCGCATTGCCGCGTCCGCAAGTCTGATAGCCGCGCGTTACGTACACATCGCTTTCAGCAAGTGCATAACTATCAGGGACATCGATCAGCGTAACAGGATAGAATGCCCAGTTGTTATTGCCAGTAAGCGACGGAGTCGAATTCCATCCCACGACCGTTGCATCGCCACTACGCACATCATTAGCATTGAGATAAGTGCTCGTATTGGTAGTGCTTTGCACATAGAAATGACCATTGGTATTGTTAATTTTACTGATGGTGAACTTTGCTTGGGGATCTGCGGTCAAAGGCACAACAACATTGTGCGTTATGCTTCCGAAATAGTTGCCGAGTCCCGTTTGCAGGTAATATTTTCCACCACCTGCATCCACGAGGCGCACCAGATAATGGGCAATCGCCGTCGCCATGCCATCTTGCGGCTTGTTTGCGGTGTTATAAAACTTTCTTTCGCCGAAATTCTCGTAAAGATAGCCGTGAGGTCCGGGATTTGTTCCTCGGTCGAACATCACGTACCATTGATTCGTTGTCAAATTATCGGCAAAAGTGGAAGACACAACGGCTCGTTTGTTGTCAAGTTCGTCGATGTATTTTTTCTTGTAGATTTTCACCTGCTTCGTACCGCCAGTTCCCGTCGTGTATCCCCACAACTTACCGCTGGAACGGTCGAGACCACGTATTGTGTTGCCTGCATCGGGCGCGGTCGGATAGGCTGTTCCCGAACTGAAATTCAACGTCCAATTGCCTGCACTGCCTGCATTTTCCACAGGAGCGACAATTGCGTTATAAACGGGTACGCCCCAATATTTTCCCGTATAGACGCTTTTGATTTTCCACGTTCCGTTGCCATTGGAAATGAACTGATAGACACAGTCTTCCTTCGCTGGATTGTCGTTGGGAATGGCGTAATACGTTCCCTTGTCGGCAATGTAAGGCGTATAGGCAGCCTGCGATTGCAAAACGTAACTCATGCCTTCTTGAATGGCACTTTCGGATGTAATCTGATAGCCGATCTCAACCGATTTCTGGGCGGACATTCCACCTGAAATGCATGTTAAAAATGCGATTGTTGCAAATAAATTTTTTCTCATTTTTCTGAATATTTTTATGTGTTATTAAATTAATTCTATATTATGTTTTGACTCTACAGCGCAAGCAGCCCGTCGGGAATCGTCATTGTGATGGTTTGCGACTGGGTGTCGATGTTGCGGATGAGGCTGTCGGAAGCGGGAATCAGGACTTGCCGTTGGGCAATTTGAACTTCAAACAGCGTGTTTTCGGTCGAGTCATCGACGGCGACAATTTCACCGACGATTTTTCCACTGTTTTCATCCACGATTCGGAAGCCGACGATTTGCGCCCAAGTCAGTTCGTCGTCGGGCGTGTCGGCCTTGCTGCGCTCGAAAAACACCTCGCAGTTGGTGAACTGGCGCGCCTGTTCCTGCGTGTCGATGTCGCAGAGTTTGAGCAGGGCCGTTTCGTCGCTGCGGAAGCGGTATTCCTCGATGAAAAACGGCACGAGAAGCCCCTCGACTTCGATGATGAGGTAGTCGCTGTCGGTGCGGTCGAAGACGTCGTCGGTGAACATAAAGTTCATCTCGCCTTTTACGCCGTGCGGTTTGCCGATGCGACCGATTCGATAGACGTCTTTCATTGTGGAGTGTGGAGTGTTAAGTTTTTAATCATTGACTCGCGTGATTTTTGCGCCGAGCGCGTTGAGTCGGGCTTCGATGTTCTCGTAGCCGCGGTCGATTTGTGCGATGTTGGCGATGCGGCTCGTGCCATTGGCCGAGAGTGCGGCGATGAGCAGGGCGAT